>Ga0272441_10011758_pt1 | contig 12926 bp, 12 predicted proteins | sample SSMProp6N_FD_193582 | JGI IMG/M metagenome (GOLD analysis project Ga0272441, IMG submission 193582) | Marine sediment archaeal communities from Little Sippewissett salt marsh, Falmouth, MA, United States - SSM-Prop-6N | ecosystem: Environmental > Aquatic > Marine > Wetlands > Sediment ...
AAATAACCCGTATCCCCGTCAGGGGGTTCGCTTATTCTGATATCATATCTGAACCCCATCCTCAATTCCAGTTGACGGTTTTCTTTCCCGAAGAGCGTCTCGAACATCTCGTAATAGATCGCGTCTGCAAAGGCGGGATCGGTGGTCCTGGCCTTGAGGCAGCTGCGGATCATGGTATCGATCCGGGCGACGGACTTCTCCTCACCCGGGATGAAGATCCTCCGCAACTTCGGCTCGACCGCATCCGGCTTTCCTTTGTCGACGAATACGCGTGGCGCCCTCTTGCCCAGGGCGCACAGGATTTCATAGCTGATCGTCCCGGTTTTTTCGGCGATCTCACCGGCCGAAATATACTCGTCCCCCTGCCGCCCCATCAGGACGACCTCGTCGCCGATCTCGCAGTCCGGGATATCGGTCACATCCACCGTGCACATGTCCATGGAGATACGCCCCACGATGGGCGCCCTTCGGCCCCGGATCAGGGCCTCCCCCCGGTTCGACATGGCAACACCGTACCCGTCCCCGTATCCGACCGGTATCGTCGCTATCCGTGTCGGCCGTTCGGTGACATGCGTCCTGCCATACCCGATGCTGTACCCCGCGGGGAAATCCTTGAGAATCACAATGCTTGTCTTGAAGGTCATCACCGGTGTCAGCTGTGCCTTCGACGCCGTATCGGGTCCGGGATAGACCCCGTATGTCATGAGTCCGGGGCGCACCATATCCAGGTTGAACGCGGGAAAGTTGAGGACACCGCCGCTGTTGGAGATATGCCGGAGAGGAATGGAGATTCCTTCCCGTTCCAGCCCCTTCAGGATGTCCCCGAAGAGTTTCCACTGAAGGGCGTTATACTCGTTATCCTGTACCTCGCTCACGGACAGGTGAGAGAATATTCCCTCCACCTCTATGCGGGGAAGGGCAATGACTTCCTTCACCATGGCGATAGCGTCGCTGTATATGGTCCCCCCTCTGCCCATTCCGGTGTCGATCTCGACGTGGACGGGGAGGCGCTCCCCTTTTTCAACCAGGGTTCTGCTTAACTCTACCGCAAAGTGGATATCTGACACCGACGGAACCAGATTGTACTTGATGATCTCATCAATCTCCGGGGTCGTGGAGGGGCTCAGTATGATGACGGGCGCCTCGATCCCGCCGACCCGGAGCTGCACCCCTTCATCCGCGTTTGCCACCCCCAGGGCGTACACGCCGTTTTTCACGGCGGCCCGCGATATCTCGATCGCCCCGTGGCCGTACGCGTCCGCCTTCACCACCTGAAGGACCTTGACGCCGGGACCCACCAGCCGGTTTATCTCGGCCCAGTTTTCCCTGAAACTGTCCAGATCGATCTCCACCCAGCTTCTGTGTCCCTGCCTCTGTAGCGACATTGTCAGAACGACCCCGTATCGGTTGAATTCACATCCCGGCTTTCCACCACTTACACACCCTTAAACCGCGAAGATACTACCAAAACAGGGGTGAAAGTCAAGGTAAAGGATGCGGATGCCGAAAGGTAATCAGAGAAATACTGACCGTATAGACCTAAAAAGCAGGGGGACAGAGGTTGAAGACCAGCTAATCTCTTGACAATACAAAAACGTTGAGATAGAAAAGCACCTTCCGAATCGTACGGTACGAGGGCCGATGTAGCTCAGCCGGTAGAGCAGCTGATTCGTAATCAGCAGGTCAGCGGTTCAAATCCGCTCATCGGCTCCAGATTTCAGGGGGGGTGCGAGGAATCGCACTCCCCTCTTGTCATTTCGACCAGCCCTTCTGTCATTTCGATCATCCTCCTTGTCATTCCGACCATCCCCCTTGTCATTTCGACTATCCCTCCTGTCATTTCGACCGAAGGGAGAAATCTTAACAAGCCTGTATCATGAAGATTTCTCAGCCGCGAACGCTCCTTCGAAATGACAACTTCAAAGTTCTCTCCGCGCATTCCTGCCCCTCCGTCTCACGGAAAAGAAAGAGACAGCCACGAAAAGAAGTAAATTTCTGCCCGATTCTGCCGATTACACCCTTATATCTCCTCAAGATTGAAGGTGGGCAGGCTATCCTCATGAGATTCAGGAATCTCATAATAATACCGTCCCTCTCTGTCATACTATGGGCGGCCCTCACCGCCGCCTACCCGTGCGGGGTAGCGAGGGCGGAGACATCGGACACCGTCGTCTGGCAGAAAATCGAAACCGGGCATGCCATTATCCGCTACCAGACACCGGAAGATCTGGAAAAGTTTGACGACAGCGTTGATTATTCCCCGGGCGAGTGGGGAATCACGAAGTTCTTCTCCCGTGAAAAATCCGATGCACTGCCGGACAGGCTGAAAAAGAAGGTGGACGCCCTGTATGAACGGGCGATGGAAATGCTGGATATGCGCAAAAGGCTGAAAAAGGTCACCATCGATATCTATCACGACAAAAAGCAGCTTCACGCGGCCTACACCAGGATCTACAAGAAGGACGGATGCCCGTACAGGGCCTGGTATATATATGAAAACAACACGATATACGTCAACGCAAATGATCTGACCGAGGGTATGCTGGCCCACGAGATGGCCCATTCGATCATCGATCATTTTCTGATTATCCGGCCGCCGGAGGCCACGGCCGAGATCCTTGCCCGGTATGTTGACGGACATCTGTTCGAGCACGAAATCGCCTCCAACAGGGGATCAAAAAGGGAGGAGAGTTCTCCTCGGAGAGAGAGCACTGTGAATATCGCCGCTTCGAGGGACACCCCTCTCTCCCACGCCGAAGGATTCTCCGCGGCCGAGATCCCTCATATAATCTCTCACACCCATCCTGAATGAAAGTAGCAACAGTCGAACCGGCACAAGACGGTGGCGAACTCGTTGAAACAGGGAGAGCTCTGCATAATGTCATTTTGAGGAGCGCAGTGGCGAGCTATAGTCCCCTTTAGGGGGAAATCTTAAAAAAATCAGATGTTTTAAGATTTCTCCCTACGGTCGAAATGACAAGTTGTTGCATTTGTGCAAAGTTCCCAGAGAGCACCGAAAAAGATGGAGCTTTTTCGCCCTCTCTATGCTAGCATCAATAATATCATACACATTTATGTCACCCTACGTATGATGTCCTATATTTTACAGAGAGGTAACCGGCAACCATGAAGAAAATCATTTTGTGCGTGATATTCCTGATTGTATCCCTGTCCCTCGTTTCGTGTTCCCCGGAGCAAAAGACGAAGGAAGCCGAAATAGTGGCCAGAATAAACGATTGCCCTCTGACCCTCAGTGAGTATCAAAACCAACTGAACTCCATCGTGAATCTCAATGAAGAGTACAAGTTGACACGAGAGGCGCGGGAGGCGTCCCTGGAGGAGCTTATCAGGCAGGAACTCCTCATCCAGGAGGCGAAAAAGCTCCAACTGGACAGGACGGAGCGTTTCATCAGGACCATCGAGCGTTACTGGGAGAGCACTCTCATACGAGACCTGATGGAGGCGAAGGGAGAAGAATTCACGAAGAGGATCCTGATTTCCGAAGAAGAGATCGAGGACGCCTACAACGATATGAAAAAATCGGGGGAAGAGCTCCAGCCCATAGAGAACATGCGGGAAGAGATCACCGAGAGAATCAGCGAAACGAAGAAGACGCAAATGTTAGAACAATGGATCGAAGACCTGAAGAAAGCCGCCAAAATCGAGACCAACGAAGAGCTTATCTATCGTGAATGAGATCCTTGAATCCCTTCATTTCGAGGAGTTACGGCGGCAGGCATAGTCCCGGCCAGGAGAAAATCTTCAGATGGCCCTTGAAGATTTCTCGCTACGCCCGAAATGACACAAAGGGAGCGGGCGAGATGACAAAAGGAGCGGGCGGAACGACCGTTCTCGATTGACACGACAGCAGTAAAAAGGGGAGGAAACATGTCCAGGCAAGCACCCACGTACAAGAGAAGAAACTACTTTGTCAAAAAGGACTTTCAGACCACATTCATTCTGAAGTTTTGTCTCATAGTATTGATCGGAGCGGTCACCTCCTCGGGTCTGCTCCTTTTTCTGACCAGGGACACACTGACATCCTCCTTTTACAACTCCTGCCTGACCATAACAGACACCGGGACGGCCATTCTTCCCGATGTCGTGATGACCGGCATTATCACTCTTGTCCTGATAACCCTGGCGGCGATAGCCGTCACCTTATTTGTGTCTCACAAGATCGGGGGACCGCTGTTCCGTCTGGAAAAAGAGGTGCAGGAAATAGCAAAGGGGGACCTCACCCGGAAAGTGACGTTCCGTGAGAAAGACCAGATAACCCCTCTGGCCGATGGTCTGACCGGAATGGCGGCCAAACTGAACAAAAAGGTCCTCGGAATACGGACCGAGGTGGAACGCCTCATCGAATCGGCCTCAGAAAAGAATGCGCCGCAGGAACTGATCGACGGACTGAGCGATCTCCACGCAAAGATTGAAGACAACTTCAAGCTTTAAGGCGGGCATACTGTCGTTATGAGAACTAAAAATCTCATAGCCGTACTATTCCTTTCTGTTGTATTGAAGGTGGTTCTCATCGCCGCGTCTCCGTGCGGGGCGGCGAAGACGGAGACATCGGACACCATCGTCTGGCGGAACATCGAAACCGGGCACGTTATCATTCGCTACCAGACACCGGAAGACCTTGAGAAGTTTGATAAAAAAGTCGACTACTCCCCCGGTGTATGGGGGATCACGCGGATCTTCTCCCGGGGCGGATCCGATGCCCTGCCGGACAGGTTGAAAAAGAAGGTGGATGCCCTCTATGAACGGATAATGGAAATACTCGATATGCGCAAGAGACTGAACAAGGTCACGATAAATATCTATCGCGACAAGAAACGGCTTCACGCGGCATACGCCGGGATTTATAAAACCGAATCTCCGTACCGGGCCTGGTATACATATGAAAACAACACGATATACGTCAGCACGGATGACCTGAACGAGGGGATCCTGGCCCACGAGATGGCCCATGCGATTATCGACCACTTTCTGATCATCCGCCCGCCGAAGGCCACGGCCGAAATCCTCGCCCGATACGTCGACAGACACCTGTTTGAGTAGGAGAGTGTTGACAGCCGAAATGTAAAAATGGGAAAAGAGTTGAGGGAGAATCCCCTCGGAGAGAGCCCCTTTTCAGGGTTTCAAGGCAGGCATTTCACAGCATGATCGATATTCACGCGCACATATTACCGGGAATGGATGACGGCCCCTCGACGAGTGAGGAGGCCCTGGAGATGGCACGTATAGCCGTCGCAAACGGCATCGGGGTGATCGTCGCCACGCCGCACTGTCTCAACGGCGTGTATAACAACTGGCGGAAAGAGATCCTCTCCGCCTGCGCACAATTCAATGCTGAACTGAACAAGCACGATATCCCCCTGACCGTCCTCCCCGGTTCGGAGGTCCGTCTCAGTCCGGAGATCATAGACGCGCTCGACTCAGGCCGGCTGATGACCATGAACGACGCGGGGCGGCACATCACTCTGGAGCTTCCCGATCAGTTCGTCCCCGGAGCAACCATCAGTTTCATCAACCGCCTCAGGGGCAGGGGCATTACCCCTATTATAAGCCACCCGGAACGGAACCCGGCAATCCAGCACAACGTTGCATTGCTGAGTGATATCATCGCGGCCGGCGCCCTTTCACAGATAACCGCCGCCAGTTTCACCGGGGGGTTTGGACAAGGAGCCCTGAAATGCTGCCAGAGAATACTGGCTCTGCGCCTGGTCGATTTCGTGGCCTCCGACGCCCACTCCTCGAAAAAAAGGCCTCCCGTCCTGAACGCGCCCGACGACCGTCTGGCGCTCCTGACACGGAAGGCCCACATACAGAAAATGCTGGGTGAAACACTTAATTAAGGCTTACTGTAGTCGCGATTCCGACTGTATCGGATATGGTCTTTGCCGCCGCCTCGGCCTCGCCCCTCGTCGCGTACCTCCCGACATGGACGATATGCCATAGTCTTTTTCCGGAATCGAGTCTCTCGACCATATGCGGGGAAAACCCCTTCTCCGTCAGCAGGGAGATCCTCTCCTCGGCATAATCCTTCATGTGAAAAGCACCGGCCTGAACTGAAAACACCACGGCGTGTCCGACCAGTACCCGGGGCGCGCTCATCTGCCCCTCTTCTGCACGGGTTACCGACAGAGAGGGCGGTGCCGGTTTGGCCTTGGGAATCTCAACCGGAAGTGACTGAGCCGGAGCCGTTGCTTTCTTCGCGGTGGGCTTCGGGGATGGCGCGGCTTCCGTTTCCGTCGGGACATCTGTTTTCACAGGGAGGGCACGTGCATCCCTTCGGGGTTCTGCTGCTGCAGGCAGGAAAGCAGCCCCCTTGACCAGCGGAACGCAATCGAGGAGCTTGTCTGCGGCAACTTTCATGACCTCCTCGATCAGGGGCGCCGAAGGAGCGGCTTCAGGCGATTTATACGCGTAATTCATCCTCCATACGGTTTTTCCGGTCGCGGTCTCCACCAGTTTGGCAAAGACCCCGAGTGCCGTCTGAGAGTAAGAGGCCTGGGTCCCCTGCCTGCTGTATAACAAGGAAATCACAAGAAACGCATCCGCTCTTTCCCACGGGCCTTCTCCGGAGATATCCTCATGGAGGACATACTCTCTCTGAAGCAGAAACGGCCGACGTTTCTCAAGGGCCGACTGCATAAAAATCTGCCCAAAAAGAGGATTCTGTCCCCGGTCATTCTCCAGCACGACAACAAGGTTCCTTACAGTGGCGAACTTGAAACTGTCATCGGCACAAGATGAAAGATAAACCTTGGGAGAACAGCCCGCCATCAGCAGAACGACTGCCACGACCGCAGCCACGGTCAATTGAAAATGTTTCCGCCACATCGGAATCGCCATATCACTTCACCGCCCCCTTCAAGACCTTTGCATAACGACTGATTATGCTACTTCGATCCCCCCTTTGTCATTTCGACTCCCCCCGTGTCATTTCGACCGCAGGGAGAAATCTTGTCCTTCTGAATCCTGTATCTTAAAGATTTCTCGTTACTACGTTCCTCGAAACGACATTGTGCAAAGGTTTAGTTATCTAAAGATAGGGACTGATAGAATACTCACTCTACGGGAAAGTATAAGAAACGGTGTCCTGTATGTCAATCTTAATTAGTCAATAACTGTGGGAAGATGTTCAACTACCCCTTTAAAGACGGGACAGGTTGGAACGGAGAGTGCGCCGCAGATGTTCCAGCCGTCGGAGGGTGTAATACTGCAGAGGATCTCGGGCGAGATCCTTCATGAGGAGCAGGTGTTCCCCATCACCGCCTTGGCTCAGGGGGAGATCGATCTTCAGCACCTCTTCCTTCATAAAGTCCGTCTGGCGCCGATAATATCCGCGCGTCCAACTCCAGACAGGCTTATCCCCCACTTTGAGAATATCCTGGAATATCTCCTTCGATGGCGGCGCCAAAGTATCATTACCAAAGGGATTCCGTCTCTCCGGCGCCGCCGAGTCAGGGGCAAGAGGGGCCTCCCCCTTTTCTCCCCAGATCGAGACTTTGCTCTCGGCTTTTCTCAGGTGGAGTTCAGCGCGGTCGAACTTCAGCATCTCCAGGGCCTCGCCAAGGTATACGCACAGATCCTCCATGGTGCGCGCCCTGTTCATCTCTATCTGCAGGGCCAGGAAGGTCCGCCGCTCCCGGCTGAGCCCCACCGCGTCCGTTATATCCAGGAACCATCCGTAAAACTTGTCAACGGCGAGGTATTCCAGGTAGCCGGTCTTGCGGATCATGATCAAGGCCACACCCCCCAGGATAACCAGGACCAGTCCCGCCACCTCGTTGCGGAAGTTGACAACCACTATCGCCAGGAGGCACAGCCCCAGCGTCACGCCGTAGAGAATCAGGACCACCTTCCGGGAGGAAAGCCCCATAGCCAGCAGCCGGTGGTGGATGTGACCCCGGTCGGGACGGAACATCCGCTGCCCGATCACCCAGCGGCGCAGGGGCGCCAGGATCGCGTCGAACACCGGCACCCCGAGGGCCAGCAGGGGAATGAGCATCAGGGCTCCCACCTGGCTTTTCACCGATCCCATGATCGACAGAGCCGCAACGGCGTAGCCCAGAAAATAGCTCCCGCTATCACCCAGGAAGATGCTTGCCGGATTGAAATTGTACCGTAAAAAACCCAGGACCGAACCGCCCAGCGCGGCAAAATAGATCCCCGGGAGATAGTCGGTCCGCATGACCGACAGAATGACCATCAGCAGGCAGGTGAAGAAAACCACCCCTCCCGCCAGACCGTCCAGACCGTCGATCATGTTCACCGCATTGATGAACAGGATAAACCAGAAGACGGTGACAGCATAGCTGAACACGCCGAGTTGAAGACTGTACCCTCCGACCACGATTCCACCGATCGAAATCCCGCCCGCAAAGGCGATCGTCGCCCCCAGGATCTGCAGCAGCAGTTTGATCCAGGGATTCAGCCGGCGGAAGTCATCCCACAGCCCGCAGCCGAAGACCACCAACGCCCCGTAGAGACCGAACGCCGTCTGGCGATCGAAGGTGAATAGTTCCGACACGCGGGTAACGTGCAAGTTCAGTAATGCCATCGCGATCGTGAAGGCAAAAAGCACCGCCACCCCACCGACCCGCGGGATCGGCGTCGTGTGAACCTTGCGCTCCGCCGGGTCGTCCACGGCCCCCAGGCGCACACCCAGCCGCTTCACCAGAGGGGTCAGCACCAACGCAGATCCCAACGCAACCAGAAATAGACACAGTAACGTTGTCATGGGATCAGATGCTCACATGCATAAAATCAAAAAGTGTCATTTCCGTACCCGTTCCCGAAAAACGTTCCAGAAAAAAACCGGCGCCGAAACAAAGGTACGCCTCCACAACCGGCGAGGCTCCTGGACGAGACGCAGCAGCCATTCCAGACCGTGATTGACAACCCATGAATCCATTTCGCGCTTGATAGTGCCGGCATAAAAATCGAAAACCGCACCGACCGCAGCGATAAACGGTACATCCAGTCTCTCTTTATTCAAATAAATCCATTTTTCCTGCTTGGGTGCGGACATTCCCACCCACAGGACATCCGGTCGGGCTCTGTTTATCATTTCTATCATGACATGATTATCGGCTTCGGAAAACTCCTCCTTAAACGGCGGCGAAAAAGTGCCGGCAATCGTAATACCGGGATAATCCTGTGCCATGCGCTGCCTGATGAGCGCCAGGCTCTCTTCGGTCGCGCCAAGGAAAAAGACCCTCATGTTCCCGGCGGCATCCAACCGCTTATTCAGACCGGCAAACACATCCGAACCGGTCACCCTCTCTTGTATCCAGCCGTCAAGTATGCGCGAGGCCAGTACCACGCCTGTCCCGTCCGGGATCAGCCAGTCGGCGGCCTTCAGCGCGCGGGAAAACAGTTCATCTTTCCGCGATATCGCGTACGAATGGGGATTGAAGCAGGCCAGCCACGAGTTCCTGCCTGCCCCCTTTAATCGGCCAAAAAGTTCTTCCGCGCATTCGTCAACGGAAAAAGTGTCTACATTATACCCCAGAATGTTTTCTTTCATCATACGCCAAAATCAAGTCACGGAAAACGTGCTCTTTGCCTTCTGCTTCGCATACACAACTTTTTTTAGATTCTACGTTTTCGCCGTTTCAGCGGCAACTCTGGCGAAACAGCCACAACCGGTGCCACATAAGGGTGCAGCCGATCATCCCTGCTCCCGCACAAGCTTTTCATTGATCCAGAGAGCATCGGTTTGAACCGCTTTGCCGGTTTTGTCATGGAGACAAGGGTAGATGTCCTGAAGATAAAAACCATATTCTTTTGTCAGACGCTCATGCAGTTCAAAAAACGTTGTCTGCCCTTTATACATGGGAGAAAGTTGCGCTTCCGCGTAAATGGCCAAGACACGATCACGAATGGTAGCCTCCCCCCCGTCAAGAAGCCGCCCCTCCGCTCCCTGAACATCGGCTTTGATGATGAGATGACCGCTTGGAAGGTTGTGAGATACCCATGTATCCAGCCTCTGCACCTTTACCCGGATCATATCAAGATGTTTTGTCTCATCGGGAAACGAAACGATATTCCCCTTGTCATTGTCAAGCAGCGAGTTGGTCTGCGGATTCTCATTGCAGTAGAGGATCTCTTCGCCATCGCGATCGGAGAGGGCACACTGGAAGAGATGGACCTGCTGATTCCCGCCGAAACGCGCTTCCAGCTTCCGGAACGTATCGAGAGTCGGTTCGAAACCGTAAACGGGGACGGATAACTCATCGATAAACCGAACTATCGTGTCGCCCGTATAGCTCCCGATATCAAGAACCGCGGAGATGTTATGTCTTCTCGCGATGGCAACCAAATCGCCATAGGCATCCGGGGCGCCAACCGCATACTTGAGGGAGCGGGACAGGCGGCGCTGGTATCGACGCCATAAGGGGATCCGGATTAAACGGCCATGTATGGCTCGCAGTGGATTCATGGTGTCCTGTTCCTTTCAAAGCCTCGTCGGCGTGCTGGATTTGCCATAACTATATCTCAACAGGAACGGGATGTCTCTTCGCGCGGCGTCTCTGAAGGGCCGCCTCGTAAATCTCCATCAGCATCCGGTAATTGGCATCGGCCGTATACTTCTCCTCGAAGAGTTTCCGCCCCCCCCGCCCCATCGCGGCGAGGCGCTCCCGATCCGACCAGAGGCCCCGCACCACCCGCAGAAGATCCGCCGCGTTTCCCGGCTCAAAGAGCGCGCCGGCAACCCCTTCCTCCACGATATCGGGGAGGGGGCCGATCCGGGACGCCGCGACCGGGACCCCAAGGGCAAAGGCCTCGCACGCCACCATCCCGAATGTTTCAAACCACAGGGACGGAACAACGAGCAGGCGGCCGTGCGAAAGACATCGCTGCGCTTCATCGAAGGGAAGCTGCCCTCGAAAGACAACTCTGCCGTCAAGACCGTATTCCGACACTACTGCGGCCAATGTTTTCCTGAGGGGGCCGTCGCCGATGACCTCCAGGAGGGGCGCCTCCGCCCCCCATTCCCTCCAGGCCTCCAGCAGCACCTGCACCCCTTTTTCCTCGCCCAGCCGCCCGATGAAGACGACCTTCTCCTCCCGCCGATCCCAGGGAAGTGTCTCCGGAGGGTCGGCATAGAAATTGGGTTTGACATGCACCGCCGCTTCGGGGAGACCCGCTCCCACCATCAGGTCCTTCTGGAAGGCGCTCAGCGAGATACAGGCGTCGACGTGGCGCTCCCAGGTCCGCAGGCTGCGGTGCAGGGCGATCATCGCCGCCATCGGCGCCGTCGCGGCCCTGCTCCCCCGGTAGCATCCAAAGCGGAGGGCCGGTGCAACACTCTTTTGTTCAAGGCACAGCGTACAGGGCTTTCCGCCCCGCATCGGAATCCCCGCCGCGCAGAAGAGCCGGTAGTTGTGCAGGGTCATCACCGCGGCTGTTTCGGACCCGGCCGCCGCGTAAAATATCGACGGGGAAAGCAGGGGGAAGAAGTTATGGACGTGCAGGATATCGGGCCGTTCCCGCCGCAGAATGTCCCTCAGTCCTCGCGCGCTGAAGGGATTCCAGGGGGTGGACAGGGCGCCCTGAAGGGTCCCCACCGCTCCGCGTCCCCGGATCGTGTCGCTGTGGCGGGTGAACTCGACAATGTCGTGCCCCCTCTGCCGCAGCAGCGCCGTCTCGGCCAGGAAGACCCTGTTTTCGCCGCTGGGGACCGAGGAGCCGTAAAAGTTGTGGGCGGCCAGAATTTTCATGTCAATGCATCGGCGTATGAACTTTTATCTCCGCAGATCCACTCGGGCACGGAATCAAAGGCAATTGTCATGATGACGAGCGAAGCCAGAATCCGCCGGTCCGGGACTCGCAGGTCGGCCTGTTTCTCCCACCTTGCTATTGCATCATGATAGGCACCCGCCTCGAGTTCGCCCCATATCCGTTCCAGAGGTTTTTTCGCTATCAGATTCTGCACACGGATAATGAAGTACAGAAGGTCCCACCCGGCGGGTGCGGCAGGGAGGAAATATTCCCAGTCGAACAGGGCGAGTCGGCCTTCCGACAGCCGCATGTTCCAGGGGGTGAAATCCCCGTGGGCGGCCGTGAAGGGCCAGTCCTCATCTGCATCCTCGGCGCGCATCGACTGAAACCGGCGAACCAGCTCCGCGACGAACGGCCGCTCCGCCTCAAAGCCGGCCTTGATGGAACGGTCCGGACTGTCCAGGGCACGCTGGAGATGCGTCCATATACCGAAGGAATCCAGGGGCATTTTTTGGACGGTGCCCCGGGCGAGTTCCACCAGGAAGGCGCTGTGCTCCTTCCGCAGGGCTTTGGGCGACGGCCGTCCCAACAGCAGCGGCGTCTCCAGGATCCACGATACCGGTCCGGTCTTTCCGTGGCCGAGCGGTGCCGGGCTGACCATCCCCCGGCTTGCCATCGATCCGACGGTTTCGAGCGCCGCCCGCTCGTTGGCGATCAGAGCCGCGGCGGCCGGCGTGCACCCCGCCTTCGCGACGGCGAGCGGCTCCCCCTCCCGGCCAAAGACGAGGGCCGTGATCTTCCGGTACGGGGTGGGTTCCCCCAGAGAGAGGGCGCAGGAAAGGTCCTCCTTTCCGAGCGATTTCTTCCAGTCGTCCTGGAGATCCGCAAGCGCCTTTCCATCCAGGATCGGCCGGATCTCCTCCGTGGCCCGAACCGTATCCACCGGAGCGGCCAGAAACCGGCCCGCCAGATGCATCAGTCCCGCCTTCGCCGCCGCCGCACCGCACCATTTCAACATCTTTCCATGAACGGAACCGGGACTGTACAGCCCGAAAGAGCGGGACTGGACGCGGGGAGATGCCAGAGGAACGAGAAGACGGGGATTGAATGGAGGCAATCCGATAAAGAGGAGTGAATCGTCAGAGGAGCCGCTACGCAAAAGTTTTTTCCTCATTCGTCTACGCGATTAT
>Ga0272441_10011759_pt1 | contig 12926 bp, 10 predicted proteins | sample SSMProp6N_FD_193582 | JGI IMG/M metagenome (GOLD analysis project Ga0272441, IMG submission 193582) | Marine sediment archaeal communities from Little Sippewissett salt marsh, Falmouth, MA, United States - SSM-Prop-6N | ecosystem: Environmental > Aquatic > Marine > Wetlands > Sediment ...
CCTTCACCGTGGCCGCAATGGGCACGGCCAGCAGCATCCCCAAAAACCCCATGGCGCTGCCAAACACGATGATCGCCAGGATCACCCAAACCGGGTGAAGGCCTACCTTGTCGCCCACGATCTTGGGCGTGATGATGGTGCCCTCAATGCCTTGGGCGACGACAAACGTCAGTACAGCGCCGATGATGTGCCAGTCAATCCAGTGCTGGAGGAACGTCAGCAGCACGGCCGGCCCGATCGTGAGGGCCACGCCGAGGTAGGGCACAAGGCTCGCAAAGCCCCCGAACAACGCAAGCGGGACGGCAAAGGGTACGCCCGAGATCGTGAGCCCCACGGCGTAAAGCGCGGCCAGGCATACGCACACCAATACCTGGCCCCGCAGGAAGCCGCGCAGGTGGACGTCGATCTTGCCCGCGATCTCGAAGGTCCTGTCGCGGTACGTGTGGGGGACCAGCGCCTTGGCCACGGCGACCACCCGGTCAAAGTCGTTGAGGAGGTAGCCGGCCAGGAACATGAAGATCACGAGATTGCCGATGAACAAGATGAAGCGTACGGTGCCCCGGCCGAGAAACATGAAGACCAGGCCCGCGGTTGTCCCAAATTGCGTGGCGTTTTGCTGGATATACGCGCTGATACGCTCGGCAAACAAGGCCCGGGCGTCGACCTCCTCCACGTCGGCGTCCACCCAACCGAGGAGGCGTACCAGGTCATCCAGGGGGAGTTCCTCGTCCAGCCAATCGACCCAACCCGAGACGCCGGCATCGGCGGAGACCGATGAAGCGGCATCCGCCAGTTGCTGGGCCTGGGCAACGACGCCTGGTATGACAATGAGCGGGATCGCGAGGATCAGGAGCACGCCCAGCACCGCCAGCACGGCAATGGTCGCCCCTCGGGGTATCCTGCGCGCCTCGAACACGTCGACGATTGGGTCAAGCACGTAGGCCACCAGAAAGGCCAGCAGCAACGAAACCAGAACGGGCCGCACCAGGAGCCACAGGAAGTACGTCAGCGCCATTGCCGCAAGGACGCCCAGCACCTGAATCCACGGATTGGCCAGGAAGGACTTAAGCATGACCCATTCTCCCGTTCAGCGAGCACCGGTATAGTAGCTGATACAATGGGCGGGAACAAGACGCAGACACGCGGCCACTTGCAAAAGGCCGGGTTCCCGTTCTACGATCACTATGGATGAACTTGAACGATGCTAACCATTCACAGGATTCCCGCTGAGTCAATGCAAAATCTAAAACTGACAACTGACAATCTGGTGACTGTTTAGCCGTTACACATTTTGACTTGAATGACGGAGTACTTGGGCCTGAGCTGACCACGCTCGCCAATCGGCTAAGGAATTACTGAATTCCCAGTTTCATTGGCATTCAACGCGGTGAGCGGTCACGAACGATGAAAGCCCGCATTGCCATAGCCTGCACCGTGCTGCTCCTTGCAGGGGCTTCGAGCACGGGGGCGGATACCATCGTGCTGCGCGACGGCGATGCGCTCTCGGGCACGCTGGTCACGATTGCAGAGGGGGTGGTGTTGTTCCGCACGAAACTCGCCGGGCAAATGCTGCTTCCGAGCGACGAGGTCGTCTCCCTCAACACCGATTCAGAAGTGCGCGTGGCGCTGGCCGACGAAAGCGAGGTCCTGGGCCGGTTCGTCACCCGCAACGGTTCAATGCGGTTGGTCTCGGCCGATGGCTCGGGGCGGGTTGTTGGACTCGCGGAGGTCACAAACGCCGTACCCGATCCGAGCGGCGCGAAGCGCGAACCAGCGGAGGCCGATGCGTCTGCCGCAACGCCGCTGCAGGGCACCTGGGAAACGGGCGTGCAGGCCCGCTTTGGCGGCGATGATTACGCCGACCTTTTTGGGAAACTTGCGCTTTCGCAGGAGACCGGGCGGTACGCGTTCCGCTCGAGTTTTCTCCTTGAACGCGCCGACGAGGACCGGTTCCCGAGGCTGTTCCGCGGCGAGGCCGAGTGGCGCCTCGCGCCGGGGCGGCAAACGTATCCGGTGCTCGCGATCGGAGTCGAGCGCGACACCGACAAAGCGCTCAGCCTGCGCACGGACCTCGATCTGAGCATGGGGCGCACCTTCGTGAAGACCGATGCCGCCGAATTCGAGGCTTCGGCGGGTGTGGGGGCTGCCGTTGAGCAGCACGATGCCGGGAGTGTCTGGGACGAGGAACGGGGAACGGTTGCTTACCTCCTCCGCCACGGCCGGCACGAGCAGCGGAAGTCACGTCAGGAGCTCAACCTGCGCCTGACGCTGCGGTACAAACACGCCCTGTTCAAGAACGGAACCTTTGCCGAGAGCATTTCGCTGTACCCCAGCCTGAGTGACCCGGGGGACCTGCGGGGCTTTGCCGAATCGGCCCTGCTTTACTCGCTGCATCCCCGCCTCAAGCTGAAGCTCAACCTGCTCGTCGACTACGACGAGGCCCCCGAGTTCAGGGAGATTGAGCCCTGGCGCACCTCAGTCGGGGCCAGCCTCCTCTGGGATTTCTAACCTCCCAGGGATTGCGCCACCCTCCAGCCTCCAGCCTCCAGTCTCCAGTCTCCAGCCTCCAGTCTCCAGTCTCCAGCCTCCAGTCTCCCGCCTCCCGCCTCCCGCCTCCCGCCTCCCGCCTCCCGCCTCCCGCCTCCAGCCTCCAGTCTCCAGCCTCCAGCCTCCAGCCTCCACCCTCCAGCCTCCACCCTCCAGCCTCCAGCCTCCACCCTCCAGTCTCCAGTCTCCAGCCTCCAGCCTTCCCTTTCACACTTGCGCTTGCGCCCGCGTGTCTCGTAAACTTCCGGCTCATGTTGTTTGCGAAGGATTTCTGCGTTCGGTGCGGACGCGGCGCCGAGACCGTCCTCGGGCTTGTATTCCTGGCCGGTGCGATTCTCAAAGCACTCGATATCAACTTGTTCGTGGTGCAGGTCTCGTACTATGGCGTCGTGACGCAACCTGCCCTGCTGAGTCTCAGCGCCGTGGGCACGCTCTGGGTGGAGACCGCACTGGGAACCGCGCTGATCCTCCGGTTCCGGGCGCGGCGCTGGACCTATGTGGCGCTTTGGGCCCTACTGGGGGTCTTCACGATTCTGATCGCCCATGGATGGATCTTTCATGACCTGGATGACTGCGGCTGTTTCGGACCCATCGAGATGTCGCCCGCCGTTTCGGTGGCCAAGAACGTTGTGCTGGCATTGCTCGGCGTCTGCGCGTGGCTCGCGGCCGGCGTTGGGCAGCGCGAACAAACCGCACCGTTTTCAAGGGCCGTCGTTTGTGTTGCGGTAGCCTCGGCGATAACGTTGTACGGGTGGGGTCGTCTCGAGGCGGGCATCGAGCCTGAGGACAGCGAGGCGCGGCCCTTTGCGCAGTTCGTGTTTGAGGCCGACGGCCAACAGTGGGATCTTGGCGTGGGGGAGTATCTCGTGGCGATGCTGAGCATGACGTGCGAACACTGCATGGAATCCGTGGAGGTCCTCAACCAACTGGCGCAGATCCCCGAATTTCCCGTTATCGTCGGGCTGTGCTATGACGAACAGGAGGGCGAACTCGATGAGTTCCGAGACCTCACGCGCCCGGAGTTCCCGCTGCACTCGCTGCGCGACCGCGTTCGGGCCTTCTTCAGCCTCACGGGCGACGTGCCGCCGCGCTTCATCTACGTGCGGGACGGAAGACAGGTCATGTTCTGGGACGATTTCCTGCCGGCCCCCGATGAGATACTCAAGCTCAACGCCTCCTGAGCACCCCTGCGCCGCAACCGCGACCGATGCCAGGACGGGCGGATTGACTGGCATTAGGCCGTTTGCTATCATCGGGGTTGCTCCGAGTGTTGCGAAGTTGTCTGGGGTTATGCCTGCCAGAAATACCGTGACACCGCGCAGGGTGCGGTCATATTACTGACGAAAGGCTCACATCTTGTCTGTAGTCATCGAAACCCACGACCTGACCAAGATCTACGAAGGCGCCTTCAAAGCGCAAGACGTCCACGCCGTTCAGGACCTGAACCTTCAGGTTCAGGCCGGCGAGATCTTCGGCTATCTCGGCCCAAACGGGTCCGGGAAAACCACCACCATCAAGATGATCCTTGGGCTCATTTTCCCGAGCGCCGGCGCCATCGAAATCCTGGGCCGGAAGGATTACCGCTCCCCCTCGGTCCGCAAGCAGATCGGCTACCTCCCTGAGGGCGCGTACTATCCGGATTTCCTGCGCGGCGAGGAGGTCCTGCGCTTCTACGGTCATCTCTACGGCCTCGGCGGGGCCGATCTGCGCCAACGAATCGACAACGTCATCGAGACCGTCGGATTGACCTACGCCCGGGCGCGCTTGATCCGGGGCTACTCGAAGGGGATGCGCCAGCGCATCGGGCTTGCGCAGGCCTTGCTCAGCGACCCCGATATCCTGATCCTGGACGAGCCGACCACCGGACTCGACCCCATTGCCCGAAAAGAAATCCGTGACATCCTGGCCGGCCTGCGCGACCAAGGCAAGACCTTGCTGATCTCCTCCCATGAACTGCTCGAGGTCGAGCTGATCAGCAACCGGGTGGGCATCCTGTCCGAGGGCGTCCTGCAGGTCTCAGGCACGCTCGACCAGTTACTCACGGAGCGCGACGTCGTGATCGAAGTCGACGCGAGCAACCGCCAAGCCATCGCCAAACTGAACGCGGCCGGCGTCGAGACCGAGGACACCGTCGACGACAAGGCCCGGATGCGCATTCCGGGCACCGTCGCGCTGTACGACGCCCTCGAGATCTGCAAGGCCGAGAGCGCCATTTTGATCAGCGTGGCGCCACGCCGGGAGACCCTCGAAGAGTTGTTTGTGCGCATCATCGGCGCCGCGGAGGGCGCAACACAGGAAGGGCCCAAGGAATGACTGCCATACTCGGTTTTCTGCGCGGTTCGTGGACCATCAGCGTCTACACCTGGCGGGAAGGCATGCGCAAGAAGACCCTCATCGGTTTTTTGATCCTCAGCATTTTGGTCATCTTCGGTTCGAGTTTCATGACCGCATTCCTCGCCCAGACCACCGTCGGCGCTGGCGAGGAAGAGATCAACATCGAGACGAAGCTGATCAAGGACATCTGTGTCACCGCCATTTCGATCTTCGGCGTGCTGATAGCCATCTTCATCTCGGCGTCCGTGGTCCCCACCGAAGTCGAGAACAAGGTGGTCTACACCGTCCTCTCAAAACCCGTGAGCCGCTTCCAGTATCTGCTCGGCAAGTTCGTGGGCGCCCAGCTCATTATCATCATCAATCTCGCGCTCATGGGCGGGCTCTTCTTCGTGGCCCTGTATGCTAAGGAGCGCATCATGCCCACCTTGCTCCTCTGGGCCGTGCTGCTGACCTACTTCGAGTTCCTGGTGGTTTCGGCCTTCACGTTTGCGGTCTCGTGCACCGCCACCTCGGCCGTGCTTCCGACAATAGCAGGGCTGTTTATTTATATAACTGGAAACCTCACGGAATACCTCAAAGATGTTTATAATAGAGCAGGTCAAACCGGCCAGTGGTTTGATGAAATGATAGGCCAAATTGCCTATGGCCTATACCAGATACTTCCTAATCTGCAGAATTTCAGCATGAAGAATCAGATCCTGTACCTCCAGCCCAACGATCCGCCCCGCGATGTCCAAATCCCCAACCTCATCGCCTACGGCTTGGTCTACGCGGTGGCCGGCTACATCATCGCCTACTGGGTTTTCCGCCGTAAGGAACTCTAGCCCGCCATGAAAAACAAAGCCCACATCGTGCTGGCGGCACTTCTCATAGTTGTCCTGGGCCTTGGCGTGCTCCAAGGCAACCGGGTGCGTCATCTACGCGAATCCACGCTCTTCTATCGCTGGATACTCGCCGAGGCCACCCAGGCGCGCGTGTTCGACGACGCGGATCTCGGAACCGATGCCCAGGGCAAGAAGATAATGGACCGGGAGTTGCTCGGCGCGGTTGTCGAGACCACGGAGAAGTTGTTGCCGGATGTGGCGCTGGGCGCGGAGGACTATGACAAGGATGGCCATCCGCTCAAGAAGCTGATCCTCCTGGCGCGCGACCAGCAAGACCGGGCCATCTGGGAATTGGCGAGCGGCAACGCGCTGGCCCAAGAGCGCAAGGACTTCTTGGCATACCTGCGCGAAAAACGCCTGACCAGCGTGGCGTCTGAAGTGCGTACCGGAGACATGTACACCGACCAAGGCGTTGGCGTCAGCCTGAGCAACATCTTCTTCGGCTTTCGTATGCTCGCGGCCAATTTCGTGTGGCTGCAGGTCGACAAGTATTGGCACGAAGGCGCCGTCCACCGCATGCTGCCCCTCATGAAGACCTGCGTTACCCTCGATCCCCACTTTGTGGATGCCTACCAAATCGGCGCATGGCACCTGGCCTACAACATCACCGCCCACATGCTCGACACCCCGGAACACCTCAAGGAATGGCACCCGAAGTACAAGGCGCGCCTAGGCAAGAAGGAAATCTACTACTACCTTGCCATCGACTACCTCAAGGACGGCATCCGGAAGAACCCGCGAAACTACAAGTTGTATTTCGATCTTGGCTTCGCCGTCTACAACCTCAAGTTGAAGGACTACGCGAACGCGGTCAAGTACCTCTCCGAGGCGATCCGGTACCGGCACGACAAGTGGGTGCCCCGGCAGTTGTACATCTGCCTGGAATTGAACGGACAGTATGAGGAGGCCCTCGCGGGTTGGCAGGATTACCTCAAGAGGAACCCCGGCCATGAAGTGGCCCAGCGCTTCATCATACGGAATCGCGGACTGATCAAGGAGAAGCAGGCCGACGAGGCCTGGGAACGGGCGCAACAGACTCAAGACCCGGCCGCGGCCAAAGCCGCCAAGGCGGAAGCCGAACGCTTGCACAACGAGGCCGTCGACATCTGGCAGAGCATGACGGGCGGCAGCGGCGATATAGACCCCTTTGCCTCGGGTCGGATCATGCGCATCAAGGCGCTGAGGCTGATCGAGGAAGAGCGGTATCTCGAGGCTATCGCCATACTCGAGAACGCCCGCTGGAAAAGCAACGCCCTCTTCGATGAAGCCTCGCGCATGATCATGGAAACGAAGCTGAAAGCGGGCCTGCCGCTGTCCGTCTCAGAGAAGAAGGCCGTCCTCCGCCGGGAAGAGGCCGAGAGATACAGGAATCTCCCGCCGCCTCAAACCGAGTCGTAGGCCGTCACTCTCCCACAGCCTTCGCGCATCGTTCCCGCTTAGGAGAAGTCCACGAAGTTGAATCCGACACGCGACACGTCTATGATGACGCAGAGTGCAAGGCCGATAGGGGAGAGGGGAAGTCTCACATGCCAGTGCCACGCGCCACGATAGAGCACAACCTGATCGAGGTCCGACGGCGGATAGCCGATGCGGCCACCCGCGCCGGCCGATCGCCGGAGGCGGTCCGTCTGGTCGCCGTGACCAAGACCGTCGGCATCGAAGAGGCGCAGTCCCTCATCGCGCTGGGCCAAACCGACCTGGGAGAGAACAGGGTTGACGCGGGGAAAAGCAAGATCGAGACTATCGGGACCGAGGGTGTTCGCTGGCACATGATCGGCAATATCCAGCGCCGCAAAGCGCGCGACGTGGTGACCTTGTTTGACTACATCCACGCCGTGGACCGCGTGCCCCTTGCGGAGGCGCTCGAGCGAAGGTGCGAAGAGCAGCACACTACCAAGCCGATCCTGCTCGAGGTCAACGTTTCCGGCGAAACCGCAAAGCATGGCTTCGAGCCACAGCAAGTCGCGGCGGCCATCAAACAGATCATGGCCCTGCCCCACTTGGAAGTGCAAGGGCTCATGACCATGGCGCCTTGGGTCGAGGACCCGGAGGAGACGCGCCCCTTCTTCCAGAGGCTGCGCCAACTCGCGGAGGAGTTCGGCGTGCGCGAGTTGTCCATGGGCATGACCAACGACTTCGAGGTCGCCGTCGAGGAAGGCGCGACCCAGGTTCGGATCGGCACGGCCCTATTCACGTGACGGAAAGGAAGTATGTATGAAACAGAAGCTCGAGGAGATTCGAGCAGCAGCACTCGACGCGATCGTCAAGACCACAACCTTGCAGGCGCTTGACGAAGCCCGCGTCACCTACCTGGGAAGAAAAGGCGCCGTCACCGAGGTCCTGCGCGGCCTCCGAGACGCCCCCGCCGAACAGCGGCCCGCACTCGGACAAGCCGCCAACGCGGTCAAGAACGCCATCGGCGAGGCCCTCGAACAACGCAAGACCGAACTGGCTGCCCAGGAAGCCGACCGGCAGGCCGAGCAGCAGCGCGTAGACCTCTCCCTGCCCGGCAGGCGGCCGCGGCGAGGCCACATCCACCCCATTCCAAGCGTGACCGACGAGCTGCTCGACATCTTCCTGCAATTGGGTTTCCAGGTCGCCACAGGGCCGGACGTCGAGACAGAGTACTACAACTTCGACAGCCTCAATACCCCGGCCGACCATCCCGCCCGCGACTCACACGACACCTTCTTCGTCCAACCCGGCATCGTCCTCAGGACCCACACCTCCCCCGTGCAGATGCGCGTCATGGAGAAGACCAAACCCCCGGTTGCAGTCGTCGCCCCCGGGAGAGTCTACAGGGTCGACTACGATGCAAGCCACAGCCCGATGTTCTACCAGATCGAGGGCCTCCTGATTGACCGCGGCGTGAGTTTTGCAGATCTGAAGGGCAGCCTCATGCTCTTCGCGCACCGCTTCTTCGGATCGGACACCAAGGTGCGGTTCCGCCCGCATTTCTTCCCCTTTACCGAGCCCTCAGCCGAGATGGACGTGTCGTGTACCGTATGTAACGGCGCTGGCTGTCGTGTGTGCAAAAACACCGGCTGGCTCGAGATTCTAGGGTGCGGGATGGTACATCCAAAGGTTTTTGAGTACGCAAAATACGATTACGAAGAGTACACGGGCTATGCATTCGGCCTGGGCGTTGACCGAATTGCCATGCTCAAGTACGCAATACCAAGCATCAACCATTTATATGAAAATGACTTACGATTTCTGGAGCAATTCTGAACATGCGCGTTTCACTCAACTGGCTGAGAGAATATGTCGATATTGACCTCGGTGTGGATGAACTTGCCCACAAAATGACCATGCTCGGCCTCGAGATCGAGGCAATCGAGCGGCCCGGCGCCGAGGTCAAGAACGTGTTTGTCGGCCAGATCCTCAGTATTGACCCCCATCCCAATGCGGACAAGCTCGTGGTCTGCAAGACCGACGTCGGCCAAGGGGAACCCAAACAGATCGTGTGTGGCGCGTCCAACATGAAGGTGGGAGACAAAGTGCCCACGGCCGTGGTCGGGGCCACCCTGGCAGGCGGCTTCGAGATCACCGGCCGCAAGCTGCGCGGAGTCGAGTCGCAGGGCATGATGTGTTCGGCCCAGGAACTGGGAGTGGGGGAGGACCACAGCGGCCTGCTCATCCTCGACCCGGGCACCCCTGTCGGGGGCGATGCGCTCGCCCTGCTCGGCCTGGACGACGTCGTTTTCGAGGTCGAAGTCACGCCGAACCGCGGGGATTGGGCCAGCATGATAGGCATTGCGCGGGAACTCGCGGCCTTATTCGATACCGCGGTGCGGATCCCCGTGCTCACAATCGAGGAAGACACGCGTGATGCGGCACAGCTTTCTTCGGTCACCATCGAGAACCCAGATCTTTGCCCTCGTTACATCGGACGGATTCTGACCGACGTCAAGATAGGCCCCTCGCCCCAGTGGATGTGCACGCGGCTGATCGCGGCGGGATTGCGCCCCATCAGCAATGTCGTGGATATCACAAACTACGTGCTCATGGAAACCGGGCACCCGCTCCACGCCTTCGACTGCGACCTGCTCAAGGAAAACCGCATCGTGGTTCGCACCGCGCGCCCGGGTGAAAGCATCACGAGCATTGACGGCGAAGTGCGCGAGTTGACGCCCGATATGCTGATCATCGCCGACGCTGACGCCCCGGTCGCGATCGCGGGAATCATGGGCGGACAACAAAGCGAAGTGGGGGAGAAGACCACCACCGTCTTCCTCGAGAGCGCCTACTTCAATCCTGTTTCGATTCGCCGCACGTCACGTGCACTCGGCATGCAGACCGAGGCGTCGATGCGCTTCCAACGCGGCGCGGACCCCGAAATGGCCCTGTACGCCGGCAACCGGGCGGCCATGCTCATGCAGCAACTCGCAGGCGCCAAGGTTGCCAAGGGCCTCTTGGACGAGTACCCCAAGCCATTTCCTCCCAAGGATATAACCCTCCGCTACGCCCGCACGGACCTTCTCCTTGGCACTGAGGTCCCTCGCGAAAGACAACCCAGAATAATGAAAGGGCTCGGGTTCGAGATCATCGAGAAATCCGACGAATCCTGCCGCGTCCGCGTGCCCTCCTGGCGCTACGATGTCAGCCAGGAAGCCGACCTCATCGAGGAAATCGCCCGGTTTCACAACTACGACAACATCGACGTCAACATCCCTGCGATCCGCCAGAGCGAACAGGTTTTTGCCCCGCGGGACGCAAGCATTCGTGCCTTGCGCAGGTTCCTTGCGGGCCAAGGCCTCACCGAGTTCTTCAACTGGACCTTCAGTTGCCCGGCCGATGTGCGCAAGTGCGGCCTCGCCGACGAATACCTCAATATGGTCGCCCTGTCCAATCCGCTTTCCGAGAACCATACGAACATGCGTTCGAGCTTGATACCGGGCCTCATCGCAACCGTGTCCAGCAATGTGCGCCACGGAAACAGGGATATTCTCGGCTTCGAACTCGGCCCCGTCTACGTCCCCAATCCCGACAATCAACTGCCCGACCAGTTGCTTCGCGTGGCGCTCGTGCTCTCGGGACACGACGGCGCAAAGCACTGGAGTCATCCTCAGCAACCACTCGATTTCTATGACCTCAAGGGCTATTGCGAGGCACTCCTGGACTACTTCGAAGTCGACTACGCCTTTCAGGAAGCCAAAACCGGGACCTTCAAGCCCGGGGAATGCGCTTCCATCGTGGTCAAAGAACAGACCGTTGCGCACCTCGGCGAGGTACACACACCGATCCTCGAAGCCTACGATATCGACCAATCCCTGTTTCTGGCCGAATTCGACCTCCAGTTCCTCCTCGATCTGCAACGTGGTCCGGTCAGCCCGTTTGAGCCCATTCCAGCCTTCCCGCCGTCCCTGCGCGACATGGCCGTGCTGGTGGACGCGGCGCTGCCCGCCGGTGACCTCCGCGACCTGGCACTCCAGACCGGCGGAAAACACCTCAAATCCGTCGACATCTTCGATATCTACACCGGCAAACAGGTCCCCGAGGGAAAGAAAAGCATCGCCCTCAGCCTCGTGTTTCAATCGGATTCCAGAACGCTCACCGATAAGGATACCCAGAAGGCCTGGGACAAGATCCTCAAGAAACTCCAGGCCCGCTTCGGGGCAGAACTCCGATGAATCCACTCGTCGCCCAGCACCTTGACCAAGTCCGCAAGGGAATTCAAGACCTCTCCGAAGCCCTTACCCAAACCCACGAGCAACTCGCACAACACAAACAAACCCGCGAACAACTCCAGAAACAGAACTGGGCCCAGGCAAGGGAGATCGCGGTCCTCAAGAACGACGCACAGGATATCGCTCAGTTGAGAGAGGAGAACAAGCGCTTCCGCCAGAAAGACGCCCAACTCCGCGAACGCCTCGCACGCATCCTGCGCTACACCGCAGCCCTTACCGACGAGTCCCTGTCATGAAACCCGATGCCATCGAGGTCACCGTCGGAAACATTCCCCTCAAAGTCGGCCTCGTCATTGACGAGAAGACCACCCGCAAAGTCGCCCAAAAAGTCAACGCAAGACTCGAAGAGATCGAAAGCCAGAGCGCCAGGATTGACACCCGCGAATTCGCGCTCATGGCCGCGGTATCCTTCGCCGCAGAATTCGAGCAAGCCAACCGTGCATTCGCACAACAACTTGAACGCATCAAGGCCGACACCGCACAGGAAACACGCGATATCCTCGTCGCACTCGACGCGCTTCTCGAGGCACTGCGCGCGGTTCTGGGCAGGCTCGGCCGCGACCCAGAACCCGAATAGCGCCCACACCTCCTTAAAACGCGCAGACACCGCCGCGCCACAGAATCCTGCAAAATCCCTGAATGGGGCTCGCCGCGCCCATAGCGTCCGATAATATATATTATGTTCCCTGCGGCCGTTCCCCAAACTCACCACCATCATTTCCCCACGGCCGCGACATCCGTGCCACTCGCGCCGTGCCATGCCCGTCTCGGCCATGATTTCTCCACGGGCGGGACGCTCCGTGCCACGGGACGCTCCGTGCCACTCGCGCCGTGCCATGCCCGTCTCGGCCATGATTTCTCCACGAGCCGGACGCTCCGTGCCACTCGCGCCGTGCCATGCCCGTCTCGGCCATGATTTCTCCACGAGCCGGACGCTCCGTGCCACTCGCGCCGTGCCATGGCCCTCTCGGCCATGATTTCTCCACGGGCGGGACGCCCGGCCATGCAGCCTTCCTGCATTTCATTTTGAATCGTATGATAAAGAAACGCTCAATCCATGTAGATCAACCGTCGAGCTCTTCCTGGAAAACGCCCCATATTCCTTGTCATATTCTTACCTTCGAACGTATGGCAGCTTGTCCAACTCAAGTTGTTTTTCTAAATTGATTTATAAACCTGATCCTGCTTGTGAATTCTCGAAAGCCTGACCGATTTTCAGTAGTTCTTGTTGGCCGATCTAATATGAAACATGGCGCTCGAAATGCCTTTTCCGACGAGAAACACCGTCATGAGAAGCCATTCCGTGCCCAGCCATCAATCTGTTTCATTTTCGAGCGCAGGCCTGTGGCCGATCAAGAAGTAAGACAACAGCATCTCTGGGGTCAGACAAGAGGGAAAACTGCTTAGGCGTCTCTCGGCGACTACCGACCCCAGTTCGCCAAGAAGGTTAAGAAGAGAAACCGAGCTAGAT
>Ga0272441_10011760_pt1 | contig 12923 bp, 6 predicted proteins | sample SSMProp6N_FD_193582 | JGI IMG/M metagenome (GOLD analysis project Ga0272441, IMG submission 193582) | Marine sediment archaeal communities from Little Sippewissett salt marsh, Falmouth, MA, United States - SSM-Prop-6N | ecosystem: Environmental > Aquatic > Marine > Wetlands > Sediment ...
CCATTTTCGCGCCGGCGCTGACATGTGCCGCCTCCCCGCGAAGTGACACACCCGCGCCCCCGGTGCGCCCCGCTCCGACCGCGATGCGCCGTGCGTCGGTTCGGGCAACCGGAGCGCGAAGCGAGGGGCCGCAACCCAACCGCGCCGCCGGGTACCGTCCTGTCGCCTTCTCGAACATGGCCTCTGGCCTTCTGCCCCGCACGCGTCCCTCGGGGATGCCCCCTCCCAGGCGGCCGGGCTGATCTGCGCAGACCTGAACCGGCCTGCCGAAATCACCCATCAATATTATCAATCAATATGTTTATAGTCAACCTATTATTCTAAGAATTTTTTTACTATAGCGGCATCCGGGGCAGGACAACGGCAAGGGCCGGGGCCGAGGACTGTTCGCCAAACGCACGCGGAGCGAGCGCGAGAACCCCTCGATGGACTCGGGCCCGCCGATATGGAGCCCCTACCCCGGACTATTCACCGCAGAGGACGCGGAGGGCGCAGAGGTAATTGTAGCGTATGGACTTACATCTGAAACGGGCCCTTCTGATCGCGAGCAGTGTGTTCCTGCGCGGCAGCGATTCAGAAGAAAGGACCTGACCTAAATTCCCATGGATAATTGTCTTACCTCTGTGACCTCTGCGGCCTCTGCGGTTGCTTTGCATTATCCGGGTTAGAGAAAGCCTTGCCTCTGCGTCCTCTGAGATCTCTGCGGTTACTGCATGATCCGGGCTACCCGGCGTATCCGCCGGTCTCCGTCCCTCTTCCGTCGCCGTCCAGGCAAACGCGGCGGTGCAGGGCGGACGGCAAAAACGGTGGGGCGACTCGCAGTTGCTCAATCATTGCCCGACTGGCACGAGGCCGGTCGTGGCGGCACCGGCGGCGGGGCCCGGCGGGTGGGGCGGCTTACGCCGTCGGGTCCTTGGGCAGCTTGCGGACCAGCGGGTCGCCGTCTTCGGTCAGGACGGCCAGGAGGCGGGCGTGCATGCGGCGGAGGTCGGCGGCGTGGGCCGGGTCCGCGGCGAGATTGCGGTCCTCGTGAGGATCGTTCGCCAGGTCGTACAAGGCGCGAAGGCGTCCCGGGACGTCGCAGACGTACTTCCACCGCCGCGTGCGGAGCATGCGCAGGCGGTCGGCACGCTGGCAGAAGGCGTAGTCGCGCCACGGGACCTTCTTGCCCTCGATCAGCGGCCGCATGGACCGGCCGTGGGTCTTGTCCGGCGCGGGCTGGTCGAGGTAGTCCAGGATCGTCGGCATGAGGTCGATCTGGCTGACGGCTTCGTCGACGACCGTGCCGGGCCGGATCCGTCCGGGCAGGCGCATCGCCAGCGGGATGCGGACGAGGTCGTCGTAGAAGCCGGTGATGCTCTTGCCGATGCACCCGTGGGCGCCGACCATGTCGCCGTGGTCGCTGGTGAAGATGACCAGCGTGTTGTCCGCCAGGCCGAGGTCGTCGAGCTTCTGGAGGACCCGCCCCACCTGGTCGTCGATGTACTTGACCATGCCGTGGTAGATCGCCACGTACTCGCGGATGCCCTCGGGCCCCATGATGTCGCCCAGGCGCTTGCTGGGGCCGCGCTGGTCCCAGGGGGGCATCTTCGTCGAACCGGTGAGCTTGACCTTGGCGCGATCGACCATCGAGTAATACGGCTCGGGGATGACCCACAGGTCGTGGGGCGGGCTCCAGGAGGCGGTGATCATGAACCGGCCGCCGGCGTGCCGGTCCAGCAGGCCGAGGACCTGGTCGGTAATTTGCGTCTCGGGCAATAGCTTGGGCGGGACCACGCTGCGGCCGATCGTGGCGATATAGCCGAGACGGTTGTTCGGCAGGTCGTTGAAGGCCTTCCAGCCCTTTCGGACGACGGGGATCTTGCGAACGGGCCGGCCGAGGTACCGGCCGGGGTCCTTGTCGTCGGCGAACGGCCCGGCGGGCAGGTGTTCGGCGAGGAACTTGCTGTAGGCTTTTCCGGTCTTCATGGCGTAGGAGCGAGACTCGTAGCAGCCAAAGTCGCCCTTGTCGCCGAGGTGCCACTTCCCCCGGTGCCCGGTCGCGTACCCTCGGGCGTGCAGGAGGTTCTCGGTGTTGGGGAAGGCCTTCGGGTCCAGCGGGTGCTGGCTGCTGCGCTTGGGCGTGACGTTCGTCAGGATGCGGTGAGTGTGCGGATAGACGCCCGTGACGATCGACGCCCGGGACGGCGAGCAATAGGGCGTGACGCACGTGGCGTGGGTGAACCGGGCGCCCTCCCGCGCGATGCGGTCGAGGTTCGGCGTCTGAATGTACGGGTTGCCCGCGACGGACAGCGACCGGTGATGCTGCTGGTCGGTCATCAGGAACAGGACGTTGGGCCGGCCCTTGGTCTTCGGCCCGGCCGTGCACCGGACGGCGGCGGCGGCGCCCGCGACGGCGCCGCCGGCGAAGCGAAGGAACTCCCGGCGATTCAGGTTCTGCATGTTGCACCTCTGCCGGTAGGATACCGCAGCCGCGGGGAATTCGCGACACCTCGCCGCGTCGGGGTGACACTCCATAGTGTACGGCGCGACACCGGCCGGCGCGCCCGCGCGGGCGCCCGGCGGAAGGGAGGCATTCCTTGGCGAAGCGTGGGCAGGGCGAATCCGATCTCGATCTCATCCGCCGGATGCGGCGGGGGGACGCGGCGGCGCTGACGGCCTGGTTCCACCTCTATGCCGACGCGGTGCACGGGTTCGCGTTCTACCGTGTCGGCCGGGACGACGACCTCGCCGCGGAGGTCACGCAGGAGACGTTCGCGCGGGCCCTCGGCAAGCTGGGGAGCTTCGACCCCCGCCGCGGGCCGATGATCGCGTGGCTCTGCACGCTGTCGCGAAACTGCATCCGCGACGCCCTCCGCGCCCGCGGCCGGGGGCCCCTGGCCGACCTGTGGGATTCGGTCGACGGCGCGCTGCAGCGGGTCTACGCGGAGCTGGACCGCGCCCCGCTGGGCCCGGAGGTCGTCGAGGCCCGGGAGACGCGGGAGCTGGTCGGCATGGCCCTGACGCACCTGCCCGAGGCGTACCGGTCGGTGCTGCGAGCGAAGTACATGGAGGACAAGACGCTTCGGCAGATCGCCTCCGAGCGGCAGACGACGACGGACGCGGTCAAGGGCCTGCTGAAGCGGGCGCGCAAGGCCTTCAAGCAGACCTTCGCCACGCTGGCCGGCACGGCGTGCCACCTGGAAGAACTGGGAGGCCTGTGATGGGCGACGAACACGACGTCTTCGACGAGAACCTCTCCCGCCTCCTGCGAGGCGCCCCCGCCCCGCCGGGCATGTCGCCCGAGCGGAAGCAGGCCGTCCTGGCTGCGCTGCGAGACCGGTTCGAGCGGGCCGCCGAGGCCCGAAGGAGCAGGACCATGAAGCGATGGATCGGTAGCGGGGCGGCCCTGGCGGCCGCGGCGGTCGTGGTGATCGGGATCGTCCTGAGCGACCCGGCGGGGCGCACGGGCTCCGGCAAGCAGCCGCCCGCCGGCCCGGCGGTGCGCCTGGAGGACGGCACGCGCCTGTACGCCCGTCGGGGCACGAAGTACGCGGTGTTGGGCGACCGGCGGGTCCGCCTGGACCGCGGGCAGGTGCTGCTGTTCGTCGCGAAGGCGAAGGCGCCGTTCATCGTGGAGGCCCCGCAGGTGCGCGCCGAGGCGACGGGGACGATCTTCACGGTCTCTGCGGACGAGAAGGGCTCTCGGGTGGCCGTCGGGCAGGGGCGCGTGGGCGTGCGCAACGCGCAGGGCGAGGCGGAGGTCCGGCGGGGCCAGCAGGCGTTCGCCGCGCCCGGCGAGCCCCCGGCGCGGTCGCCCGCGCCGCGGTTCAGCCACACCGTCAACTGGGCGCGGGAGCAGCTCGGGGGCGAGAAGCTCTTCCCGCCGGACCAGCCCCGCGCGACGGGCGAGCTGACGGCCTTCGACCCGTGGGGGCAGGAGGTCCGCCTGGAACTGCGGAAGTTCCACGTCGACGTGGTGGTCGAGGACGGCATCGCGCGGACGACCGTCGACCAGACGTTCTTCAACCAGATGACCTGGCAGCTCGAGGGGACGTTCTACTTCCCCCTGCCGCCGGACGCCTCGCTCAGCCGCCTGGCGATGTACGTCAACGGCACGCGGAACGAGGGCGGCATGGTCGATCGCCAGTACGGGCGGTACGTGTACGAGTCGATCGTCTACCGCCGGCGCGACCCGGCCCTGCTGGAGATGATGGAAGGCAACGTCTTCAAGATGCGGGTGTTTCCGCTGTTCGGGCGGCGGGAGAAACGCATCGTCCTCAGCTACACGCAGACCCTCCCCGAGCTGTACCGCACGCTGCGGTACTGGTTCCCGATGGAGCACACCCAGGACAAGGCGGGGGTGCTGTCCTTCCGCGTGCGGGTCAAGAACGGCGCGAGCCGCTACGACGCGCTGTCCAGCACGCACGACCTCCGCAGCCGCGCCGACGGCGAGGACCTCGTGCTGGAGTACGAGGCCGAGAACGTCGCGCCCGACGACGACTTCCTGCTGAGCCTCAAGCCCCTCGCGGCGCCCGAAGGCCCCCTCACCGTGCGCCACCACCGCCAGGACGGGCGGTGCTACCTCTTCGCGCGCTGGCGGCCGGAACTGAAGGGCAACGTCGAGCCCCGACCAAGGCAGTGGTTCGTGATTAACGACGTCTCCGCGTCGCGCTCCAGCGTGGACGTCAAGGCCCAGGCGTACGTGGTCGAGCGGCTGCTGGCCGAGGCCGACGACGGCGACGCCTTCGCCCTGATGAACCTGGACACGCGGGTCCGCCCGTGGCGGGAGGAGCTGACGGCCGTGCGCGACCCGGAGGCCGTGTCCGCGGCCGCGTTCGCCGCCGTGCCGGAGCGAATGGGCGCGACGAACCTCCAGGCGGCCTTCCGGGCGGTGGGGCGGTGGATCGAGCGGACCGGCGCGGACAACCCGCACGTGGTGTACCTGGGCGACGGGACGGCGACGGACGGGGAGACGCGGACGGCGCGGCTCGTGGGGGCCCTCGGCGAGGGGGCGGTCTTCCTGGGGCTGGGGATCGGCAAGAAGGTGGACGCCCGGTTCCTCCAGGCCGCCGCCGACGCGACCGGCGGGGTCTTCGCGACGATCAACCCCAACGAGGACGTCCGCTGGCGGGTCTTCGACCTCGTCGCCGCGCTGAACACGCCGCGACTGACGCACGTGCACGTCGCGTTCACCGACGCGTCGGGCCAGCCGGCGGCGGTGACGGCGCACGCCGACAGCGGGTCGGTGGCCGACGGGGAGGCGCTGACGGTGCTCGCCGAGACGGGCGAGGCCCCGCCGGCGCGGATGATCGTCTTCGGACACTCGGCCCGGGGCGACTTCCGCCAGGAGTTCGACCTGTCCGGCGGGCGGGGCGAGGCGGCGTTCATCCCGCGGCTGTGGGCGTCGGCCCGCATCCACCACCTGCTGCGCGAGGACGCCGACGCCCACAAGGCGGAGATCGTCGCGCTGTCCAAGGCCTTCTACGTCGTCACGCCGTTCACCAGCCTGATCGTGCTGGAGAACGAGGCGGACTACAAGAAGTGGAAGGTCGAGATGGGCCGCAAGGACCACTGGCAGCTCTACCCGGCCCCGAAGAAGATCCCGGTCATCCACGAGCCCCTGGAGCACGGTCCGCGGGACGTGCCGGCCGCCCCGATGGCGGGCAAGCCGGGCCACCCCCGGACGATCGAGGAGATCGTCGAGAGCGTGCAGTTCCGCGTCCACGTGCCGTTGTACGGGTACTTCCCCCACCAGCGGCGGCGGATGGAGCGGATGCGGCTGCAGGGGGTGCTGAGCGGCCGGCTGGCGGCGGCGCACGGCACGGTCCAGGCCCTGCCCCTTCTGCTGCCCGACGAGGAGGACGAAAACGGCGTCGTGCTCGGGCTCGGAGCCTTGCCGGGGAACCTCTCGGGCGGCGAGATCGAGAGGCTGCCGTGGGGCGGCCTGGTTGCCGGCGGGACGGGCCTGGTGGCCGCCCAGAACGGGCAGACCACCGTCAGCTATTCCGGGTATGTCGCCCACCACTGGAACGGGGTCTTCCTCGGCGACGGCATGGGGAGCTCCGTCCTCTCGACGCTGGCCCCGGTATCGAGGGAGGCGTTGCTCTCGAGCCGGTCCGAACGGCCGGTCTCCGCACCGCGGGGCTTGACGGGCTTCGATGAGGCCGGCAGGGAGCTGTCCTCGCCTGTCCTGGACGGCTTGTACAGCATGGAAGGCCTGTTCGTGCCCCCGATCGCGCAGGACGGCAAGAGATCAGGCAGGGGCTGGCTGGGCCCCGACGCGACGGGACCGCCCGCCAGCGGCCTGCCGGCGGGCCACACGGTGATCATCGACGAGTACTTCACGCGGCTGGACGCGCCGCCGCTGGATCCCCCGGCCCGGCGCGAATTCCTGGAAGTGCGCTACCGGCGGCGGCAGGCCGACCGGGAGAGGATCCGCGCCTTCAACCGCCGCTACGGCCGGTGGTACGGAGACTCCTGGGCCTGGGGCGACTTCGACTCGCGCCGCCAGGTCCTGTCCGAGACGAGCCTGCGAACATCGCTGGAGGTTCTCGGAACGCTGACGCATTGGGAGGCGCGCGTGTCGGGCCCCCACCCCGCCGCGCCGATGCCGTCGGGGGAAGAGGAGCTGCTCGCGACGACCCTCGACGGCGATGCCCTGGTTCCCGCGCCGGTCCTGGCGTCGTACGTTCGGACCGTCGGGGCCGTGCCCGGAACGCTGGCGGCACTGACCGCCGACCGCCTCCTGCCGCTGCGGGAGAAGCTGGCCGGCCTGGCGTCCTCCAAGCGGCGCGACCGGGCCTTGGCGGCGGTGGACAAGCTGCTGGCCCAACTGCCCGAGCTGTCCGCCAAGGGCGAGGACACCGGGCCGTTCTGGTCGCCCCGGGGTTGGCAGGTGCTGCCCCAACCGTGGGACTTCGTCCCCCCGCAGTGCCAGGCGTGGGTCGGGTCGCGGGCGATGATCGACCTGTCCCGCTACGCGCCCGCCCTGGAGAGTACCTGGGCGGACGTGGCGGAGCTCGTGCTGGCGGCCTTCGGACGCCAGCCCGCGGGAACGGTCGAGCCGGCCGCCGCGGAGGCCGTCGCGGCCGCCCGGCAAAACACGCCCACGCTCCGCGTCCGATATCTCGACCGGGACGGCAAGCCCCTGCTGGCGTTCTGGGCCGGGGCGGGAGACCGCTTCGCCCGGACCCGCCGCACGAGCATGTACCTCCGCGAGGACTTCCTGTGCGACGGCAATTCGCTGCTCCACGTCTACCCCGAGCTGGGCCTGGCCGCGCGGCGGCAGCAAGCCGGCCGGCGGATCGCGGCCCTGCGGCGGATGGTCCCCCACCTCCTGCCGCCCGCCGACGAGCTGGCCCGAGGCTTCGACGTTCGCCTCGCGAAGGCCGAGGGCAAACTGACGACCCTCCGCCTGACGCCCGCCAAGCCGAAGGCCCCGGCCGGCAAGGACAAGCGCACGCCGGCCGGAAAACTGGCGATCCTGTTGACCTTCGACAGCCAGGGCTTTGTTCGCAGCCAGGACTGGCGGCTCGACGGCGAGACGAAGCTGTCCTGCGCGGTGACCACCGACGGGCCGCAGGTCGCGTGTGTCTGGCGGGCGGACGGGAAGGAGCTGGCCCGGGTGGCCTACGAATGCACCGAGCGGCGGCCCGAGGCCGACCCGTTCGCGCCCAACCTGAAGGGCCTGGTCGTGCTGGACATGCCGCTGCGGCGGCCCGAGCACTACGCCGCCCTGCTGGAGGAGACGGCCACCGACGGCGGCGCGGTCTCCCGGCGGGTCGCCCTTCGTCGTCACCTCGCCTTCGCCCAGTTGCAGGACCATGGCTGGCAGAGCCCCTGGGGCACCGTGCCGCAGGCGTACCAGACCCTCCTCCAGGCGGTGACCGAGCGCACGCAGGCAGGAGGCAAGGAGCTGCTGATCGGCGAGTTGGTCCTGGCGGGCTCGGCGGGGCACGCCCGGGGGATCCTCAACGACACGAAGGTCCTCCGGCGCCCGACGGACCACCCGCTCGCGGTGTTCTGGACGCAGCAGGGCAACGCCGACGCGCTGCGCAAGCTCGCCGCGGAAAACGAGAACACGTTTGCCGGTCACCTCGCGGCCTACGGGCTGGTGCAACGCGGCGGCGAGCGGAAGACCCGCGCAATCCAGTTGATGAGGCAGTACCCCGACAGCCCGCTGCTCTTCGCGGCGGCAACGTACGCGGGCGGGGACGAGGACGTGTGGATCGAGCTCAGCAAGCAGCGGCGCTGGCGTCTTGTCGCCCTGCTGGCGGCGGCACAGCGCGGGCAGACCGCGAAGCTGGCCGCGGCCTTCGAGACCGTGCACGAGGAAATCACCGGCGACGGCGGCGAGGTGCCCGTCTCCTCCCACATGGTCCGGGCGCTGCGGACCGACGAGGCCCGGTGGCAGCGGGTCCTGAAGCGGTCTCTCGCGGCCGCGTCGAAGCGAAAGGACCCGGGCAGGCTCCTGCGTTTCGCGGAGTTGGCCTGGCCGAACGGGGAGAAGGAGCTGGCGGGCGTGGCCCTGGACCGGGCGGCCGAGTTGGCCTCCGAGACGCTGCCGCTGACCTACAAGCTGGCCCTGGCGCAGTCGCTGTGGGCGATGGGGCGTACGCAGGAGGCGTGGGACCTGCACAACGCGGTCCTCTCGGCCCTGGAGAAACGAAAGCTGGCGCCCTCCCCCGCCCTGCTGGCGGCCACCGCGCGGTTCGCCCACGCGGCCGGGCGCACGGACCTGGCGGTGGACTACGAGCTGAAGGCCCTCCAGGCGGAGGGGCCCTACATGCCGAAGCGGATCAACGTCCACCTGTTCCGCCAGCGGTACGAGTGGCTGTGGAGCCGCCTGGCCCAGCGGGCGAAGGAGCTGGCCCTGGCCGCCCGGGCCAAGCCCGGCGAGAAGGCCACGACGGACCGGCTGGCCGAGACCCTCGCCCGCGCCCGGCGCGTCTGGGAGACGTGGCAGCGAGTGGACGGCGGCTTCCAGGCCGGCCTGTACCAGCGTCTGGCCTCGCTGTACCGGTCGGCGGGGCAGGAGGAGGCGGCGTGGCGGGCGCTGTCCTCGGTGATCGACGAGAAGCCCAGGGACGGCTTGTCCTACTACCAGGTCGGCGCGTGGTACGTCGGCCAGGGCGAACGGGAATCGGCCCAAGGGTGGTACGGCAAGGCCTACGAGGTCGAGCCGACCAACGGGGATTGGATCTGGCACCGCGCGGAGCTCCTCCGCCAGATGGGCAAGAAGACGCAGGCCCGCGCCCTGTACGAGGAGATCGCCAACAAGAAGTGGCAGCCGCGGTTCCAGCACTACAACAACCGGGCCAAAAAGGCCCTGGAGAAGCTCTGATCGTTCCGCGCCGGATCGGCCGCGGGCGCCGGCGAGGCCGGCGCCTTTACGCCGCGGCGTATCTCGCGGGCCACGGGAGACAGGCGCCCCGTGGCCCGCTTTCTTTGTGGACCGGGCCCGGCCCGGCGGGAAACGACCAGATCGTCCGGTGCCCCCCGCCGCCCCGCGGTGTTCATGGAGGGCGGGCAATCGCGGCCGTCCGCCGCCCCGCCGAACGAGGCAAGCGAACGATGCGTTTTCACCTCCTGCCGATGCTGTTGGCCCTCCCGGCCGTGTCCGGCTGCGGCCTGCTGGGCCTGTCCGAGAAAGACGACCCCGCCGCCGAGCCGGGTGCCTGGAAACCGTTGTCCCTGACGCACCTGCACCTGGAGCTCGAAGAGCTTGGGCCCGTCCCGAGCAACGACCTGCTGCCCCCGACGGCCTCGCCGGACGGGAACTGGGTGGCGTACCTGAAGATTCCTCCCGGCCCGCGGCCGCCGTTCACCTCCCTGTTCACGGGGCAGGGGCTGGAGCGCGTGGCGTTGGCGGTTCGCGCCGCGCAGCCGGGCGCGTCCGAGCGGGTGGTCTGCCCGGCGGGGGCGGCCTGGCCCGCATGGTCCCCGGACGGCAGGCACGTCGCGTATGCCGTCGCGGAGACGGAGCGGTCCTGCCACCTGGCCGTTCACGACGTCGCCGCGGGCACGACGCGCCGTCTGCCCGTCCGCCGGGCGTGGATTGTGCGTCCCGTGCTCTCGCCGGACGGGCGCACGGCGGCGGTCGGCGTCTGCACGGGGCCGGCGTGGGACGGTCGCCTGCACGCGGTGGACCTGGCGACGGGAGATCTTTCGCCCGCGCCCCGGCCGGCGGGCCTGCGGTGGCAGTTCCCCGTGCAGTGGCGAGACCGCAAGGAGGCGGTCCTGCTCCAGCGTGGGCGGGACGCGGCCTTTTGCCAGTGGCGGCCCGGCTCGACGGCCGGCCAGCGGCTGGCACGGACGAGCACGCCCGCCGAGCAGCTCGACGCCGTGCGGGCGTTCGCCGGGGTCAACCTGCCCCTGAGCCCGGACCGGGGGCGCCTGGCCCACTACGACCCGAACGCCGGCCGGCTCACCGTCGTGGACCTCGCCGGCGGCGGCGCCACGCCCTTGCCTCCCGGCACGCGGTCGGGCTGCTGGTTCGGGGCGGACTACTTCCTGGCCGCCACGGAGACGGCGCTGATCCTGGTCTACGTCCGGACGGGCGAGTCGCGGCGCCTTCTCCGCGGACGGTGGCTGCCCCTCTGGGCCGACGAACGCTCCCGCCAGGCCCTCGCCTGCACGGCCAGCGACGAGCCGGGCGCCCTCCAGTTGGTGCGCCTCCGCTTCCGGACGGCCCGGTAGCCCGCCGCCCCCGTCCCTCGGGGCTACCTGCGGCGTCTGCGTCGCGCCATCACGACCGCGGCACCGGCAAGAACCAGCCCCAGCGTGGCCGGCTCGGGGAGGCGAATCTCCAGCGGCGCGAGGTGAAGGGGTTCGTCCGAGCCGATCAGAAAGCCCCCGCCGGCATCGTCCAGCGTGTGCAGCCCGTCGCCGGCCAGGGCGGCCGACTCGTCCGTCACGGTCAGCACGACAATCCCCAGGCTGGGCCGCTCCGCCGGGTTGTAGGCCCGGCCCGTCGTGGCGGCCAGGTCCGTCACGCCGACGGTCGCCGGGTCGCCCCCGACGGGGAAGCTCCACGCGCCGTCGCTGTCGCCGAAGAACAAGTACATCGGGGTGTGCCCGGCGTCGGCGACCAGGGCATCGGTGGCGGCCTCCGTGGCCGGAACGTCAAACGCGACACCCGCCCCGGAGACGTTCAGGAAGTACTGGAAACTGTCGACGGCGAACATCCCGTTCGGATCGATCACGACGACCTCAAAGCGGAAGGTCTCGGGTGTCGTCGGATTGCCGTCCACCTGCTCGAACAGCCTGCCCGCCGGCCCGTCCAGGCTGACGAGAACCCCGGCCGCGCCGAGAGCGCCCGCCGAGAAGACCCCGACACACACCCCGCACAGTCCCATCCATGCGATCGCCTTGCTCATGCCCGGAGCTCCACGCCTCTCCGCACTGCATCGACCGGCCGGGGCTTGGGGCCGTCGGCCGGCTCGGCGACGGACCGTCCGCGCCGAGGACCTTTCCAGGCTGGCAGGCAGGTGAGCGGTCGGCCCGACCAGACCCACGATCGCCGTGAGCGGCGGAGCGTGCTGCCCCGGGCAGCGACCTCGTGAAACCGACCTCCTCCGACATGGGGAACAGGCTCTCCGACACGCCGACGGTCCTCGGTGCCTGCGCACCGAACGGCCGCCGCGCTCCCCATGCACGTTGAGCAATTCTCAGTATACGGCAAGTGCCGGCGTTGTCAACCCGCCCCGGGCGCGCAGAGGCTGGGGGCTCCGCTATCTGCGCCCTCTGCTGACGCCGGGAGCTTGCGGCGGCTGACTTTGCGATGGCCCGGGACCTCTCCCGTGCGCTCACTCCGCGCCCGGCGTGGCGCGGACCATCGCGGCCAGCCAGTGGCCCTTGGCGGGGGCGGCAATCTTCGCGATCTTGCCGCCGTCCACGGTGGCCCGCCGGGCCCACTGGCCGGTGGCGATGTCGATCCAGCGGAGCTGGAAGCGGCCGGCGTGCTTGCGCAGGTCCACGCCGACGGAGCCGCCATTGGTGAAGTACAGCGCGTAGGCCCGCCCGGGCCGGGCGGCGAGATAGGCCTCGTTCTCGGCCCGGTCGCTCAGCAGGCCGTTGGCGGGCTCGATCTCCCAGAGCTTCATGAGGGACTCCAGCTTCCGGGCGGCCTGGACCGACGCGATCGACAGCTTCGACAGCCCCAGGCCCGAGCTGGGCCGATGGAACCGCGCCGACGCCGCCCCGCCGATCACGTGCCGCCACCACCGCTCCAGGCCGTCCCGCGTATTGCCGTGCCGCCCCCCGTCGCAGCCGTACGTCTTGACCGTGTTCAGCGGCCGGGGACGCTTCGAGACGTGCTGCAGCGCCCACTGAAAGTTGTCCCAGTGGACCTGCCCCTTCTTCTGGTTGTTCTGCGAGACGTCGGCGAAGTCGTACCGCTCGGGATGGTCCAGCGTGCGGCGGTGGCGCTTCGCCGTCAGGTCCCAGTCGTCCCACATCTCGGTGAGGCAGACCTTCACCCCGGCCGCGTCGGCCTTCGCCCGGATGTAGCCCGACCAATACGTCGCCCAGGCCTCCTCCCCGGACGTCTCGTTGTCCATGCAGTACAGCACGTGGTGGTGCTTCAGCGAGTAGGACAGCATCTTGTCCACGAACCGCTGCTGGACCTTCAGGACGACGGGGTTGTTCCGCTGCTTCGGCGTGGTGAAGAAGAACGGCTGGCGGTTGCGCCCGGGGTGGTCGGGATACTTCGCCGCCAGGCCCGATTGCTCGTGCGTGTAGTTGACGTTGTTGGCCGGGTTGTACGGGTGGGGCGGCCAGTTGTCCCGCGCGTAGTCGAACCGGTCCCACACCTAGATCTGGACGATGATGTCGCGCTCGGCGGTAAGGTTCAGCATCGTCTCGAAGCGCCGCCAGTACTCCTCGTTCCACTGCTGCAGGTCGTACTTGCCGCCCTCCAGCCGCTTGAACGGGTAGACCTC
>Ga0272441_10011761_pt1 | contig 12923 bp, 8 predicted proteins | sample SSMProp6N_FD_193582 | JGI IMG/M metagenome (GOLD analysis project Ga0272441, IMG submission 193582) | Marine sediment archaeal communities from Little Sippewissett salt marsh, Falmouth, MA, United States - SSM-Prop-6N | ecosystem: Environmental > Aquatic > Marine > Wetlands > Sediment ...
TTTATGGTGGCAAAACGGACCACTGATCCACATTGACTCGCACGACGCCGCTGATAGAGTAGATGTTCTGTGATGCTTTCGGTTGGGGGGAATCAGGCGCTGCAGTGCCCAGAGGTGCTTCATGAACAACAGCCCGTCCAAACCAGACGACGTCCGGCTCAACCGCCGTGAGTTCATTCGCTCAGCGGCTATCGCCGGGGCCGGCCTGATGGTCACCGTGCCGACATGGGCCCAGTCGGAGCAGAGGTCCGGCGACGAGTTGCGCGTGGCCATGATCGGCCCGGGCAGTCAGGGACGCAACCTGCTGACGCAGTGTCTGAAGATCCCGAACGTCCGTTTCGTGGCGATCTGCGACATCTGGCCGTACCACCAGCGATACGCGCGAAATATTCTTAAAAAATACGACATGCCGGTCAACGTATACACGGACTACCAGGAGTTGTTGGCCGCGGAAAAGGACCTCGACGCGGTCTTCGTCGCCACACCCGACTGGGTACACGCCGAGCACACCATCGCCTGCCTCAACGCGGGTCTGCACGTGTACTGCGAGAAGGAGATGGCCAACACGCTCGAATCCTCTCGCCAAATGGTGGAGGCCGCCCGCCAGACAGGCAAGCTGCTCCAGGTCGGCCATCAGCGGCGGAGCAACCCCCGCTATCACCACGCCCGTAAGCTCATCAAGAAGGACAAGCTCCTCGGGCGCATCACGCACGTCTACGGACAGTGGAATCGGGCACGCCGCTACGATCTTGGCTGGCCCAAGGGCAAAGAGCTCGACGACGCAGCCCTGAAAGAATACGGCTACGAGACCATGGACCGCTTCCGCAACTGGCGCTGGTATCGCCAGTTCTCCGGCGGCCCGATGGCGGACCTCGGCTCGCACCAGGTCGACATCTTCAACTGGTTCCTCGAGGCGACGCCAACCGGTGTCCTGGCCAGCGGCGGCCGCGACTACTACGAAGACCGCGATTGGTACGACAACGTTCTGGCCATTTACGAGTACGCGGTAGCCGGCAAGACGGTCCGCGGTTTCTATCAGGTGCTCAACAGCACGAGCCACGGCGGATTCTACGAGACCTTCATGGGAGACGAAGGCTCGCTCGTCATCTCCGAGGATGCACGCAAAGGGTTCATGTTCCGCGAGATGCAGGCTAAACGGCGAGAGTGGGAGGACGAGGCTTCCAAGGTCGAGAACATGGGTCGCCAGGCCATCGCGCTGAAGATCGGTGAGACGCTCGCGCCCGACGGCACCAAAGACGCCGAAGGACAACGCCTCCTGGCCGAAAGCCAGAAGCCTCCACACCAAGTCCACATGGAGAACTTCTTCGACGCCATCCGCAACGGCACGCCGCTCTCGTGCCCCGCTGAGGTCGCCTACGAGACAGCCGTCTGTGTACTGCGGGCCAACGACGCCGTGGAAACCGGAAGCCGCATGACCTTCAAGTCGGATGATTTCAAGGCATAACCATCGATGTCGCTGCGCCGGAGGCACGACCGGGCTACCGCGTGGCTGTTCATGCTGAGCAGCGCAGCGGGCCTATGCAGTATGACTACCGCCGCTCTCGGCGATGACCCGGAAGAACCGGACCTGCTCCAGACCGATAGCCGCGCGCCGTATGTTCACCGCCTGACGCTCTACGATCACGACGGCACAGCCATCAGCCCCGATGACGAGCCCGCGGCCCCCTACTCGCCACGAGCCACATGTGGCAAATGCCACCCCTACGCGCAAATCAGCCACGGCTGGCACTTCAATGCCACCGACGCCTCAAGCGCGAACGGCGATGGCGGGCGCCCGGGAGAGCCATGGATCCTCGTCGATGAGGAAACCGGCACCGTTGTACCAGTCTCCTCTCGCGGCTGGCCGGGGACACACACCCCCGAGACCCTCGGGCTCACAAACTGGCAGGCGGTGCTGCGGTTCAGCCGGCACACGCCCGGTGGCGGGTTCGGCGAGCCGACCGACGAGATCATCGAAGACTCACCCGAGTTCCTCCGGTGGGGCATCTCCGGCCGCCTGGAAATCGACTGCATGTTCTGCCACAGTGAGGGCCAGCAGCACGACCCGGCTGAGGCCGCAAGTCAGATCGAGAAGGAGAACTTCAAGTGGGCGCCGACAGTCGCCCTAGGCTTGGCCGTGGTACGCGGGGAAGCACGACTCGCCCCCGACGACTGGGACCCGCTGATGCCGCCCAACCCGGATTACCCGGAGCAGGCTGGCCCGTCCCTGATCTACGACTCGACGAAGTTCGACCCGGACAATCGCGTCTTGTTCAACATCACCCGCCGCGTGGCCCCCGAGCGTTGTTACTTCTGCCATACCGTGCGGGAGGTCGGACCCGGCAGCCCCGAACATTGGCAGACGGATCAGGATGTGCACCTCGCCGCCGGCCTGACCTGCGTCGACTGCCACCGTCATGGCCTGGATCACGCGATCACCCGCGGCTACGACGGCGAGGTCTCGCCGACATCCCAGCCGGCGCGGGCCACACTCACCTGCCGCGGTTGCCATCTTGGCGACGCCGGGTCTGATGATGTAACAGCGAACCTCGGCGGCCGGCACGGTGCACCGAACCCGCTGCACCCCGGCCTGCCAACCATCCACTTCTCCAAACTGACCTGCACCACCTGTCACGCCGGCCCCTGGCCCGGCGATGACGCGCGACAATACCAGACCTCCATGGCCCACGGGCTGGGCCTCTCCACGCGGGACCGAAACGACCAGACGCCACCCGAAATCATCGCCCCGATCTTCGGCCGCCAGCCCGACGGCTCGATCGCTCCCCAGCGCATGATCTGGCCATCGTTCTGGGGCTGGCTCTCGGATGGTGAGATCCGTCCAATCCCGCTGCGAACCGTCCAGAAGGCCTTCCGCTCGCTTCCGTCTCCGCCCAAGAAGGATGAAGCCGCCCCGGACGTCGGACTGTCCGCCGATCGCATCGGCCAAGCGCTCGCGGCGTTGCAGCAGAAACGCACCGAGCAAGACGAATCCGTCTTCGTCCACGACGGCCGCGTCCATCGACAGACATCGGACGGTGAGCTCGAAGCGTTCGAGCACCCGGCTGCCGATCCGTATCGCTGGTCGCTGGCCCACGACGTTCGGCCCGCGACGCAGTCCCTCGGCATCCGCGAATGCACCGATTGTCACGCGAGCGATGCACCGATCTACTTCGGCCGCATCAGCCAGGCCGGCGATCCGGCCGCCGACGAACGCCCGATCCGCGTGATGCACGAGTTGCGCGGCGACGATCCCGTGCTCGCCTGGACATGGGGACTGTCGTTCCGTTTCCGCCCGGTTTTCAAGCTGTTTGGTTTCCTGTGCGCGGGCTTCCTCGCGTGCGTGTTGGCTGTGTACGCCAGCGTGGGGCTCCGCGCTCTGCTGCGGCGTGCGCGCTACTGATGATGTGAACGTCTGAGATCTATCGTATGTTCGCCAGCGCATCGATCATCACAATCGTCGTCACCGTCATCGTGGTGGCGGTCCATCGCCTGAAATGGCCGCCGAAGCGGCACGGCGATGCGGCTGCACCCGCTCGCATCCGCCGCTATGGCTTCTGGGAGCGCGCCGCACACCTCATCACGATGATCAGCTTCCTCGGGCTGGCGGCTACGGGGTTCGGAGCGAGCATTCTCGCCGGCGGCCTTACCGGCTGGACACTCATGCTCCACATGGTGGCCGCGGGCGCTTTCATGCTCGGCCTCACCCTCACGACGGTGCTCTGGGCCGAAGACGCCTGTTTCAAACGACACGACGCCGCGTGGCTGCGCGAGGGCGGACGGCTCTTCGGCCACGCCGGCGAACTCCCCGCGGGCCGCTTTGACGGCCTGCAGAAACTGTTCTTCTGGATCACGCTGCTGGCGGGCCTTGTCACCATCGCCGCGATCCTGGCCACGATGCTGCCGGTGTTCGGGACCCACGGGCAGGAGATTCTCTACGACGTGCACCGTTACGGCGGCCTCGCCCTCGTCGTCGCGATGATCCTGCACGCGTATGCGACGCTACTGGCCAAGCCGGGCGCCTGGCGGGCCATGAGCACCGGCCGCGTCAATTCCGACTGGGCGCGTTATCATCATTTGTTGTGGTGGGCAGAAACGAACCAGACAGAGGACCAGACCCATGATCAATAATCCGCGTCTCACACGCTGCGTCGCGCTGGCAGGTATGTTGCTGGCAATGAGCTTCTGCCTCGGATGCGAGAGAAAACAGGAACAACCGGCCGAAACAACCGACGTCTCGGACACCGCCCCGCCAACGGCGAAAGCCGAAGTCGCCGCGGAGCCGACCACCAAGGAACAGGCCACCGCTTCCGGCGACAAGCCGGCCGAGGAACAGCCCAGTTCTCCGCCTGATTCGGAGCAAAGCGACGCGAGCAAGACAGCCGAACTCGTCCCGCTCGAAATCAAGCTCCCCACACCCGCGTTCAAGGGCACCCCCAAGAACGCCCCGCCCGGCACAACCGTCGAGAAACCGAGTGGCAAGTTGCGTCCGCCGTTTCTAGCGCCGCCCGGTGCAACGAACGTCGCTCTCGACAAACCTGTGACCAGCAGCGACAGCGAGCCCATCATCGGCGAGGTCGAGTTGATCGTCGATGGCGACAAGGAAGCCAACGACGGCAGCTACATCGAGCTCGGCCCCGGCCTCCAACACATCCAGATCGACCTCGAGGAGCCGTGTCAGATCCACGCCATCCTCGTGTGGCACTACCACGGGAACGCCCGGATTTACCATGATGTCGTCGTACAGGTCGCCGACGACGAGGACTTCATCACGAACGTCCAGACGCTGTTCAACAACGACCACGACAACTCGTCCGGGCTCGGCCTCGGCGAGGATCTCGAGTACTGGGAAACCTACGAAGGCAAGCTGATCGATACAAAGGGTGTAACGGCCCGCTACGTGCGCCTGTACAGCCGCGGCAGCACCGCCGACGATCAGAACCACTATACCGAGGTAGAGGTCTACACTAGCCCCGTGCAATGAACCGTTCCGCCGCATGCATCGCCTTCATCCTCATGCTGTGCGCCGCGGCGCTGGCGCTCCGGCTTCCACAGCTTGACGCACGGCTCGTGCATGGCGACGAGGCGGTCCATGCCGTCAAGTGCGACGAACTCTGGCGGACCGGCCGGTATCGATACGATCCCGACGAGTATCACGGCCCCACACTGTACTACCTGACCCAGCCGGTTTTGTGGCTCAGCGGCGCCACCGACTTCACCACCACGACGCCGTCCATCTATCGCATCGTCCCCGTTCTCATCGGCGCGGCGACGATTCTCCTGCTCCTCCTCGTTCGCGACGGTCTCGGCCAAGTCGGCACGATCGCGGCGGCCGCGCTCACGGCCGCCTCCCCGGCCATGGTCTTCTACAGCCGGTATTACATCCAAGAAACGCTGCTCGTCTTCTTCACATTCCTCCTCATTGCGGCCGGCTGGCGGTATGTGCGCTCCCGGCATCTGGGGTGGGCTTTGCTCGCAGGAACAGCCGCCGGCCTGATGCACGCCACCAAGGAGACGTGCCTGATCGCCCTCGCGAGCCTCGGGGCAGCATTGCTGCTCACCATCCTGTGGTCTCGACACGCTGCCCGACCTTCCGTCACATCGCACCGCGGCCGGCATCTTCGCGCCGCGGGCCTCGCACTGCTGGCTGCCAGCCTCGTCTCGTCCGCACTCTACTCCGGCTTTCTGACCAACGCGGCGGGACCGCTCGACTCCCTTAGCGCGTACGCCACATACTTCGGACGCGCCGGCGGTGGCATCCACGACCATCCCTGGTACTACTACCTGCAAATGCTGCTCTACACCCATCATGCCCCCGGACCGGCCTGGAGCGAGGCGCTGCTCCTCATCCTCGCGGGCGTCGGAATTGTGGTGACCTTGCTTGGCAAAACCGGCCTGCCCCATCCCGCCCTCGCGTACTGCCTGGCCTTGTACACACTGCTCATGGTGCTGATCTACTCGGCCATTCCCTACAAAACCCCTTGGTGCGCGCTGGGTTTTCTACACGCGATGATCCTCCTGGCCAGCGTCGGTGTGGTGTTCCTGGTCAGGTCGTCTCGCGGCATGCCCGCCCGACTCGCCATCGGCGCCGTCCTGACTCTCGCCACCGTCCACCTTGGCTGGCAGGCGTGGCGCGGAAGTCAAGCCTTCTGCAACGACGTGCGCAATCCCTATGTCTATGCCCACCCCGTCCGCGACGTTGCCGATCTGGGCAGTTTCCTCGAGTCATTGGCTACAGCTCACCCTGATGGTCACCACATGATGATTCGGGTGATCGTGCCCAACTACTGGCCATTACCCTGGTATTTGCGCCGCTTCGACCGCGTAGGGTACTACGACACGATGCCACCTGACCCGAATGCCGACGTTGTCCTCGCGTCCTCCACGTTTCAGCCGCAACTGACACAGCGACTACATGGTGACTATCATGTCGCCTACCACGGACTTCGCCGCAATGAGGTACTGGTCACGCACGTACGCCGCGGTTTGTGGGACGCCTTCGTGCAGCAGCAGCGCGCCGACCCCATACCAGCAACACCAGCGGTGTACCCATGACCAATCCGCCCTCGAAAGACCCCGATAGAGACACATACGGGGCCAACGTCGAGGCCGTTCACCGCTATGCACATGACGCCATGGCGTGCTCCTGCGAGCTGTATATTGTCGCCGCAGATGCACGCTACGCCCAGCAGGTAGCCGGGGCGGTCTTCGACGAGATCGATCGACTTGAACAGTTGCTCAGCCACTTCATACCGCATAGCGACATCGCCCAGTTGAACGCTCTGAATCTCGGGCACTCAATCCGCGTGAGCCCGGAAACCGTCGAATGCCTGCAACTCGCCGCTCAACTACACAAGGACACGGATGGCGCCTTCGACGTCACTTACCGCAACCGGTCACAAACACCACAAACCACGTCAGACGTAACGTGCGCTCCACTGGTCTTCGATCCATGCTGCCACGAAGTCGGTATCCAGACCACCGGTGTGACAATCGACCTGGGCGGGCTCGGCAAGGGCTATGCGCTGGATTGTGCCGCCGCGGTCTTGCGCGATTGGGAAGTCAAGGCCGCACTTCTCCACGCCGGCCAGAGCACAGCCCTCGCCGTCGGTCACCCACCAGAGGCGTCCGCGTGGCGAGTGGCCTTGCGCGGCGGGGACATCGCAGATAAAGCGCTGTATGAAGTGGAACTCAGCGATCGCGCGCTGAGCGGGTCAGGACAAGTGCTACACGGCCGGCACATCATCGACCCGCGCACGGGACAGCCCGTCGACGAGGCTCGCGAAGCGTGGGCCCTGGCCCCCACGGCCGCCGAGGCCGACGCATTGTCCACGGCCTTTATGGTGATGACGCCGAGTGAAATCGATCGCTGTTGTAGACTTCGCGACCGTGTTTCGGCTATACTCCGGACCAAGTCGCCCCGAGAAGCGAAACTGTCGTTCCTCGGCGATCGAACCAACCTCTTGAACGCGGAAGGCGAATCTGCGTGAGCGCAGCACGGTCGTCGGCGCACCGAGCCGGTCTCCCCACAGCGGCTTGCGTCGCACGCCAGCGAGGAAACCAGATCATGCTCAAACAACGTATGTCCCGTCGCCAGTTCGTCACAAGGGCCGCCTCAACCGTCGCGGCCTTTTACATCGTCCCGCGCCACGTGCTCGGCGGACCGGGCTACACGGCTCCCAGCGAGGTTCTCACACGGGCCGTCATCGGGACTGGGGGCATGGGCATGGGACACGTAGCCGTAAACGAGAAAGGCCGCCCGCCGGTCACGCTCGCCGTCTGCGATGTCGATCGCAATCACCTGAACAACGCCCTCGAGAAAGCCGGCCCTTCCTGTAAGGGCTACCACGATTTCCGTCGCGTCCTTGAGCGCAAGGACATCGACACCGTCCACATCGCCACGCCGCCTCATTGGCACGCGCTCATCGCCATCGCCGCCGCCCAGGCCGGCAAGGACATCCTCGGCGAGAAGCCCTGCACGCGCACCATCGGCGAGGGTCGCGTGCTCGCCGACACCATCCGACACTACGGCCGCATCTACCAGGTCAACACGCATTCCCGGTTCCGCAACTGCTACCACTACGGCGCGTCCAAGATGCTGCGCAAGCTCGTCGCCAGCGGACTGCTCGGGACGCCGCTCACCGTCAGAGTCGGCTGCGGCCAGGGCTTCGGTTGGAAAGTCAAGGAATGGAGCGGACGACACAACCTGGCGCCGCAGGCCGTCCCCGGTGTGCTCGACTACGACATGTGGCTCGGCCCGGCACCGATGAAGCCGTACCACCCACACCGCGTCCATACGAGCTTTCGCGGCTATTGGGATTACGACGGCGGCGGGCTCTCGGACATGGGGCAGCACTATCTCGACCCCGTCCAGTACTTCCTGAACAAGGATCACACCAGCCCTGTCGAAATCGAGGCCGACGCACCGTGGCCCCCGCATCCCGACGCCGTCGGCTTGTGGGGCACGCTGCGCATGAAGTACGACGACGGCACGACGCTCATCCTCGAAAGCGGCGAGTGGGGGCCCCCCATCGAGCGTGGGCTCCCCTACATCGAGGGCCCGCACGGGAAGGTCTACGACAACTATCGCACCGATCCGCCGGGGCTGTTCGACAAACTCAGCTCATTGCCCGATCCCGAACCGCTGCTGGACTTCCCGACGGCGGTGCGCACGCGGCGGCCGGCCGGCGGCAACGCCGACGCCGCTCATCGCTCCTGCACCCTGGTCAACCTCATGAACATCGCCATTCGCACCGGGCGCAAGCTGCATTACGACCCCGTCGCCGAGCGGTTTATCGGCGATGAGCAAGCCAACCGTCTCGTCCATCAACCCATGCGTGCCCCCTGGCATCTTTAGGAGTGACACGAATGAAGCCGCTTCGCCTGCATACGCTGCTCCGGATCGCTGTGACCCTCGTTGTCGCCAGTCTTGTCCTCCCGGCACCGGCCCAGGATGCCTCGCCGCAACTGCAAGAACTGCTCGACAAGCTCCCCGCTGATAGCGCCGCGGTGCGCGACGACCTGCTGAAACTTTCAGAGGCTGACATCGACGCCTTGTGCAAGCTGCTCGTCGAACCCGGCACGGGCGATGACACCAAGCCGCGCTTCGCGCTCCACGGGCTGGCGCTGGCTGTCGGCGCTCGGGGCCGACAAACCGAGCGTGACACGTTCATACAGGCCCTGGCCAATCAACTGCTCCAGAAACCGCCGGAATGGACGGCGAAGTTCCTGATCGAGCAACTGCACCTGGCCGGCGACGCGCAGGCGATTGAGATCCTCGGCAGCAAGCTGAAGGACGAAGCCGCTTGCGACGATGCCGTCCTCGCGATCGTGGCCATCGGCGGCCCGTCGGCTCCGGCCGTTCTGCACAAGGCTCTGCCCGACGCGGAAGGCCGCTGTCGCATCACGATCATCCATGCCCTTGGAACGCTCGGTGATAAGGCCGCCGTCGCAACCTTCACGAAGGATGCCGCCAGCGAAGACCGTAACCTGCGCATGACCGCGCTGTACGCCCTGGCGCGGAGCGGCGATTCCGCAGCCACCGAGACCCTGTTCAACGCCGCGAAGACCGACAACTGGTATGACCTGTCGCTGACGACGGATTTGCTCCTGCTCCACGGCGCGCGACTCACCGAGTTGGGACACGTCAAGGCAGCCGCCGGGGTTTTCCGCCGCCTCTTCGAGACCCGAACCAGCCCCAGCGACACCCACGTGCGCTGTGCCGCGGTACACGGGCTCGCCGAGGCGCTCGGTGCCGACGCAGCCGGCAAACTGCTGCCGCTGCTGGCCGACGACAACCTGCAACTCCGCACCGCCGCCGCCAACGCCGTCGCCGCCGTCCCGGGCAAAAAGATGACACACGCCTGCTTCAGGCAGTTTTACAAGACCAGCACGGTGGGCCAGGTAATGCTCCTCGGCGTTCTCGCGGAGCGCGGTGACAGAATGGGCCTGAGCCTGTTGGACAAAGCCCTGTGGAGCGAGAAGAAAGACGTGCGCCTCGCCGCCATCCCGGCTATCGCGAAACTCGGGGCGGACAGGGCCGTCGACCCACTCATCGGCGCCTTGGTCACTGAGGAACGCGACGAGCAGGAAGCCATCCAGGCGGCGTTGGCCCGCATCCCCGGCAGCGAGGCCACCGAACTGATCCAGAGCGCCCTCCCCGGCGTACACGCCATGACGCGCGTCCCCCTGCTGCACGTCCTGGCCAAACGACCGGCCAGCGATGACCTTGCGCCGATCTTTGAAGCCACCGAGGACGACGACCGGACCGTTCGAACAGCGGCTTTCGGTGCCCTCGAGACGCTGGCCGGCGAGGAACACGTCCCCGCCCTGCTCAAGCTCCTCGGCCAGGCAGAAAGCGATCGCGAGCGATCGGCGGCTGCGGCAGCCGTCGCAGCGGCCTGCCGGCGGGCGGAGGATCGCGAGCAGCCGACCTCGCTCGTGGTCGCAGCCATGCAAGACCAGGACACAACGGTCCGCTGTGCGTTCCTGCGTGCCCTCGGCCGCACCGGCGGCGTGAACGCTTTCAATGCCGTCAGTGAGGCTCTCAAGGACCAGGAAGCCGAAATCAGGGAGGCGGCGATCCGCGCCTTGTCCGACTGGCCCGATGCCGAGCCGGTACAGCTCACGCTGCAGCTCACGAAGGACTTGGACGACGCGAAACTCCAGATCCTCGCGCTCCGCGCGTACATACGCCTCGTCGGACTGGAATCCAATCGCCCCGTGCAAGAGACGCTGCGCATGTACGCCGCCGCACTCGAGACCGCAAAACGCCCCGACGAAAAGAAGCTCGTCCTCGGGCGGCTGGGCGGCATCCGAGAGCCCAAAAGCATGAAGATGCTCGAGTCCTATCTCTCTGACCCGGCGTTGACCGCCGAGGCCGCCGCGGCCATCCTCAATATCGTGGATGCCTTCATCCCCGACCGTTGGGTGGACGCCGCTCCATCACTCAAGAAGGTCCTGGCCACGGAACTGCCGCAACGTACGCGAGAGCGCGCCGAGTGGCTCCACGCGCGCCTCACCGAGTACGAAGACTTCATCACGGACTGGTGGGTCGCCGGGCCATACGAACAGGAAAACACGCGGGGTTCGGAAATCTTCGACACACCGTTCCCGCCCGAGCAGCCCGACGCCCAGAGCGTTGAGTGGCGCAAACACCCCGTCAACGACGACCCCAATCTCGCCTGGTCCATCGACCTGCGAGCGACCATGGCCGGCAACAACCGGGCGGCCTATCTCAAGACGCGCGTTTACTCCCCATCAGACCAGCGCGTACGCCTCGATGTCGGCAGCGACGACGGAATCAAAGCTTGGCTCAACGGCGAGCTCGTCCACAGAAACAACGTGCCACGCGGCGTCAGCCCCGGAGAAGACAAGATCGAGGTTTCCCTCAAGAAAGGCCGGAACACGCTGCTGCTGAAGGTCACGAACGACCTGTACGGGTGGGGCGCGTGCGCCCGCTTCCGGTCGCTGGAAGGTGAACACCTCGAAGGCGTGCGGGCCAACGCCGGCGAAAAACCCTGACCGATCGAACCTGCACAGCACCGAAACCGGCGAGCAATCGCCCTGGAGAAAAACAATGATACGCAACCATCTAGCGGCCATTGTGGCTGTAGGCGCTCTGATGCTGATCGGCGGCGGGCTTCCCACACTCGCCGACGACAACGTACCACCCGACGCACTGGAGAAAATCCGTGACGCCGCCCCGGCCAAGGCCCCGGTAAGGCCGGCCCAGCCGCGGCGACTCCTCGTCTATACCGACTGCAAGGGCTTCGCTCACAGCTCCATCCCCTACGCCACGGCAGCGCTGAAAGCCGTCGGAGAGAAAACCGGTGCCTTCGAGGTCGTCGCCAGCCACGACGCGGCGGTCTTCAAGCCCGACAGCCTGAAGCGATTCGACGCCGTCTGCTTCAACAACACAACCGGCGACCTGTTCAGCGACGATACCCTCAGGAAGAGCCTGCTCGACTTCGTCAAAAACGGCAAAGGTGTCGTCGGCATACACGCCGCGACGGATTGCTTCTACGGCTGGCCGGAATTCGGCGAGATGATGGGCGGCTACTTCTCCGGGCATCCCTGGAACGAGGAGGTCACGATCAAGATCGATGATCCCGGCCACCCCCTGACGGCCATGCTGGGCAACGAGTCCTTTGCGATCACGGACGAGATCTACCAGTTCCGCGAGCCGTACTCGCGCGACCGGCTGCGCGTGCTGCTCAGTCTCGATGCGAGCAAGACCGACATGACCAAGAAGGGGATCAGCCGCGGCGACCAGGACTTCGCCGTGAGTTGGGTGCGCAACTACGGCCTCGGCCGCGTCTTCTACTGCTCGCTCGGTCACCGCGAGGAGATCTTCTGGAACCCGCCGATTCTCCAGCACTATCTGGCCGGCATCCAGTTCGCTATCGGCGATCTGCCGGCTGACGCCACGGCGAGCGCACAACTGGATCCCGACGGCTGGATTCACCTGTTCAACGGCAAGGACCTCACAGGCTGGATCGCCCCTCCGGGTGCCTGGGGCGTCCAGGAAGGCTTGCTGACGCGTTCCCGCGGCGGCGGCGATATCTGGTCCGAGCAGGAATATGTGGATTTCATCCTCGATCTCGATTTCAAGCTCGCTCCGCAGACGAACAGCGGCGTCTTCTTCCGCACGTCCAACATCCACGATTGCGTCCAGACCGGGATCGAAATGCAGGTGCTCGACTCGTACGGCCGAGAACAGCCCGGCAAGCACGACTGCGGCGCGGTCTATGACTGCCTGGCCCCCAGCAAGAACATGGTCAAGAAGCCCGGCGAGTGGAACCACGCCACGATCACGTGCCGGGGCAGCAAGATCAACATCGTGATGAACGGCGAAGCGATCATCGACATGGATCTCGATGAATGGACCAAGCCGCACATCAACCCCGACGGCACCGGCAACAAGT
>Ga0272441_10011762_pt1 | contig 12922 bp, 9 predicted proteins | sample SSMProp6N_FD_193582 | JGI IMG/M metagenome (GOLD analysis project Ga0272441, IMG submission 193582) | Marine sediment archaeal communities from Little Sippewissett salt marsh, Falmouth, MA, United States - SSM-Prop-6N | ecosystem: Environmental > Aquatic > Marine > Wetlands > Sediment ...
ATGTCAATTATCCGACTACCAATATGAATCCCTGGGAGTTCGAGCATCGGGGAGCCCTCACCGAAAAGATGAAGCAGGAGAACCCGATTGCCAGTCGTTGCTATGTTTTTCGCGAAGATGCGACGCATTTTGTCGTGAAGGACAAGGAGCATCCCTATGTTCAGGAAAAGCCCTTCGACTGGATCCGTGGCTATCAGACCGGCGGCAAGTCGCTTCTCTGGGCTCGGAGAACCCAACGTTGGAGCAACCTCGATTTTGAAGGACCCGCTCGCGATGGCTTCGCGGTTGATTGGCCCATACGCTACCCGGATCTGGACAAATGGTATGGCTATGTGGAGCGTTTCGTCGGAATCTCAGGCAACAAGGACGGGCTTCCTCAACTTCCGGATGGAGACTTCCTACCTCCCATTGTGCTCAACTGCATGGAAGAGCATTTCAAGGAGGCTGTCGAGCGAAACTTTCCCGGTCGCCACGTGATCAGCGGCCGTAGCGCCCATATCACCGAGGCCCGAGAAATCTTTGCCAAACAAGGCAGGGCAACCTGCCAATCCAGGAATCTGTGTCAACGAGGCTGTCCTTTTGGGGGTTACTTCAGCAGCAATTCCAGTACCCTCCCCTGGGCGGAAAAAACCGGGAACCTGACGATGAAGCACCATGCTGTCGTGGAGTCTGTGATCTATGACCAGGAGAAGCAAAGAGCAACAGGGGTCAGGGTGATCGATGCAATTTCCAAAGAAAGCACGGAATACTTTGCGAAAGTGATCTTCGTCAATGCAAGCACGATGAACACCAACCTCATCCTGTTAAATTCAAAGTCCTCACGATTTCCTGAAGGGCTGGGCAATGACAACGGGCTCCTCGGAAAATACGTCGCATTTCACAACTACCGCGGCGTGATTTCCGCAGAATATGAAGGAATGAAAGATCAGGCCATGAGTTTCAGGCAACCCATCAGCTCGTACATGCCTCGATTCAGGAACCTGTATGAGCAGGAAACCGATTTTCTCAGGGGGTATGCCACAGAGGTATCAGCCGGGAGAATGGTCGACATGAATTCAAATGGATTTGGCACCGAGCTCAAAAGCAACCTGTTGAATCCAAAATATGGCAACTGGCTGATTCGGGCTCAAATGATGGGCGAAACTATCCCCAAGGAGAACAATCGGGTATCGCTGGACCCTGTGAAAAAAGACCAATGGGGCATACCACTGCTTTCGGCACATGTCGAATACGACGACAATGACGAACGGATGATCAAGGACTTCGAAGAGCAGTTCACAGAAATGTATGAAAAGGCGGGGTTCACCAATATCAGGATGAATGACAGCAAACAAGCCCCCGGACTGGACATTCATGAGATGGGAGGCGTGCGAATGGGGAGAGATCCGAAGACCTCGCTGCTGAACGAATGGAACCAGATGCACGCTTGCAAAAACGTGTATGTGACCGATGGAGCCTGCATGACCTCCACAGCGACGCAGAACCCATCCCTGACCTATATGGCTCTCACGGCCCGTGCCTGTGACCACGCCATCCGAGAATCGAAAAAATCATAAATCAAACCCTATGAAAACCATGAGACTATTTTTATTGACTTTTTGTTTGTTGACTTTGAATTTGCTTTGGGCACAAACCCCGGAGGAACAACTTGAAAAACTCGGAATCGAACTTCCCGCATTCAGCGCGCCTTCTGCCAATTATGTAAAATGGAGACAGGTAGGGAACCTGCTCTATCTCGCCGGTGACGGATCCGACATGAAGGGAAAACTGGGCAAGGATCTCACTGTTGAAGAGGGCTACCAGGCAGCCCGAATGACGGGAGTAGACATTCTTTCCACCCTGAAAGCAGCCTGCGGTGAGCTCAGCAGGATCAAACAGTTTGTAAAAGTGAAAGGCATGGTGAACTCAGCACCCGACTTTTACGATCAGCCCAAAGTGATCAACGGTTTCTCCGATTTGATGGTCCAGGTTTTTGGCGAAAAAGGAAAGCATGCCCGAGCGGCCGTCGGAATGGTTTCATTGCCCTCGAATATTGCCGTTGAGATCGAAGTAATTGTGGAGCTTGAAGAATAAAGGTGTCTTGTATTTTCTTACTTTAGTCAACAATACTTTATGAAAAAATTCCTGTTCTTTTTGTGTGTTTTAACCTTGAACCAGGCCCTGGGCCAAAATACGGAGGTTAAACTGGGAGCCGACATATGGCCTCCCTTCACGGATGTAAGTGAGAACACATCCATATTGACGGTTCTGGTTCAGGAAGCCCTGTATCGCAGAAATATCAATTCAGACATTGAATTTGACAAGTGGAAGGATGTGATGAATAAAATTGATGGAGGCGAACTGGACGGAAGCCCGGCTCTATGGGAGTCGCCGGAGCGAATGGAAAAATACTTTTTCTCAAAACCCTACCTGTACAGTCAATTGGTTCTTGTCGGCAGAAAGGGCAGCGATGTCGGTGCAACTTCTTTTAAGGACCTGGAAGGAAAAAAGATTGGAATCGTCCAGGACTATGCCTATGGGGATTTTGAAGGCAGGGACAAAGTAGAGCTTATCGACGGGAAAGGCAATCAAAACAATCTGGAAAAGCTCTTGTCGGGAGATATCGAATATATGCTCGTCGATGCACTTATCATTCAATACATGCTAAAATACCAGCTGAATGACGTGACGGCCCATCTCGCCATCGGACAAAGGCCCTTGATGACCAAATCTCTGCATTTGGGATTGAGAAAAAATGTTGAGAACGCCGAATCGATTCTGAGGGAGTTTGATGAGGAAATCGCAGAAATGATTGCTGACGGAACATTCAACGAGATCCTCGAGCTGAACTGGATCCAGGCAGATGTTGACGGGGATGGAGTTGTCGAATTGGTCCTGGGTGGAGATTTGGCCGGAACCTCTGCACCCCAGAACATTTACGGACTCATGATGGATGAGTCCTACAGGCAGAAAAACGAACCCAAACAATATTACGTAGACGGTAAATTGTACGAGAGCTGGGACGACATTCCAAAGAGCTACAAACTGGATTTGCCAAAGGACGACATCCCCAGTGAAGAGGACGCCAAAGTGAAACTCAAATTCTGATTCAATTCCATTCCTTAATGCGAAAAATCTTTGTACAGCTCGCCTTTTTCCTTGCCCTGTTCCTCTCTTTTGGAGGTCAGGATACACACGCCCAGATCGATGAAGATCAGACAGGGGCCTGGTACATGTATTTTTGGGGCGCCCAGATCAAAGAAGGGCCCTGGGGCTTCCAGGGAGACCTCCAGTACAGGAACTGGAACCTGGGAGGAGACCTGGAACAGCTTCTTCTGCGCGGAGGGCTGACCTATAAACCCAAAAACGCATCCATCCTCTTCACCTTGGGTTACGCTCATATAAGCACAGGCGCCTTTGATTCTTCTGAAATCATTGCACGGGAGAGCCGAGTTTACCAGGAGGCCCTGATCCCACAAAAAATCGGAAGCATCTTCTACCTCAGACATCGATTCCGGTATGAGCAGCGTTGGGTGGAAGACCAGGATTTCAGAACGCGCTACCGGTACAATTTATTCATTGATGTTCCCCTGAATAGCAAGGTCATCGACAAAAGGACTCTTTATTTTGCCTTCTACAACGAACTGTTCATCAATGGCCAGCGCGATATTGGAGACGGCAGGTCTGTGGAGCTCTTTGACCGCAACCGAACCTATGGTGCCCTGGGCTATGCGATTAGAAAGAATTTGAAAATACAGTTTGGCCTGATGCGCCAGATCACCAACAACTGGGCTAAAACCCAGATCCAGTTGAGTCTCCACCACAACTGGTAATCCTTAAAACAAGCCTTATGAATAGATCAAGGCACTTTTCCATCACTTTGTCGTTGCTCATCCTGAGCATGACTGCTGCATCCGGGCAAAATAGCCTGTCAGGCTCGAAAATTCCGGTTATTTTGGACACGGATGCCAACAATGAGATCGACGATCAACACGCCATGGCCTATCTGTTTCTCAACCAGGAAGTCTTTGATGTTCTGGGAGTCACGGTCAATGCCACCTATAATGGCGGAGACATTGACAATCAATACCGGGAGGCCAAAAGGATTGTTGACCTGTTCGATTTGGACAAGAGCATTCCCTTGCTCAGAGGGGCAAATTCGGATTTTGATGTGATTCGTCCCACCTTGGAGAAACATCATTTTGACGGTTACGAGGCGGTCGATCTCATCCTTGAAAAGGCGCTGGAACCCCGAGATCAGCCCCTGGTTCTGCTCGCCGTTGGAAAACTTACCAATATTGCTCTCGCTCATGTGAAAAACCCGGAGATTGAGAACAAAGTGCGTCTTGTTTGGTTGGGATCCAATTATCCCAAGCCAGGCGAATACAATTTGGAGAATGACATCCAGGCAATGAACTATCTATTGGAGACCGGGATGCCCTTTGAAATCGTCACCGTAAGATACGGTGATCCCACAGGCACATCGGCTGTTTCTGTAACCAAGAGAGATGCCGAGTTGCATATTGCCGGTAAAGGGCCCATATCCAAGCGTACGATTACCGGAAGACATGGAGGGCAGTTCAATCGATTCGGTGATTATGCCTGGAACCTCTATCAGCACATTGATTATTACGGTGAACCTCCTTCTAGATCCCTTTACGACATGGCAGCTGTTGCCATTGTCAAAAATCCGACCTGGGCAGAAGCGAAAACCTTGAGAGGGATTCACATGGAAAAAGAAAAGTGGGTCATCGACAAGGCGAGTCAAAGAGAAGTTCTCCTCTGGGAAAATTTTGACAAAGAAGCGATATTACAAGATTTTTTCACGGCACTTGAGAAATCAAGTGAATAGGACATCCCGGTTACTATGAAAAAAGACGTTACATCCGACCGTTTTAATCCCGAGCTAACGGTAGCCTCCCCCGGCAGAATCAACCTGATCGGGGAACACACGGATTACAACATGGGATTTGTTTTTCCCGCCGCAATCGACAGGAGAATCGAATTCAGAATCCGAAGGAATGGAAGTGAGCAAGATTGCCGTGTTTACAGTGTGGAATTTGACAAATTGCTTTCATTCAAGCTGAGCGAAGTAAGGCCAGGTCAGGAGGAGTGGGAGAATTATATTTTGGGTGTCGTTCATGAAATTCAAAAACTCGGTCGCACGCTTCATGGATTTGATTGTCAATTAGCCAGCAATTTGCCCATTGGCGCCGGAGTGAGTTCTTCAGCGGCTATGGAATGTGGTCTCGCTTTTGCCTTGAATTCGCTTTTCAATCTGGGTCTTTCCAAAATGGAGATCATCTTGCTCTCCCAACGTGCCGAGCACAATTTCGTGGGTACCCAATGCGGGATCATGGACCAGTATGCCTCGGTCATGGGACAGCCCAATCAGGCCATTCTATTGGACTGCAGAAATGTCACCCATGAAATGATTCCCTTGAATCTTGAGCCCTACTCCCTTCTTTTACTCAACACCAAGGTTTCACACAGTCTGGCGAGCAGCGAGTACAACCTGCGCAGATCCGAGTGTGAGCAAGGGGTTGAGATCCTGAGCAAATCAGGAATGAATGTGGAGTCCCTGAGAGATGTTTGCGAAGAGGATCTTGTTGCGCATCAAAATATCCTGCCTCCTGTGATTTTCCGACGCTGTCTCTATGTAGTAAGAGAAAACCAACGAGTGCTCCGGGCCGCCAAAGCGCTGAAAAATAAAGAATTGGAATATTTCGGCGAGCTCTTGTACCAATCGCATGAAGGCCTTCAGCATGAGTATGAGGTGAGCTGCAATGAGCTGGATTTTCTTGTCGATTTCTCGCGTAATACACCCCATGTATTAGGCTCTAGAATGATGGGTGGTGGCTTTGGGGGATGCACCATAAATCTTGTTCACAAGGATCATCTGAAATCGTATATAGACGAAGTCAGCGCGGCATATAAAATGGAATTCGGCATTGAGCCTGACCCGATTCTCGTCCGGCCTTCCTCTGGGACATTTCTCAAGTCAGACTTTACTTCCAGCTGATTTGATCATCCATTAAATAAACATTCATTCATCAACTCATAACTCAAAAGTTCGCAAATGAAACTCAAATATCTATTCTGCCTGGGACTATTGACACTCGTATTTTATTCTTGCAGAAACGAACCGCTCGCAAAGCATAAAGAAGGGTACGTGACCGTGGAGGGCGGAAAGATCTGGTATCGCATACTTGGAAATGGTAAAAAGACACCCTTGCTTATGATGCATGGAGGCCCGGGTGGAACGCATCGTTCCTTCTACCAACTCGAACCCCTTGCACAAGACCGACCGCTTATTCTTTTTGATCAATTGGGGAGTGGAAAATCAGGATTCCATAAAGACACCACTCTTTTAAAAGTCGAAAAGTTTGTCGCCCAGGTCCAGGCACTGCGGCAGGCGCTTGAGTTGAAAGAAGTCTATTTGCATGGTCATTCCTGGGGAACAGCACTGGCTCTGGAGACTTACCTGGCTCATCCCGAAGGTGTCAAAGCCATTGTCATGAATAGCCCGTACTTCAGCACGGCAATCTGGGAGGCTGATGCCGATACCTTGATCACCTATCTTCCCGATTCGATTCAACAGGCAATTGAAACAGGTGAAAGAGAAGGAGATTTCACTTCAGAAGGCTATAAAAATGCAGATCGTTTTTTTATGAAAAATTACGGAGTCCGAAAAGAAAAACCGTCCAACCCCTGGGATACAGTTGAAGCCGAGAGTAATACTTTTATTTATAACTACATGTGGGGACCTTCGGAATTCACCGCTACGGGCAGCTTGAAATCCTACGACCGATTTGAAAACCTGAAAGAGATAAAAGTTCCTACGCTCTTTCTAACCGGAGAATTCGACGAGGCCCGACCCGCCACCGTAAGAAGTTTTCACAATCAGGTCAGGGGTTCTGAATTCGTTGTGATCGAAGGTGCAGGACATGGAACCATGCATGACAATCGGGACCAGAATATTGAAGCCATTCGCAGCTTTCTCAATCGAATCGATGATCTTTAGCCTCCACTTTTGACATGTAACAATAGAAGATCCGCTTTTTTTTTAGAAATTTGAACGTCACCTTAAATCACAGACCATGACAATAAAGCTCAACAACTTGATCATCTTTTCTTTACTCTTGCTCTTCACCTTCTTTATTCGGGGCTCTGATCCGCTGCGGGCCCAGGAAAAATTGGGAGGATTGGCCCTTTACACCGTCAGAGAGGATATGTCAAAAGACCCCGCGGAGACCCTTGAAAAAGTGGCAGGAACCGGATATGCCTATGTGGAGGCTGCAGGATACAAAGAAGGAAAATACTACGGCATGGAGCCGGATGAATTCAAGAAAAGCCTGATGAAATTAGGGCTGACCCCCATGAGCACCCACCAGTCGACGATTACCCTTGAGAATGCGGATCAACTCATTTCAGATGCAAAAGCGGCCGGGTTCCGGTATTTCGTGATTCCGGTACCTCCTGAAGGACACTACACTCGTGACCCCGAAACGCAAAAGAGACATATGGACGGTGATCTGGAACCACTGGTCGACATGCTGAACACCATCGGCAAAAAATGTAAAGATCAGGGGCTTTCCTTGTTGTATCACAACCACGACTTTGAATACGAAAAGAACGCACAGGGCATCGTGCCCATCGATTATATGATTGAAAATACGAATCCCGAATACGTAAATTTCCAGATGGACCTTTACTGGGTTACCAAAGCCGGGGCCGACCCGGTGGCTTACTTCAACAAATACCCCGGGCGTTTCAAGGCCTGGCACGTAAAAGACATGGACAAGGAAGGCAATTTTGCGCCGGTCGGAACCGGAACGATTGATTTCAAGAGGATCCTGAAAGAGAGAGAAATGTCTGGCATGCTGTTCTATTTGGTTGAGCAAGACAGGAACTTTAAGACCCCTCCCCTGGAAGCAATCAAAATAAGTCACAAGGGCCTGGTCAAACTGGGTTTTGAATAATGCATGAGAGTTGAATCCGTCAATACTTCAGAGTAAAATCTAACAAACAGCCGATAAATTAAAACATGGAAAAAGCCCATAAAATACTAAGCCTTGTCATTGCCGGCATTCTTCTGGTGGGATGCGGGCCGAAATTTGAAGAAGAGAACCAGGGTGATTTTATCCTGGTCAAAAATATAGGAGGTCAAAACCTGGGCTACCATGCAGATTCGGGAATCAAGATCATCACCGCGAATCGTTTTGCCTTCAAGGACCTCAACAGAAATGGAAAGCTGGACCGCTATGAAGACTGGCGCCTGTCGCCTAAGGAAAGAGCCGCTGACCTGGCCTCCAAGATGTCAGTGGATCAGATAGCTGGCCTCATGCTTTACAGCGGACATCAGTCCATACCCGGCACAGGTGGATGGAGAGGACCCGTCCTGTACGGGGGCAAACCTTTTGCTGAAAGCGGAGCGCTTCCGAGCGACTTGTCCGATAGTCAAAAGAAATTCCTGGATGAGGACAACCTGAGACACGTATTGATCACCTCAGTTGAGTCTCCTGGCATCGCCGCACAATGGAACAATAAGGCCCAGGCGATGGTCGAGGGTCTCGGAATGGGAATACCGATCAACACGAGCTCTGACCCCAGACACGGACTCAGTTCCTATGCGGAATTCAATGTGACCGGAGCCGATATATCCATCTGGCCCGAAACATTGGGTCTTGCTGCAACCTTCGACCCGGAGGTGATGAAGCTTTTCGGGGACATTGCCTCGAAAGAATACCGCGCTCTTGGGATCTCAACTGCTCTTTCACCGCAGATTGATCTGGGCACCGAACCACGATGGTACAGATTTTCGGGCACCATGGGTGAGGATCCTGATCTGTCTACCGACATGGCCAGGGCCTATGTGGATGGCTTTCAGACAACCACAGGTTCCAAAGCTGGTGGATGGGGCAATCGGAGTGTGAACACCATGGTCAAGCACTGGCCTGGCGGAGGTTCGGGAGAAGGGGGGCGAGATGCCCACTTCGGCTATGGTGCCTATGCCGTGTACCCGGGAAACAATTTGAAAGAACACGTCAAGCCCTTTGTCGAGGGCGCACTGAAACTGGAAGGCGGTACCGAAATGGCTTCGGCAATCATGCCTTACTATACGATATCTTTTGATCAGGACACCGTGAATGGCGAGAATGTTGCAAATGCGTTCAACAAGTACCTGATCACAGATTTGCTACGTGAAACCTACGGTTACGAAGGAGTCATTTGCACCGATTGGCTCGTAACGGCGGATGCGAATTCGATCGTAGAGTTCCAGGGCAAAAGCTGGGGAGTTGAAAATCTATCTGTTGCCGAGCGGCACTACAAGGCCCTGGAGGCGGGAGTCGATCAGTTTGGAGGAAACAACGAAAAAGGTCCTGTGCTCGAGGCCTATCAAATGGGAGTTGAAGAGCATGGTGAAGAATATATGCGCAAACGATTTGAAGCCTCGGCGGTGAGGCTATTGATGAACATTTTCAGGACGGGACTGTTCGAAAATCCCTACCTGGATGTCACGGAAACAGAAGAATTAGTTGGCAATGATGAATTTCGAAAAGCCGGATACGAGGCCCAGCTGAAATCTGTCGTCATGTTGAAAAATTCCCAAAAGGCCTTGCCTATTCAACAAAAACAGAAAGTCTACATCCCTGAGCGCTACATCCCTGCAGGGAGAAACTGGTTCGGCAGGGAGACTCCGGAAAGGACAGAATTTCCGATCAACCCCGAAATCGTCAAAGCCTATTACGAGGTGGTTGAAACCCCGGCTGAAGCAGATTTTGCGATAGTTGGCATTGAAAGCCCTGACGGTGGAGTCGGATATGACCGGGGTGACCTCGAAAAAGGAGGGAACGGTTACGTGCCCATCAATTTGCAGTATGGAGATTACAAAGCGCTTGACGCTCGTGAGGTCAGTCTTGCCGGTGGCAGCCCCATGGAAGATTTCACCAACCGCAGCTACAAAGGAAAAACGGTTTCAACCTCCAACAATTCCGACCTGAAAATGGTCCTGGACACAAGAGAGAAAATGGGAGAAAAACCTGTCATTGTAGTGATCAAGGTGTCAAATCCCATGGTGTTTTCAGAAATAGAACCCGGTGCATCATCGATCCTGATCCACATGGGTGTGCAGGACGAGGCATTGTTGGATATCATTTCCGGCAAATCGGAACCTTCTGCCCTCCTGCCTTTCCAAATGCCGGCCGACATGACCACGGTAGAGAAGCAATTTGAAGACGTGCCGCGTGACATGACGCCGTACAAAGACTCAGAAGGTAATTCCTACGATTTTGCCTTTGGCCTGAACTGGAAAGGTGTCATTGACGATGACCGGGTAAAAAAATACAAATAGCACATCGAAATCGTCATTTGAGATACTGGAAATGACCCATAAAAAAAGCCCTCCAAAAATGGAGGGCTTTTTTTGTGCGGGCGGAGGGACTCGAACCCACACACCTCGCGGCACTAGATCCTAAATCTAGCGTGTCTACCAATTTCACCACGCCCGCTTAAAATAGGACTGCAAATATAGTAAGCAAATCCAGATTTTGATAACCAAAGTGATTTTTTTTTAAAACGTATCCTTGATCCAGGGGTAGGGTTTTCGAGTCTTCCACTTACCCCCTGTGAAATCCGGGAATTTCTGAGGGGCTCCTCCTTGTGCTATCGACTGCTCAGAGAGCGGGGTGACTGCGCTCCAGGCTGCTGCATCATAGGCATCCATCGGCGGTGCGATCTTTCGTTTGGCTGATTCCACAAAAGCATTCAACACGAAAAAATCCATGCCGCCATGGCCCGATCCTTCGGCATATTCACCGAATTTTCCCCAAAGCGGATGATCGTGCTTGTCCAACCAAAAATCGGCTGGCTCCCATTGGTTGCCCTCGGTCTCTCCTTCAATATACATGCGGTTTCCATCGACTTCCCAAAGCCCTTTGGTCCCCTGTACGCGAAATCCCAGGGAGTACGGACGGGGCAGGTTGGTGTCATGGGTGATCAGGATCGTCTCTCCGTTTGCTGTATCAATGGTTGTTGTAATGACATCCCCCAGCTTGAATTTCAAGCCGGCGTTTGGATGATCCTCCCCTCCCGTTTCAACAATATAGTTGTGAAGGCCCCGGCTCTTCGTGGCATGAGAGGTCAGGGATACGAATTGATTGCCCCTGTTGATGTCGCACATGACGGCGACCGGCCCGAGCCCGTGTGTAGGATATATATCGGCGTTCCTGTCCAGGGAATACTGGGTCCTCCATTTGGATTCGGAAATGCCCTTCTCCCCGAATTCCGCACCCTTGCCATAGGCTGTTTTCCCATCGTTGAACTTGACAAATCTCAAATCGTGCTGATACCCACAACGGAAGTGCATCAGTTCCCCGAAGACGCCCTGGCGCACCATATTGAGAACGGCCATGACATCGCGCCTGTAATTGACATTCTCCAGGATCATCAAATGCGTTCCGGTGGCTTCATGGGTCCTGACCAGGTCCCAGCATCCCTCCATGGTGGTTGCCGCTGAAACTTCCAAACCTGCGTATTTGCCGGCCTTCATGGCATCAACTGCCATCTTCACATGCCACTGCCAGGGCGTCGAGATGATCACGGCGTCCAGGTCCTTCAACTCCAGCAGGTTTCTGTAATCGTAATCATTCTTCCCAAATACCCGAGGTTTCTTCTGGCTTGCTTTTTGGATCAGCTCGAGATTCAAATCGACTCTCACCGGATCAATGTCACAAATCGCTGCGATACTGACGTCGTCGCGCAAGAGAAGATTCTTGAGATGATTCGTACCGCGAAGGCCGATGCCAATGAGGCCGACCCGCAATACTTCTTGTCCTGAACTTCCGGCAAATGCGAAATGCGGTGAGAGAATAAGGCCGGAACCGGCCACTGCAGATTTGTAAAGAAAAGTTCTTCTTGAGTTCATGATATTGGATTAATGTGAGCCGGATTGAAAAGGCATTCGAGCTATGATCAAATATAAAAAAAGCAGGTTTCTTTTGACTATATTTGTTCTTTTGAAAATTGAGGCTAAATGACCGATACAAAAACCTATATATCACAAAACAAGGACCGCTTTATCAGCGAACTGATCGAACTTCTGAAAATTCCGTCGATCAGTGCTGATCAGAAATACAAGGGAGACATACTCAAGACAGCGGAAGCCATTCGCACCTCTCTGAAGGAGGCAGGATGCAAAAAAGTTGAGATCTGTGAGACCCCGGGAAACCCCATCGTCTACGGAGAGCACATCCTGGACGTCAACCTGCCAACTATACTCGTGTATGGGCACTATGATGTCCAACCGGCAGATCCGCTTGAACTATGGAACTCGCCTCCATTTGAGCCCGTTATTCAAAAGACCGATATCCATCCCGAAGGAGCCATCTTCGCCAGAGGCGCCTGTGACGACAAAGGCCAGTTGTACATGCACGTGAAGGCTTTTGAGATCATGATCCAACAGGAGAGTCTGCCTTGCAATGTCAAGTTTTTGATCGAAGGAGAGGAAGAGGTCGGCTCATGCAGCCTTGAATGGTTCGTCGAGAGAAACCAGGAGAAATTAAGCAATGACGTGATCCTGATCTCGGATTCCGGTATGATCAGCAATGAGCAACCGTCCATTAACACCGGACTCAGGGGGCTGAGCTATGTTGAGGTCGAGGTGACAGGTCCGAATCGCGATCTCCATTCCGGTCTTTACGGAGGAGCCGTTGCCAATCCGATCAATATTTTAGCCGGGATGATCGCCTCACTGCACGATGAAAACAACCACATAACCATTCCAGGGTTCTACGACAAAGTGATCGAACTGAGCCGTGAGGAGCGGGACGAGATGGCCAAGGCACCATTTTCCCTGGAGGCGTATAAAAAATCCATCGGCATTGATGACGTATATGGAGAAAAAGGATATACAACCAATGAACGGAATTCGATCCGACCCACC
>Ga0272441_10011763_pt1 | contig 12922 bp, 9 predicted proteins | sample SSMProp6N_FD_193582 | JGI IMG/M metagenome (GOLD analysis project Ga0272441, IMG submission 193582) | Marine sediment archaeal communities from Little Sippewissett salt marsh, Falmouth, MA, United States - SSM-Prop-6N | ecosystem: Environmental > Aquatic > Marine > Wetlands > Sediment ...
TGTTCTTCGTTTTCAATCCTTAAACAGACTTTGCTCGATGTTAGTTGTTCTCAAGGATATCCATTTTACTTCATTTTTTTAATACCAACCTACCACGAATACCTCAAGACTCGATTTTATACATTCCGGGAGTCAATCAATTTTCTTTAATTTATTAGCAATTTTTAGCTGTTATATTTCATTCTGTATTCCTTGAGAATTGCGTCAACTGTCGCGTTTATCACAGGATATGCGATGGGTGAAGGAGTTAGCATTGGATGAGTTCCGATTTGCATTGTGTCGATTTCCATTTCTGTCATTCTATTTTGGATCATGACAGAAAACATGTTTATTAACTCACCAACAGAATCTCCCCCTCTAACCTGTGCACCAAGAAGAGTATGGCAGAGTTTTGAATATATCAGCTTCATATAAATATTACTTGCATCAGGTAATTTACCTGGATGCCTGTCAAAAGTTTCATTGATACCAACAATATATTCAATTCCAAGAGATTTTGCCTGAGCCTCGGTCAAACCGGAAACCCCAAAACTTACTTTTCCAATTTTTGTTGCAAATGTACCCAGGATACCAGGAGTTTCTTTCATAACCTTTATTTTGAAAAGGTTAGAACCAGCAAGCCTTCCCTGAGCCATTGCCGATGAGGCTAACATTATTTCCGAATAGTCTCCAGAAAAGCAACTTCTCTGAGCAGCACAATCTCCCACTGCGTAAACATCCTTATCCGATGTCCTCATATAATCGTCAACAACAATCCCATATTTCTCTTCAATCTTTAGACCAAGCTTCTTTGCCAAAGCTAAATTAGGTCTATATCCAACTGCAACAATCACAACATCAGATGGATAACTCGTACCATCTTCTATAAGAATGCTTTCTACTTTATCATTTCCCTTGATTTCCTTAACTGCTTTGTTGAGAATCACCTTAACGCTATTTTCTTCAATAACTTCCTGAACCATATCACAAAATTCTTTATCCATAGCAAGAGGAAGAACAGATGGTAGTTTTTCTACTAATACAACATTTTTACCAGCTTTTGTTAATTCCTCAGCAATCTCGACTCCTATATATCCTCCACCAACAATAGAAACATTTTTTGCTTTTTCTATCTTTTTATTCAAGTTTCTAAGGTATTCTATATCCTTTTTGATAAAGGCTACTCCGTCCTTTTCTATACCTGAAATGGGAGGTTTAAAAGGATATGAACCGGTTGCTAATACGAGTTTTTCAAACCTGATCTTATCACTATTCTTTAAATTTAAGTCTTTACCATTAACACTTTCAACTTCATCAATCAGCATATCTACGTTATTCTTTTGTAATGGGACATCGGACAAGATATCATCTTCTATCTTTTCAAGCGTGTGAAAAATATATGGAATCCCACATGGGATAAGAGCTATCTTTTCTTTTCTAATTAAGAGAATACTTTTGTCAGGATAGGTATTCCTTGCTGACAATGCTGTTGTTAGACCCGCAGGTCCACCACCAATAATTACAATATCATAAGCTTTCATGTTTACTTCCTTTCATAACCAAATTGCTTTTAGTTATGTTTGAGTTGCTAAAATACATACTTTAAATAGAGTCCTAGAATGTTTTTGTCAGTCCAGATTTTTCCTGATTTTGTGTTCTGCAAATGATAAAATAGATTTATTTGTAAGGTTTTAAAGAAGTTTTGTGTTATTCCAAAAGTAAATCGGTTTAACATCGGTTGATACCAGTTATCCCCTTTATTTTCAATATATATCTCATCTGATAAATATGGACTTATCTCAAAATCATCGATTTTCAATGAATGGGATAACGTAAATTTATTTCTATATCGCCAGAAATCATTCGAAAATTCTCGAATACGATATGCAAACCTGTTTCTGCTCGATAATTTAAAGCCTAAAATATTATACTTCAATGTGCCTTCCAGATAAGGTCTTTTTTCAACCACCCAGTTTCCTTTTGAATTTTTGGAATTGATATACCTGAAATTTGCGCTCAAGTCGAACCAATCTGTAAATAAATATTTCAAACCTGCATCTGTATGATTATAGTAATGCTCGGTGTCTTCTCCACGAAATCGCCATTCCTGTGAAAATTTTACAACATTCTTCTCAGAAAGGGAATGTACTATGCTTAAAGAGTGCCAGATTTCCCAATTATTTACATTATCAGCTATAGTTGACTGACAACTTATAAACAATATTATAATAATGAATAAACAAATCTTATTAACCATTTCCTGACCTTCAAACCTCGTTCTAATCTATGGGTATAAACCACTCAATAAATATATAGCAGCAAAGAGTTGCAACTGAAATCCCGATTAAATTCAATTTCGAACCTACTTTTGCCATCAAAGGGATCTTTACAAAACCTGATGCGAAAACAATAGAATTGGGTGGGGTTGCAACGGGAAGCATAAAAACCAGAGAAGCTGCAATTGTTCCCGGGATCATCATAAGATAAGGATTAATTCCTGTTTTTAAAGCAGTTGCTGCAAGAATTGGCATCATTATCATTGTAATAGCTGAATTAGAAGTTATTTCGGATAAAAAAGTCATTATTGTGCATATAGAAGCAACCATTAGAAATGTTGGAATGTGGCTAAGAAATCCGAGATGTCCACCGATCCAGTCCGCAAGTCCTGATTTCTGTATACCAGATGCTAGGGCGAATCCCCCACCAAAAAGAAGAAGAATTTCCCAGGGAATCCTCTTGGCCCAATCCCAATCAAGTAAATATTCTTTCTTTTTAAGATCAACAGGTATCCCAAACATCAGCACCGCAACTAAAATAGCAACTGTCGAATCGTGAATGAAATTGGGTATAGGAAACAAGGACGACCACCCCGGGATAATTAAAAAACCCAGATTTATAGGTTGTCTGAAAATCCACATTGCCGCTGTCAGGAAAAAGAAAAATAGCGTCAACTTTTCACCCTTGTTCATCTTTCCAAGTTTGCGAACCTCTTCTTGAATTACTGCTATCGAACCACCTGATTCACTCAAACTTTTTACCTTGTCGAGCTTGAAAGCAAAAGAAGTCAAATAAATCCAACAAATTGGAAGTAAAACAAAGACTACCGGTAAACCAAGTGTCATCCACTGCAAAAAACCAATTTGAGGTTTATCCGGAAACAGTTGGTGAAAGGTACCGGCAAATATGATATTCGGTGGAGTCCCAACAAGGGTGCCAACACCACCGATACTGCTTGCATAAGCTATGCTGAGCATTAAAGCTATCGAAAAATTCTTGACAGCTTTCTCGCTTTGCTTTGTGGAAGATGTTATATTTGATCTAAAGTGATCTGCCACTGCGAAAGCAATTGGTAACATCATTAATGTCGTAGCCGTGTTAGAAATCCACATGGACAGAAACGCAGATGCAAGCATAAAACCAAGGATCAAGCTCTTTGGATTTGTTCCAACAAGACTGATTATCCATAAAGCAATCCTTTTGTGAAGCTTCCATTTCTGAATAGCCATCGCAATAAAAAATCCACCCATAAACAACATTACATTTTGATCCATATAAGCTGCTGCAGTCTTTTTACTGTCCAGGATCCCCAATAATGGAAAAGCTATTATTGGTATCAAAGATGTTGCCGCAAGTGGAAGCGATTCAGTTATCCAACTGATTGCCATAAATAAACCGATAGCAGCAATTTTTTTTGCCTGTGGAGTCATCCCTTCAGGTGTCGGTAGAAAGTAAACCAGCAGAAAAACTGTTAATCCAAGAATAATTCCAACAACCTTTTTAGGGAAGAAAATTCCTTTCTTCTTCGTATGCTTGATCCTGTTTTTATAACCTATTCTGGTAAAATAATACCTGATAGTTCCTAATGTTATACTGGTCATATTTGAATTTCCTCAAAGTTTAATCTTAATTTTGTTATATGCTTTTTCGAGATTTGATAAAGCAACTATCAATACAGCCGTTCGTATATCGGTCGAAAATTTCTTTGCTGTTTTTTTAATTCTATGATAAGCCTCAATCATCTTGTCATCTAATTTAAAATAACCATTTTCCTGGCTACCACATATACTCTTTTTGATCTTTAACCACTCTTGATAATTCGAGAGAAAACTTCCAGATCTGCAAAGTATGTCCGGAATAATATCAATCCCCTTTTTCAGTAAAATATTTTCAGACTGACCTAAAACACCATTTTCAGATTCAACTATAAGTTTTACATTTAACAAAGAAGCAAAATTATTCGTAATTCTTTTTTCTGGATCTGAAGCTATTAATATATCCGCTTTTGTCTTGAAAAAAGTTTTATCATCCATAGGCTGAGCATGTTGAAAACCTCTAACACCTATATATTTAGATACATGTTCATCAAGTTTCTCGGGATCATAACCACCACCTTTTGAACTGATTATAGTACCTGATGAATCCTGAACAGCTATTAACTTTGCTCCCAATCTTTTTAAATACCTCGAGATCAATGATGCTACATTTCCAAAACCCTGGACCATGTATGTAGAATCTTTCAAAGCTATCCCGTTTTCCCTTGCCCAATCAAGTATTAGATAAACAATCCCCTGCACATCTGCTTTATATGGTTCTGATATTCCAAAATATCCGATAGGTCCACAGTTATAAACATGATAATAATTTTCAAGATCGAAGGTTTGTTTAGCTGAAGTATAATTTTCAAAATCCCATACCAGCAAACCTGGAAAAGGATTTATATTTAGACTGGGTGCCGCAATATAAAACTTGCTTCCCATCGACTCATTCAAAACCTGTATGAATCTTCGCGTTATTTTTTCAATATCATCTTTAGAATAATTATTCGCATTTATTTTTAACCCATTCTTTACTCCCCTGAATGAAATATTAAAAACTCCCGCTTTTAATGTCATTATCATTGCTAATGATTTTAATTCATCTTTTCTCAAGTCCTCATTGTATTTAATTCTATCCTCGAAAGGTCTCAGAAAGCTGCCAAATTGAACACTATAACCTTTAAAAATTTCAATTCTATTGTTTTTCAACCTAACAGGAATTTGAATTTCAAATTCATTGATACTGGATAGAAGGATTTTTTGAATTTTAGAATCCATTCCCATCAATTCAGCAGATTTTTCAAGACCATAATTGATCTTTTTTAAAATTATGCTGTATTTTTCTGTACCGTTCATTTCAACTTTTTTCCATTTTGACTATGAAAGACAATAATCCTTAGATTGGTAATGACACCACCATACTGGACGAGGTCTCAATAGCATAAAACCGTTTACCAAAAACAATTTAGATAATTTCAAAAGTAAAAGGTCAGATTTCATCAGACGTCCACCCTGCTACCGGAAAGCCTATCAAACTCTGAACTATACTGGCAGTACCATATATTGCTTTATAAAGTTTTTTTACTTCTAGAACCTCACAAGGATTATGAGCCACTGATTCATCACCGGGTCCATATCCAATAGTTGGTATGTGAAATTCGTTAACCAGAGTTCCTCCTCCTGTTCCCATTCCCATTTTTTTCAGCTGCCATTTGGATGCTCGAATTTCGCAACCTGCATCTGAAAGAGCTTGTTTTGCCCGAAGCATGATCGGATTGAAAGGATCCATCGACCAAGCTGAAGTGATCTGAGGAACGACAAACTTTTCACCTGTGAAAACTTGCTCTTCATTATGCGGTATCTCAACATCTATATTTACAGTTCCTCGAAAATATTTTTTTATCTGTGAAAGAATACCCTGAAATTCCTCCTTCAAATAGGTTGCTGATGTCATCTCGGGAATGCGACGATCTACCTGTATTCTTGCATCACATTCATCTCCGTTGATCCCAAAAATCGGGGGTAAACAACTTAATATTTGACAGTTATTTCCATTTCCTTTATTGGGAAACAGGATCTTTAATTCTTCCTCAACAAACCGAACTGCATCATTAACAACAAAAGGACTTAATCCCCTGAAGTTCAGGTTTGAAGTGAACCACCCGTCATGTCCATAATAAATTCCCAGATCTGTTGGTTCACCAAGAATTGCATAGTCAGGCTTCTGTAATTCCAAACCAGGTAAAGTTTCATGTAGCAAAGCACGTAAACCAACACTTCTTCCATTCTCTTCTGCAACTGTTAACGCAACAATAAGATTACCCTTCAATGGCAGTAAACTATTCTTCAGTAAAGCACCTGCAAATATCTGTGCAGAAATTCCACCTTTACAATCAGATGCCCCGGGACCCATAATAAATCCATTTTCTCTATGCCCTTGATATATATCATCTGAACCGTTTTCCTCAGAATTATAAGAGATTGTATCCATGTGGCTGTTGAGCAATACATTTGGACCTGAATCTCTACCCATAACCATACCGATCACATTTCCTATTTTATCTCGAAAAACTCTGTCATATCCAAGCTTTTGCATTTGATTATAGATTAGCTCGGATATCTTTTTTTCGTTTAAACTTTCACTGGGTGTTCTTAAAAGACCTTCTGTAAATTTTATAGGGTTCTCATTGAATCCCTCAAGTTTACTTTTCAATATTTCATACATCTTTAAATCCTCTTCTTTTTTGTTAATAACTCATACTTACTCTATTTGCATAATCTGTACCATATTGATTTTTTTTTGCTTAATGCTTATAAATCAACAAATGATGGGTATTGACATAGAATCTTTTAAAAGATAAAATTACGAACTTGTTTTATTATGAAACGCTATTAATTTAAAAATGAAACATTAAACTGACTAATTATAAGAAAGTAAAAGATGAAAGCTGATGATCTCATATTAGAAGAATTGATAGAATTCTCTGAAGGATATATAAGCCTGCATGGGCGCAGATTAGTTCTTCATGATTCTCATTCCTTCGGTGAACTACAGAAACAATTAAAAGATTTAATCGGAGAAGAGCAAACCAGAAGTTTGATGACCAGATTCGGATTTTATTGGGGTCAAGCCGATGCTGCTGCAATGAAACGTATTTTTAAATGGAGAAATACAATTGAATGGCTGAAAGCTTCATCCAAAATGCAAAGATTAGCAGGAGTTGCAAAAACCGAAATTCAATCCCTTTCTTTTGATGAAAACAAAGGCTTATTCGAAATGACGATGATCTGGCAAAATTCTAATACTGCCGAAGAGTATCTGAATGAATTCGACAAAACAGATCATCCCGTTTGTTCTATATTGATGGGTTATGCAAGCGGATATGCATCTTTTTGTACAGGATGTGATATATATTTTATCGAAGAAAAATGCATTGCAAAAGGTGATAAGATCTGCACAGCAACCGGTAAAGATGCCAAATCATGGGGAGAAAAATTAAAACCTAACCTCCAATTTTTCGAATCATTTGAAATTGAAAATAAAGTAAAAAAATTGACCATCGAATTAAGCAGGAAAAAAAAAGAGCTTACAAAGAAAAAAGAAGAACTCAATCGATACAGAAATGCAAGAGAACTGGGATTTTTTGAAGGTAACAGCCCCTCATTTCAAAAAGTCGTAAAAATAGCTCAAAAAGTTGCAAAATTCGATTCATCTCTGTTAATTACCGGTGAAACAGGTACAGGAAAAGAAGTTATTGCAAGATATACACACAAATTGTCACATTCATCAAATGGTCCCTTCCTTGCCATTAATTGCAGTGCATTACCTGACAATCTCCTGGAAAGTGAATTGTTCGGTCATAAAAAGGGATCATTTACAGGAGCTATCAAAGATCATAAGGGACTGTTTGAGGAAGCTGATAAAGGTACAATTTTTTTGGATGAAATAGCTGATACCACACCCGCTCTCCAAACTAAGCTATTACGTGTTCTACAGAATAAGGAAATCATACCCGTTGGAAGCACGAAATCTACTGAGATAAACGTTAGAATTATCGCAGCTACTCACAAAAAACTGAAACAGGAAGTAAGTACAGGAAAATTCCGGGAGGATCTATATTTTAGATTGTGCGTTGTCGAGATAGTAATTCCTCCATTAAGAGAAAGACAAGAAGACATTTTGCACCTCGCACGTTTTTTTATTAAAAGATTTGCAGAAAAATTGAACATATCAAAACTGAGGCTTGATGCAAGTTGCCTTGATTATTTTCTTGACTATGAATGGCCCGGGAATGTTAGAGAACTCGAAAACGCCATTGAACATGCCTCCATATTCGCAAAAGACGGTCTTATACTCCCGGATTGTTTACCCTCTTCCATTGTTCAATCTACTTTCTCTAAACATAAATCTAAATTCAGTTCCCTTAAAAGTCTCGACGAGGTCGAAGCAGATTATATAAAATATGTGCTGGATAAAGAAAATGGCAACAAGACAAAAGCTATGGAAATTTTAGGTCTGAGTAGAGCAACTCTATGGCGCAAATTAAAACAAACCAATCCTGATGACAAATGATCTCCTGATAATATTTTGTATCCCTGTTCAACTACTCGCAATTTTGCACATTAAAACTGAACTTCTTCTTCTTTTTATCTAAAATAACTTGTTTTTTTGTGTTATTCATAAATATCCCTTCCAGTTAGGTAAGAATGAATTAAAAATTTTTAAATTTTAGAAAAAAAACTTGACATTACCAATTCTTTACCATATAATATTAATTAAAGGGTAATGTAATGCTTTGGTTAGAACTATAAATTATGCTTCTATTAGGAATAAATAAAGATATTATTTTGGGTGCAAAAACTTAGAAATGACTTTATTGACAAAAAAACAGAAGGATATTTTTGATTATCTAAGGGAATATATTGGAGATAAAGGCTTTGCCCCCAGCATAAAAGAGATATGCGATCATTTCGGAACAACTTCAGTCTCCACAATGCATAAGCAGTTAATGGCACTCGAGAAGAAGGGTTATATCAGGCGTATCCCTAAAATGCAAAGAGCTATAGAACTGGTTGACAGAAGAGCTGATGAAACAGAATTTACCGAAGTTCCGGTTATGGGTACTGTCAGAGAGGGTGCACCTATTGAATCGGTGAATATGATCGAATATCACAGGTTACCTGACAAATTTTCAAAGGGTAGCAGGATATATATGCTGGAAGTCAAAGGCGATTTTTTTGAAGGAATGCTAATCAGAAATGGTGATCTTGTTGTGATTGAATCGAAAAGCGAGTTGCAAAACGGCGAGCAGTTAGCACTGGTTAGACTTGACAAAAGAAATGTCACTTTAAGAAGAGTATCAAAAAATCAGGATAAAGTAATTATCCATTCATTGAGTAGTGGATTTGAGAATCATACCCTTGATATGTCCAGTGTAAAATTTCTGGGTATCATCATCGGTATTATAAGGGATTATCTCGATTGAATTTAAATGTCAAAATTATTGAATATAGTAATTGGGATTCTGTTCGTCTTAAAAAAAGGAGGATTTTCATGAAAGGATCTAACTTAAAATTTATAATTTTATTGCTGATATTTACAACAAATCTTGTCTGTGCAAATGAAAATCTAAATTATTTGGCGGATAATGGTTTGAAAAATCCAAGTAATTTTGAACGCTATCAATTTATAAACACAATTTCAAGTGGTAATCAAAAATTAAATCTTGTATTTGAACACAAAAAATTGGAGAACAATTTAAAATACACTGGAAAATCTTATTTCCCACTTGATGATATAGTACTATCAAATGCAAAGGTAGAACCTGAAATCGGGGAATACTCAACAAACTTTAAATTCTCATGCTCTTTTAAGATTTATATGGATTACTGGGCTCCAGGAATGTTTGCGAAATTCTACTATAACGGTAAAGGTCCTTTTACACCATCAGTCTCTGCTTCTGGAGTCAGCAATTGGACATATTATGGATCTTTTTATTATTATGTAATGGGAAGTGATTTAAAACAATTTCCCCAGACCAATTCATTTGTTTTTAAATATTATTACATGGACACATGGAAAGGTAGCTCATCGGGTGGTACAGGTCCGATTGTAAATCCATATTTGACAGAAACACCAACATTATCAGAAACCCCTACTCCCACGAAAACCCTGACCGCAACTCCAACTCTCACAATTACAAAAACTAAAACACTAACCTCAACCAAAACTCCGACAAAAACCCCAACAAAAACCTTGACAGTTACACCAACTTTGACAAAAACTCCCTGGGACTATAAACCATCATTAAGCTATGGTACTGTGGAACCTGATAAGGGAAACCAGGGCACTAAATTTAAATACAAGCTGCTTTACGTCGATCTCGATGGTGGAGATCCATGGATATCTAACGTTTATATAAATGATTATGCAAAACAGATGATTAAAGATTCAGGCTCCGAAGGAAATACCTGGTATTATTTCGAAATCTTTGGCTCTGAACTTTATACAGGCGATAACGAATATTATTTCTACTTCATGGACGATGAAGGTAATCCCGTAATATTACCTTCGAAGGGGACATTCCAGGGTCCATGGGTAGATACGGTACCGACTCCAACACCTGAAATAACAGAAACACCGACACCAACACCTACTGATACAGATATTCCAACACAAACTCCGACAATGACTCCATCACCAACTGATAATAAAACCCCTACCCCATTCAAGACACCGACAATTACACCTACTCCTGAAATAATTCAGGACTGCTTCACGATAACCAACCCGTCCGACTTTTATTACAAATCTTTCCTGCTCACATGGCACCCAATATACATTACAGACCAATATGTTCTCGAAGTTATTATTCAGGATAAACTTTACACATTCGAAGGATTGAAGGATAACTGGATAAGGGTAACTGCTGAGACCGAATTCGAATGGCAGTTCTACGTAAGCCTCGGAACAATGTCTTACAGGGTTACTGCATATGATAAAGATAAAAATATAATCGAAGGTCCGACCGAATGGGCTGATTTCAAATGCTACAATACAAAACCGATGGATCCCATACCCCATGATGTCTATCCCGTGAAACCGGGTTGCCTGAGGATATCGAGCCCCGATTACTTCGTTTATAATACTGTATTACTGACTTGGACTCCAATAATCGGTGCTGAAAAATATCTTTTCAAATACAGATTCTCAAACTGGGTTTTCGACGCAATCCTCGAAGAGAACTGGCTGAGAGTCATCGTAGAAAACCAGGAGCAGTGGAATGCACTGATGGACACTGGAAAAATTTATTACAGTGTCACGGCTTTGGATTCTGATAATAACGTAATAGATGGTCCCACACCATGGGCTAACTTTACGTGCAAATAAATTAATGGTATTAATAAATGTATAATTTTAATAGGAGACTCCAATGAAAAAGTATTTTCTCTTATTACCATTATTCGTTGTGGTTTTATTTTCATTCTCTGCTTATTCAAATATAGAGAATAATCAATGGTTCACTTATCAACACGACAACCAGCGTAGTGGTCAATCTGATTTCAAAGGTCCTGAAATACCTGCGCTTAAATGGAAATTAAAACTCGATTATTTTCAGAATAGTTCTTGGAATCACAGTTGTCCGGTAATAGGTAAAGATGGATCAATTTTCATTACATCCCTTCAAACAAAGGATTCCGCAAAACTCTATGCACTCAATGCTGATGGTCTGAAAAAGTGGGATTTCGAAACAGATTTTAGAATGGATAATATATCACCAACAATCTCTCCAGATGGAACAATATTCATCTATTCAAACAATTCATCCGGATTGATAGGGATCAATCCCAATGGTTCACTAAAATGGAAGCTCGATGTTTTAGTCATTTCATCAATAACAATTGATAATAATGGAAAGTTGATATTTGTATCACACGATGGCTCGGATTATTGTTTGATCTCAATCGAATCAGACGGTTCATTCATCTGGCAGTTTAAACTCGATTCAGAACCCATTGGCGCGCCTTCTATCGGATATGACAAAACAATTTATCTCTCTACCAAAAAAGGTAAATTAAATGCTGTCAATCCCGATGGTTCTTTAAAATGGCAATTCGAAATTAAAAAAGGATTCCCATCCTCCTCACCGTCAATAGGAAAGGATGGTACGATTTATCTCAGGTTTGGTGTGAAATTTCCAATCAACGATTATTCAAATTCGAGCTATTTGTATGCCATAAACCCGGATGGTTCAGAAAAATGGAACATATTTACCGAAGAAAACCATATTCATTCACCACCGGCAATCAGTAAGGAAGGAACAATATATACTTACCTTGTAACACTGAATCCCTTTTCAAATCACCTTGTTGCATTTGCTCCTGATGGATATGAAATCTGGCGCTATAAGTTGGATAACATACCGCTACCCCCAGCCGTTATTGATTCAAAAGGAACAATATTTGTCCAAACCATGTACGACCACATGTTATATGCTATCAATTTTGATGGTTCACTTAAATGGAAATCCAATTTGATCCAAGAAAACATTTCAAACCAATCCGCTCTAGCTATAGGATCGGACGGGACATTATTCTGTTGTACCCTGGATAATACTATTTATGCAGTGTTTGATGTTCAAGGTTTATCTTCGAATATGACAAGGATAGATTTCCGTCAGCAGAACTTTTCAGAGCATCCTGTGAATACAACAACTATATCAAAGAACATAACTTCAAAAAAAACCAGTACTACCCCAAAAAAGGTTGTCGCAATTAAATATACAGGAAAACTCAACCCGATACATTCTCCGGTCAAAAAATGGATTATTACAACTTCTTCATCTTTCTCCAATTTCGATATTAATTATAACTCAAATACTGACCTTACAATTGGAGCAATGGGTGATATGGGTATGGATTTTGAAGCATTGCATGCTTTTACAAATCCCACAATTGGAGATGATTTCAAGCTTTTGACATGGCAGCCCATTTATACAGAAAATGAAAAAGATATCACTAACGTAGAATGGCTAGTATTTGAAGGTTCACCCAATTCGGAAAATTTAAACAACCGTATGAGTTACTCCCTTAAACCGATTGATAAATAAACAGATTTATAATCAGAT
>Ga0272441_10011764_pt1 | contig 12921 bp, 8 predicted proteins | sample SSMProp6N_FD_193582 | JGI IMG/M metagenome (GOLD analysis project Ga0272441, IMG submission 193582) | Marine sediment archaeal communities from Little Sippewissett salt marsh, Falmouth, MA, United States - SSM-Prop-6N | ecosystem: Environmental > Aquatic > Marine > Wetlands > Sediment ...
AGTGGACGATCTCCCTCACCTTCCGCCAGTGCGAGCCGTACTTGTGCTGGTGAGAGACGATCGTCTTCACGCCGGCGGCGTCGCACAGGCGGCATATCTCGCGCGCTTCGGCTAGCGAGGTGGCCATGGGCTTCTCGTAGGCGATGGCCCTCACGCCGTGGCGGAGGGCGAGCTGCACGAGCCCCCGCCGCGCGCTGGGCTGCGTGCAGAAGCAGAACACGTCCGGCTTCTCGGCGGCGAGCATCTCCTCGCCGTCGGCGTAGGTGCGCTCTACGCCGAGGTCCGCGGCCGCCTCGCTCAGACGCTCGGCGTCGGTGTCGCAGAGGGCCTTCAGCTCGAATCTGTCGGAGTTCGCCAGGAACGCCTTCGCGTGGTGACGCCCCCGCGGCCCGCATCCGAGTATCACTGCCGAGTAGGTAGCCATGGGATATCTCTCCGAATATGCGCGCGCCGGGCCGGATCGAGGCTACACGGGCGCCGCCGGGCTGTCAAGTGAGGCGTTCTGCGTTGGCCCTGAGCCTTGACATTGACCCCCTTCCGGGTTATAAGACTGCGACCAGCTTCATCCTGAAACCGCTCTGGAGACGCGAATGAAGATCGCCGTGGCGCCCGACTCCTTCAAGGGCTGCATGACGGCTCTCGAGGCCGCCCGGGCCATCGAGAAGGGGATACTGCGCGCCCGCCCCGACTGGGAGGTGGTGACGGTTCCCATGGCCGACGGCGGCGAGGGGACTGTGACGGCGATGGTCGACGCCACGGGCGGCGAATACGTCACCGAGACCGTCTCGGGGCCGCTCGGGCGTCCCGTGGAGGCCACCTACGGCATGCTGGGCGACGGCAAGACGGCCGTCATCGAGATGGCCGCGGCCAGCGGGCTGCCGCTGCTCAAGCTGAAGGAGCTGAATCCGCTGGTCACCTCGACCAAGGGCACGGGCGAGCTCATACTCTCGGCGCTCGGCCGCGGCGCTAAGAAGATGGTTGTCGGCATCGGCGGCTCGGCGACGGTGGACGGCGGCTCCGGCATGGCGCGCGTGCTCGGCGTGAACTTCCTCGGCAAGGAGGGCAAGGAGCTGCCCGAGGGCGGAGGGGCGCTGGCGGGGCTCGAGCACGTGGACGTTTCGGGCCTCGACTCACGCATCGCGGACGTGGAGTTCGACGTCGCCTGCGACGTCGACAACCCGCTCACCGGCGAGCACGGGGCGGCGTATGTCTACGGCCCGCAGAAGGGCGCGACGCCCGAGATGGTCGTGGAGCTCGAAGCCGCCCTCGCCCGCATGGCGGAGGTGATCAAGGCCGACCTAGGGATGGACGTCGACCCCGAGCCCGGCGCGGGCGCGGCCGGCGGGCTCGGAGCCGGCCTCATGGCGTTCCTCGGCGCGAAGCTGAAGCCGGGCATCGACATCGTCGTCGAGACGATAGGCCTCGACGAGCGCATGGCCGGGTGCGACCTGGCGATCGCGGGCGAGGGGCAGATGGACTTCCAGACCGCCTACGGCAAGACGCCGATGGGTGTCGTGAAGGCGGCGGAGCGTCACGGCGTGCCGGTGATCGCCATCGTCGGCGCGCTCGGCAAGGATGCGATCAAGGTGAACGACGCCGGGATAGAGGCCTACTTCGGTTCGCTCGAAAGGCCGCTCTCGGAAGACGAGCTGAAAACCGAGGGCCCGCGCGCTCTCACCGACTGCGCCGAGCAGGTGGCGAGGATGCTCGCCCTCGGCATGAAGATGGGCGGATAGACCCCACAGCCAGGAGGATGCGATGTACGAGCGAGAGGTCAATCGGAAGAACGTCACTGAGGCCGACATTGTGGTCTGCCTGCCGTCTTACAAGGAGGCCGACAACATCGCCTTCCCGGCGAAGGTCGCTTCCGAGGGGCTCGCCAAGTACTTCCCCGACAAGAAGAGCGTCATCGTCAATGCCGACAACGCCTCGCCCGACGGCACCGAGGACGTCTTTCTCGCGACCGAGACCGAGATTCCCAAGATTTTCATAACCACGCCGCCCGACACGCCGGGCAAGGGCTGGAACTTCGAGAACACCTTCCGCAAGGCGCACACACTCGGCGCGAAGGCGATCGTCTGCGTCGACGCCGATCTGCTCTCGATCACGCCCGAGTGGATCTACTACATGGCCGGGCCGGTTCTCGACGGCATGGACTACCTGACGCCGCTCTACTCGCGTCACAAGTACGATGGGACGATCACGAACAACATCTGCTACCCGCTCGTCTACGGGATTCTCTGCCGCAACACGCGGCAGCCTATTGGCGGCGACTTCTCGCTCTCCGGGCGGCTCGCGGACCACATCACCACGCAGACGTGGCACCGCACCACGCACGAATACGGCGTCGACATCTTCATGACCATGAACGCCATACTCGGCGGCTTCAAGACGGGCGAGGTCGGCCTCGGGGCGAAGATACACAAGCCGTCGGCGCCGAAGCTCGGGCCCATGTTCATCCAGGTGGTGGGGACGGCGTTCCTGACGATCGCCAACAGCTTCCGCACGTGGAAGGACCTTACGGCGATCCAGAACCAGCCGCTCTTCGGGCTGAGAACGCTCGACCCCGCGCAGGACCTGGACGTCGACCGCGCCAAAATATGCGCCAACGCCAAGGAGGGCTTCGAAGGCGCGGCCGGCGAGCTGAAGGATATCCTCACGCCGAAGGTGATGAAGCGGCTGGAGAAGACCTTCGGCGCGAAGGACGGCCCGGTCATCGACACCGACTTCTGGGTCGACGTTCTCTTCGACATGATAGCTGCCTTCCCCGCGCACGAGGACAAGGCCCAGCTCGTCGAGGCGATGCGGGGGCTCTGGTTCGGGCGGGTCTTCAGCTTCATGAACGACACGTGGGAGCTCACGTCGGCCGAGTGCGAGGAGCCGATCCGGGCGCAGGGCACCCGCGTCTTCGAGCGGCGCCAGGAGCTGGTCAAGCGGCTGGAGAAGGTGTTCAGCTAGCGGAGCCGATCCCGCGGAGACTGGAGGCCGCAGCGTGAGTCTTCCCTCGGTTGCCTACGTCCACTACTCCTGCCCGCCGGTGATAGGCGGCGTCGAGGTCGTGCTGCGCGCGCAGGCCGAGATGACGGCGGCCGCCGGGATGAAGACGCGCGTGATAGTGGGCGTCGGAGAGCAGTTCGCGCCGGACGTCGAGGTCGCGGTGATCCCGGAGCTCTCGGCGACCCACGAGCGCGCGAAGGCCGCCGACGCGGCAATCAAGTCGGGCGACGCGGACACCTTCAACGAGGTCGCCGACGTGATCGCCGCCAAGCTCGCCTCCGCGCTCGACGGCGTCGACGTGGTCGTCGTCCACAACATGCTGACGATGCACTTCAACCTTGCGGCGACGGTCGCCATCGGCATGTGCGCGGAGTCATGCAAGGCGACGCGGTTCGTCTCTGTGGCGCATGACGCGACGTTCAACGACCCGACCTACGCGGAACACCAGCGCGGCGAGTTCCCGTGGACGATGCTGGCCGGGCCGATCCCGGAGGTCGAGTACGTGACGATCTCGGAGGCCCGGCAGCGGGAGATCGGCGGGCTTTTCGGATACGCCGAAGACCGGAAGATGCCGGTGCTGCCCAACGGGGTCGACCCGGTTGAGATGCTGGCCCTCACGCCGATGGTGGAGGCGCTGTTCACGGGCGAGAGGCTATACGAGAAGGACGTGGTTGCGCTGACCCCCGCGCGGATAGTGCGGCGGAAGAACTTCGAGGACGGGCTGCGCGTGGTGGCCGCGATGCGCGGGGCGGGGGCGGAAGTTTTCTGGATGATCACGGGGGCTCCCGATCCGCACAACCCGGCGACGGTCGAGTATTACCGGGAGCTGCTGATCTTGCGGAAGGAGCTGGGGCTGGACGACAGCGCTTTCTTCCTGTCCGCCCCCGAGGAGATCGAGCGTCTCCGGGATCGGTGGGACGCGGGCGGGGTCGCCGCGAAGCACTCACTGGCGCTCAAGCCGAAGATCGAGGACGACGACCTGCGCGGCCTCTTCGCCGTCTCGGACATGCTGATCATGGTGAGCAAGCAGGAAGGGTTCGGGATACCGGTCCTTGAGGCCGGCGTCTTCGAGATGACTCAGCTGCTCAGCGACATCGGCCCGCTCGCCGCCCTTGCGGGCGACCACGCCGTCTACGTGGCGGCGGACGGCGACTACGACGCGGACCGGGTCGGCAAGGAGGCCGTCGAGGATTTGCTCACGAACCGCAAGCGCCAGTTCCGCAAGCGCATGATGCGTGAGTATTCGTGGCAGTCTGTGTTCGAGACGAAGCTCAAGCCGCTCCTGCTGGGCCCCGGGGCCTGACCGGGCGGCGATTCCAGAGCCAGATTGGGGCGAGTTGACATGGACAGGACGACGCTGGGCAACTCCGGCATCGAGGTCTCGGCGATCGGCTTCGGCGGGATGCGCATTCCGCGCGTTGACGAGTCCGAGGCGATGGCGGCGCTCGAAAAGGCGCTGGAGCTCGGCATAACGCTCTTCGAGACGGGCCACGGCTACGGGGCGGGCTCGAGCCAGAAGATGATAGGCCGCGCGACCGAGGGCGTTCGCGACGACGTAGTGCTCTTCAATAAAGCGAACATCGGCGGCGTCGAGTCGTGCGACGAGATTCGCTCGCAGATGGACCGGGCGCTCAAGGACGAGCGGACCGATCACTTCGACTGCTTCTCTCTGTGGGGCGTCAACAACCACGAGATATTCGAGGGGGCGCGGAAGTCGGGCTTCTTCGATGAGCTACGCAGGATGCGCGAGGAGGGGCTGACGCGGCTTGTCGGCATCACCACGCACGCGTGCGCCGAGGACATCATATCCTTCCTCGACACGGAGGATCTCGACGTCGTCACGCTGAAGTACAACCTGCTGACGCGGCGCCAGGAGCCCGCCATAGCCGAGCTCGGCCGGCGCGGCGTCGGGTGCCTGGTGATGAACCCGCTCGCCGGGGGTATGGTCGCCAACCCCGGGAGTGAAGTGCGGCAGATTTTCGAGGAGGCTGGCGTGCCGCCAGCCGTGCTGGGGCTTCGCTACCATACGTCCAACCCCGGCGTCAGCTGCCCCATCCCAGGCATGCAGAGCGCCGCCGAGGTGGCCGAGAACGTCGCGGCGGGCACGAAGGCGCCTCTCACGGATGAGGAGAAGCGCCTGGTGGAGGCGGTTCAGAAGGCGCTCGAGAATCTCGGCGAGGATTTCTGCACCGGCTGCGGCTACTGCATGCCCTGTCCGGAGGGCGTCGGCATCCCGAGCATCTTCACGCTCTGGAACATGCAGCGTGGCTACGGCGCGGACACGTATACGAAGCTCGAGTACCTGAAGATCCGCGAGCAGCGCCACTGGGCCGATTACGGGGGCAAGTCGGCCGAGGCTTGCATCGAGTGCGGGGAGTGCGAGGAGAAATGCCCCAACTCCCTCCCCATCCGCGAGATGCTCAAGAAGGCTCACGACGATCTCTCCTGAGGCAGCGAGGCGGGGGGCGGGGGGGCAGGGAGGCGACCGTCCGCAGTTTTGCTGTCGGGTTGCGGGTGCCCCGGGCTACTAACAGGTAGAGGCCCGGCGGCTTGACTGGTGCCGGCGACTGAGTTAGTATTTCAGTAGACAGTGGAAAGGCTGCGCCAGCGTGAGTGCGTCATACAGAAGCCGTCTCGCTGCGAAGTTCGCCAGACCCATGATGGCGATCGTGGGGGCTGCTCTCGTCGTCCTGGTGCTGGTGCGGATACGCGACCTCAGGGCCGAGCAGAGGCTCATGCGTCTCTTCGACGGGCCGTCGACGGTGGTCGAGGTGGGCGAGGCGCACTGGCTTCGGAGGCCCGTCTACGAGTACGACGAGGGCGAACTCGACGACGATCCGGAGGCCAGGCTGGTCTCGCCGAGCGTGTACCGCGAGCGGGCGCCTTCAGACCGCCTTCACATCACGTATCCGCCGGACGGAGCCGTCTTCCCGGACAACTTCTGCGAGCCGAAGCTCGAGTGGGCGGACGAGCGGAACAACGTCTGGCAGGTGACGGTCTCAGTGGATAGCGGCGCCGAGAAGTCGCTGGCCAGAGAGCGCGAGTGGCGCTTCCCGCGTGGTCTGTGGCGCGAGGTCCGGAAGGCGGGCTCGGCGCGGGTGGTCGTGAAGGGCTGCCGCCGCGCGGGCGCCCAGGTGGAGGCGTCGCGGAGCGTGGGCCTGAGCGTTTCGCGCGACCCGTGCGACGAATACGTCGCCTACCGGATGGTCACGCCGCCCTTCGACGTGAACACCACCCCGGACACGTTCTTCCGCAGCGTGAGTTCGTTCGACGAGCGGCCGCTGCTGCTCGCGCGTCAGAGCTACTGCTTCAACTGCCATTCTTTCTCGAGCAGGACGCCTGAGGAAGCCGGGCTGGTCGCGTTCCAGTGCCGCTTCATGGGCAACGTCGAGAAGGAGGTGCCGGTCTACTTCGGAGTTTACGATCTCGCGGGGGGCACGGGCTGGCGGGTGAAGCTGCCGTTCGAGGTCCAGATGACGACCTTTATGCGGTGGTCGCCTGATGGCAGGCAGCTTGCGCTTTCGGCCAACCAGAAGCTCGTCACCTATGTTCCGGTCGTGCACGAGACCCAGTACACCAGCCAGCCGACGTCGGACGTGGCCATTTACGACGCCGAGACGGGCGTGGCGACGCTGGTGCCCGGGGCTTCGGATCCGGAAGTGCTCGAGCTCATGCCAGAGTGGATGCCGGACGGCCGGCGGCTCGTCTTCTGCGTCGGGAAGCCCGGTGTGCATCCGACCGAGGCGCGCATGGATATGAAGGTCGTCGACCTGGCCGCAGGGGTGAACGCCAAGGCCGTGTACGTGGACGGGGCCTCGCGCAACGGCAAGAGCAACTACTACGCGCGTTTTAGCCCGGACGGTCGGTGGATGGTCTTCTGCCAGTCGCTCCGCGAGTACCTGATACAGCCGTCGAGCGACCTCTACATCATGCGCGGGGACCTGTCGGGCGGATCGCGGGCACTCGAGTGCAACGCCCCGTTCGCGGCCGATTCGTGGCACGGCTGGTCGATGAACTCGAAGTGGGTGCTCTTCGCGTCGAAGCGCGACGACGGCGTGCATGCCCGTGTATACTTCACTCATATCGACGATGCGGGCCGCGCGTCGCCAGCGGTGAGGCTGCCGCTCCTCGTGGAGCCGTCGGCCAGCTTCAACATACCGGAGTTCGTGCCGGCAAGGCCGGACGTTTCCGAGAGAGCTCTTTTCGATGCCATAAATGTGGACCGCCCATACAGGGAGGCCAAGATGGGGGAGACGCCTTGATGAAGAAGACACCGTTCAATATCGACAGCCTGCCGGCTCCGAAGGCATCCTTCTCGAGAGGGCTGGAGCTGGAAATGGCCGGGCACAAGCTGATTTTGATCTCGGGGACGTCCGCGGTGGGCGCGAAGACCGAGACGGTTTACAGGGGGAGCTTCGAGAAGCAGACCCGGCACACCTATAAGAACATCGAGGACCTGCTCGCCTCTCGCGGAGCTGAGTTCCGGCACGTGGTCAGGTGGACGTGCTACCTCCGCGACATGGCCAACTACGATGAGTTCTGTGACCTGCGTGAGGAAATCCTCGGCGACCACGGCATCGGGCGGGATGACTATGCCGCGAGCACGTGCGTGGAGGCCAGGCTCTGCAGGGAGGACCTGCAGGTTGAGATAGAGTGCATTGCCGTGGTGCCGCCGGACGAATGAGCCCCGACCTCGAACCCAGCTATGAAGGTTGCCGCCGCTGGCCGGCGGCGCTCGGAGCTGCGGCGGTTCTGGGGGCGACGGCCGTGCTGGGCTACGCGGCGTCGCTCGGCGCCGAGACGCACGTCACTGCCGGCTCCTCGGTGTTGAGGTTGCCGCTGCTGTCGTGGTGGGGCAATCTGGGCCTCATCTTCAGTCGCGACTTCATAGTATTCACCGAAGGCCAGTACCGGCCGCTGTCCTATGCGATCCTGGCGATTCTCCGGACGTGGGTCTCGCCGGAGAACGCGGTCTTCTGGAGAGTGCTCTTCCTTCTCTTCCAGTGGCTCAACGGGCTACTGGTCTATTTAGTTGCGAGGAGCGTCTTCCGAAGCGAGGGCGCCGCAGTGGCGGCGGGGGCCGTGTTCGTGCTTCACCCGCTCGGAACCGTTGTAGTCGGCGACCCGACCTACTTCCACGTGCTTCTCGGATCTACGTTTATGCTGGGAGGGGCGGCCGCCTACGTCGCTGAGCGGCGGTGGTCGCTGGCTGCAGCAGTGGCGCTGTATGGCGCGGGGCTCCTGGCGTCGAAGGTGGCGGTGACGCTCCCGCTCTTTCTGCTCGGGCGCGATCTGGTGCTTCGGCGGAGGCCGGCGAGGGCAGGTCTGCTCAGGCTTGTGTGGTTCGCGCTGCCGCTGGTGGTCGTGGTTCCCATCTGGATCAGCTGCAAGCCGCATCCGCGCTTCTTCGCCTATCCGGCGCTGCCGGCGGGAACCTTCTGGGTGAGCGTCCTGACGACGGTAGGCGTGAGCGGGAAGTACTGGGCGGCGCTGCTGGTGGGGGCGGGGCTGCCGGCAAAGTTGCGCGAGGTGGTGAAGATCATATTCTCGCCGTTCGACTGGCAGTTCATGATATGGGCGGCCGTGGCAGCGTCGGCGTTCGGGCTGATGGTATGGGGGCTCAGGCGCCGCGCGGCGGCGGCACTCGGGCCACTGCTAGCCCTTGTGGCCTTCCTGCCCCACGCGAACGTGGTCTGGAACGCGGTCGACGAGCACGTGTCGCTGGTGCACGTCTATCTGCCGGTGGCGGGGCTCGGGCTTCTTATCGGCAGCGTTGTCTCCAGTGCACGCGCGGGCTGGGGGCGCGAGCGGGCGAAGGCGGGGCTGGTGGTCGTGGCGTTTATGGTGGCGTTCTACGGCTTAAGGCTCGTCAAGATCAACTGGGACTCGCGGACCCCTGAGGGCTACTGGCGGCGCTCGCTGCGCATCGTGCCGTCGAGCGCCTCGGCGAGGGGTGAACTGGGGAGGATACTCCTGGGGCGCGGGGAGGACCGGGACGCATTCGCGCTGCTGTTCGGAGAGGATGTCGACGACATCGAGCCGTCGTGCCTGGTGTGCTGCCTCGCGCATCTGGACCGCCATGAGCCGCTGGCCGCGCTGGTGCACATGCGGTACGTCAGCGAGGACCCGACCGGGCTGAAGTTCGAGAGACGCGACTGGGGCGCCGCGCGGACCTCGGTGAGCGCCGGAGCCCTTGATCACGCCGAGATGTTCCTGGGGCGGGTCCTGCACGGGAACCCCTATGACACCGACGCGATGGTTCTGCTGGCCAGACTGTGGCTTCTGAAAGGCTACGCGCGTGCGGCGGAGACGATGGTTGGGAGGGCCCTCTCGATTGAGCCGGACTCGGCCTCGGCGCGCGAGGTGAGGGCGCTGCTCGCCGCGCGGCTGGCGGCGGCCCGTCACGGTGCCGGACCTGCGATTGTCAAGCTGCCTCCGCTCGAGTGGACGGAGTTTCTTCTCGCAGGTGAGAGGGGGCCGAAGTTCACGGGTGCCGTCCTGGATGCTGCCGAGAGACTGACTGGCGATCCCATCTTCATGGTTGAGGCGGGGATGTGCCTCCTTGTCGGCGGGCACTATGAGGAGGCTCTGTGGGTCCTGGACAAGGTGCTGGCCGGCTTCTCATACGAAGCGCGGCCCCGGGCTGAGGTCATCCAGGAGGTATACAGCCGGCTCTCGGATGAGGGCCTGGTGGAGGCGTGCCGGCGGGCCACGGAAGGCGATGTGACGCAGGCCCTCGCGCGGCGCGGGCTGGCGAACGCGCTGGTCAGCCGCGGGCGTGCCGATGAGGCGGTGGTGCTACTCCGCGAGGCCGCGGAGCTCATGCCTGGATGCAGCCGGACGCGGACCGAGCTCGGGACGGCGCTCCTGCGAGCCGGGATCTTCGACGAGGCCGTGAAGGTCCTGCGGGAGGTACTCGAGAAGAAGCCCGATGACATCGTCGTACGGCACAACCTCGCGACGGCGCTCTTCCGCTGGGGATATATCGAGGAGGCGGTGGCGGAGTACAGGATGGCCGTGGAGTCGGGCTCCGGCGACTGGTCGGTCAAGCAGGACTTGGCCGAGGCGCTAGCGCTGAGCGGTCGGCTGACCGAGGCGATCTCGGTCTACCGTGACGCCGCCGCGGCGACTCCCGCCAAGGTGGGGCTTCGCCGGGGGTTGGGCAGGCTCCTGGCGCGGCAGGGGGACGTTCCGGGGGCGCTAGGGGAACTGACGGCCGCGCTGGCGCTCGGGCCCGCTGATCCTGACACAATGAAGGAACTGGGCCGCGTGCACCTTGGGGCGGGCAGCTACGCGGAGGCGGTAACCTGGCTTGAGCGCTCGCTGAGCGTGCGCGGGGCCGATCCGGAGGCAATGGAGATCCTCAGCAAGGCTCTCTATTACACTGGACGTGTCAAGGAGTCGGAAGCCTGGCTGCGGAAGGCTGCGGCGTTACGCTCGGCTCCGGGACGCTCGCCCGTGCCCGGGGATGAATAGGGGCCATGTCTGCTACCGGGCACGTATCGGTTTGCATAACCACGTTCGGTTGCCAGATGAACCGGCACGACTCGGAAGTGCTGGGGGGCATGCTCGAGCGTGCTGGGTTCGTTTTGGCAGACGCGGAGGACGCCGCGGAGGTGGTCCTCTTCAACACGTGCTCGGTGCGGGACCATGCCGAGCAGCGGGTGCTGGGCCGGATCGGATCGCTCAAGCCCTCGAAGCGCGAAGGGACGCTGAAGCTCATAGGCGTGATCGGCTGCATGGCCGAACGGCTGGGGAGCGAGCTGGCGGCCGGGACGGCCGGCGTCGACCTTGTCGTGGGAACGGGAAGGCTCGCCGCGATCCCCGGGCTGATTGAGCGGGCCCTCGCCTCGTCCGGACCCGTCGTGGCAACGGGGGAGAAGGGACGCTCTGGGGGCGTTGCGGCGAGGGGGGCCATTCGCCCGCGGGCATTTCAGGCTTATGTGAGCGTGATACGGGGCTGTAACTGCGGATGCTCGTACTGCATCGTGCCGAGCGTCCGCGGCCGCGAAATGAGCAGGGAGCCCGAGGAGATCGTGCGCGACGTCCGTGCCCTGGTTGACGAGGGCGTCCTTGAGGTGACGCTGCTCGGGCAGAACATCGACCGCTACGGGCGGGACCTGGCCCGTCGGCCGACGCTCGGTCAGCTGCTGCGCATGGTGGACGCGGTGCCCGGGCTGAACCGACTCCGCTTTGTCACTTCGCACCCGCGGGACGTGACCGACGAGCTGCTGGAGGCGGTCCGCGACTGCGAGACGGCATGCGAGTACCTGCACGCGCCGGCGCAGTCGGGCTCGTCGAGGGTGCTGAAGGCAATGCGGCGCGGCTACGACCGCGCGGCGTATCTCGATATGGTCGAGAGAGCGCGGGGGCTCGTGCCGGGTATCGAGATCGCATCGGATTTCATCGCCGGGTTCCCGGGCGAGACGGAAGACGATCACAGCGAGTCGCTATCGCTCGTGCGGGAGGCGCGGTTCCAGAACGGCTTCTTCTTCAAGTACTCGCCGCGTCCGGGGACGACAGCGGCCGCACTCGCCGACGACGTGCGGGAGGACGTGAAACGGCGACGTCACGCCGAGCTCCTCGCGGCGCAGAGGGAGGTGTCGACCGACAGAAACTCGGAGCTTGTCGGCTCCGAGGTCGAGATCCTGGTCGAAGGCGCGTCGAAGCGCGACCCGGAGCGGATGAGCGGGCGCAGCCGGACGTGGCGGATATGCGTGCTGCCGAAGCGTCACATGGCTGAGCCGGGCGAGCTCGTTCGAGCGATGGTGGTCGACTCCACGGCACTGACGCTCTTCTGCGAGGCGGTCTAGGGCGTCGCTGACGGATTTTGGCGCAAATGGAGCCGCAGGATCGGGTTATTACATCATGAGGGGTGCTCTGTGCGCTCTCGGGAGGGCATACGCGGAGTGAGAGAGATGAGGATGAAACTTCTTGCGCTGTCACAGGCGATGCTGCTGGTTGCCGTTGCCGGTCGGGCCGGCGAGCCGAAGCCGGTGGCGCCGCCGGTCCTGATGAAGTCCTTTGGCAGCGGCGACGGAAACTACCGCGCTTCGCCGGTCGTGGCGGACATCAACGGCGACAAGCGCCCTGAGATCATCTTCTCGACGTGGAATACGCTCCACTGCTACTCGAACACCGGCTCGCGCATGTGGACGCACCCGTTCGCCGTGAGGAACTACTCCGGGGCAGTCGTCGGAGACCTGGACGCTGACGGCCTCAAGGAGGTGATCCTCGGTGACAACAAGGGCACGGTGCACGTGCTCGATTGCAGGGGTAAGCCGAAGCCGGGCTGGCCGCAGAAGGTCCACATGGACCCCGACATACGCGCCATCGCCTGCGCCGACGTCGATGCCGACGGCGAGGATGAGGTGATCGTCTTCTCGAGCCTGACGGACAAGGGCCTGCAGCCGAACATGTACATGTTCGAGGGCAACGGCAAGGTGATGAAGGGCTTCCCGCACTACGCGCACGGCGACCCTCTTCTCGGCGGGGGCTACAAGCAGGCAGGGGGCTTCAACTGCAACCTTGCAGTGGGGGACATCACCGGCGACGGGAAGATGGAGATGGTCTGCACGCAGGACTACGGGTCGGTCCCGATCTGGCAGTCGGACGGCCAGCCCGTCTGGATAGACAAGCGCTTCAAGCCGCACAGCAAGCTCGACAGGCCCCACTGGGGCGAGGTGCGGGCGTGGTGCGACTCGAAGACCGAGCGGACGAAGTGGGGGCAGGGCCACGACTACTTCATGGAGTTCACCTACTCGCCGCCGCTGATCGCCGACATCGACCTCGACGGCAAGCCCGAGGTGATCGCGGTCCCCAACCTGGAACGCGGGCAGGTCGGGCCCATCAAGGGCTCGGCGCTGTGCGTGTGGAACGCCGACCGGACCTTCAAACGGGGATTCGACCCGACGCCGCGCGTGA
>Ga0272441_10011765_pt1 | contig 12920 bp, 9 predicted proteins | sample SSMProp6N_FD_193582 | JGI IMG/M metagenome (GOLD analysis project Ga0272441, IMG submission 193582) | Marine sediment archaeal communities from Little Sippewissett salt marsh, Falmouth, MA, United States - SSM-Prop-6N | ecosystem: Environmental > Aquatic > Marine > Wetlands > Sediment ...
TACCGTTCAAGGTCAAGCTAGCCCAAAACCTGGAACATGCCATCGCACTCGTGGATGAGTTCACCCCGAAAAGCGCCCCATCGGTGGACCTCGATTCTTCTCTGTCGATGCCTGAGATGAATGGAGAAGAGAAAGTGGTAAATCAGCTGCTCCACTTTATCAACACGATCGATTGGGAGCACCGCGGTACGCCGCAAGTCGGTCATATCAACCATACGAATCCCTTCCGTCCGGTGTTTGACGCGATTGCTTTGATAAAGGCAGAACTGGATGAGTTGTCGGAGAAGCAAAGAGCGACAGAGCGTAAACTGAGGGAAAGCCAAAAGCGGTTTACAACTGTGCTTGACAGCGTCAGCACCCATATTTGTGTTGTCGATTTCAACTCATTTGAAATCCTGTTCATGAACAAATCCATGCGGGATGAATATGGCGAACACTATTCAGGTGCGCGTTGCTTCGAACTGATCAGGAATTCCGATGATGTTTGCCCCGGCTGCATCAAGGAAAAATTGGTAGACGATAATGGCACCCCGGGGGGGGTGTACATTTGGGAATGGTACAATCCAACTGATCAGCGCTGGTACCTGAACCATGATCGTGTCATTCGTTGGGTCGACGGTCGTCTGGCGCGCCTTCAGATTGCAACGGATATTACACGGATAAAAAAACTGGAGTTGGAACGCCAGGACATCTCCGAACGATTGCAGCAATCCCGTAAACTGGATGCAGTCAGCACAATGGCCGGTGGGGTTTCACACCACTTCAACAATCTATTGATGGTCATCATGGGCAATCTGGAGCTGATGCGATTGGAAGTCCCTCCAGAGAGCTCGTTAAGCAACAAAATCGATGCACTCGAAGATTCGGCGCGTCGTGCTGCTGATTTGAGCACTCTTTTGTTGACCTATGTGGGGCAGACAAAAATCAGCCCCCAGGTGATCGATCTCAACACGATTTTGTCGGAAATGGTGGATGTGCTCAAAACCACCGTTGCAGAAAAAGCCAGGCTGGTGTTGGCGCTTTCTGAAGAACAAACGTGGATATACGCCGATACCTCCAAAACCTACGAGGTCATCACCCACCTGGTCGATAATGCCGTGGAGGCCTCCGGTGGCCAGCCCGTAGAAATCCGGATGGAGACAGGTCACCGGTTTTGCAAAAAATCCGATCTTGATCACTTGTTTCCCGGACAGAATCTTTCCAAAGGATACTACGTTTGGCTTCGTATGTCAGATAACGGACGGGGAATGGAACCCGAGACACTGGAAAAAGTGTTCGACCCCTTTTTTACAACCAAATTCACCGGTCGGGGGCTGGGCATGGCGACCGTAATGGGCATCATGCGCGCCCATAGGGGGGGTGTCCATATAAAAAGCAGGCCCGATGCCGGTACCGTCGTAACGGTTTACTTCCCTGAAAGCAAACAAACATCGGCCAACGTCTCGGTCAAGGAAACAAAAACAGCGGTGGCGGATCGTTCCGGGAATAGGGGAACCATCATTCTCGTGGAAGATGAGCCGTTGGTGTTGGAACTGGGAAAAGAGATGCTGAACCACATGGGGTTTGATGTGCTTACGGCCGTTGACGGCCTGGAGGCGCTGGCTCTTTTCGATGCACACCGCGAGCGAATCCGTATGGCTGTTTTAGATGTCAATATGCCACGAATGGGAGGAAAAGATACCATCAAGAAGCTGCGTGACAGAGGCGCAGCGTTTCCCATCCTGGTGGCAAGCGGCTTCACGGATGCACAGTCGAGGGAAAAGATGGGAGATGTCAAAGTGGATGGGTATATTCAAAAGCCATTTCGCCTTGAACAGCTCAAGGCGAAGATCAACGATCTTTTCGATACGTCCGAAACCTAGTCAACATACCTACTAGTGACGGTGCTGCGCAGCACCAGATCAACATGACGGCCTGCCAAGTTTCAGGGTCACAGAGACATTTTCTGCGTTATCGCCATGGCCGCCTCCAAGACCGGTTGTTTGAAGCGCACATTCAGCGCTGCCGCCAACATTTCAACGTTTAGCACCGTCTGTTTGCTGGCTAACACCGCCAAGGCGGCCAGCGCCCAATCCGACGATTTGATCTTGTTTGCCGTAAAGTCAATTTCGATCGTGGAGGCCGTTGTGTCGGGCAGCAAAAGTCCGGAGGCCTTGAGGATTTGGCAGTCAGATGAGAGCGCCGCCAACATCTTTTTCCGGCGGTTAACCCCTTCAGGCGCCAGCGCGATGACCACGGACGGATTTTCGATTCCTGTGTAGGCGATGGGGGCATCCGACAGGATGACCTCACTGACCGAATGGCCCTTCATGACGGTGATGGGGTAATCGTTTTTCTGGGTTGCGTGACAACCGGCCGCCGCCCCCGCGAGGCAAAGCAGTTCTCCGGCCGTGATGATACGCTGGCCTGCGCTGCCCAAAAGGACCACTTCCTGGCGTCCACTTGCAGGGGCCGTGCAGGTTGCAGAGATGCGGACGGGGTCTGTTGGCGCGCTCAGTGATGACGCCTCTTGACGGTAAGCCCGGCCGTATTCCATGCGGGCATTGCGTTGTGCATAATCGGGCAGGTCGGGCATCCGGGAGAGGTTCTCGTTGATGGTTTTGAAGGTCAGCCTGTTGCGACGGGTGTAGCGGCCCGGACAGATTCCCCAGATGTCCACCAGAGAGAAGCCGTCAAAGGCGATAGCCGTTTGCAGGACCTCCGTGAGGTCTTTCTGATAGGTGGATGCCCGTTGAACCATCGGCGCGCCGGCGGCCCCGGCCACTTGGCAGATGTCCAACGGCTTTTCCAGTCTGTTCAAGAAGCCGGATCCGACGACCGCATCCTGGGGGGTTGTGGAAGAACACTGTCCGCCGGTCATCCCATAGTTGAAGTTGTTGAGCACCAACAGGGTGAGGTCGATGTTGCGGCGGCAGGTGGAAAGTACGTGGGCGCCGCCGATGCCCAGGCCGCCGTCCCCCATGGTGACGATGACCTTCAGGTCCGGGCGCGCCAGCTTAATGCCTGTGGCGTAGGTCAATGCCCGACCGTGAAGACCGTGAAAGGCGTGGGTGTTGAAGAAGGTGTCCAGGAGTCCTGAACAACCGATGTCAGTAACGATGGCCACCTGTTCGCCGCCAAGCCCCATGTTGGTCAATGTTTTGTCCAGAGCGCGCAGCACCTGGTCGTGGGAGCAGCCCGGGCAGAAAACCGCGGGACGGTCTGCATTCAAGAGACTATCCATGTTCAACCCCCTCCACGATCTGTTGCGGTTTGATCAACTCGCCATTCATCTGCCCCACAAATGCGATCTCTTTGTCTGGCAAGAGGCGCTGCAGTTCCCTGACGTATTGTCCCAGGTTCATTTCCGGCATGACCACCCGCCTGTAGGGGGCCGCCTTTTCGCGGATCAAGAATTGCGGAACGGGCCACAGGGTCTTCAAGATCAGGAGGGAGGCGCCGGTTCCACGCTCCTTCAGCCGTTGAACGGCCACCTTGGCGGCTCGTGCGGTGACACCGTAGGCCACCACCAGGGTGTCCGCATGGGGGTCGGCGATTTCATCGAAACAGGTGAAGTCGACCACGCCAGCAGTGAGTTTGGCTTTTAGCCGCGTCTGCATCCGGTCGATTTCGTCGGGATCGGTGGTGATATACCCGTTGGCACCGTGAGTGGAGGAGGTTTGGCGGACCAGCGTTTTTCCGCCGATGGGAAGAAAATCGGGTACCTGTTGTCCTTCATCAACACCAAAGGGCAAAAACGGTTCCTCCGGATCTGCCCGGCGGCGACTGACGAGGGGTGCAGGAGAGAGATCTTCCAGGCACAGGGTTTCCCGCGTCATGGAGATCTCTTTGTTTGTGGCAAGAAACACCGGACAACGGTATTGTTCGGCCAGATTGAACGCCTGAACGGTGAGTTCGTAGCAGTCCTTCACATCCACCGGGGCCAGCACGATTACCGGCAACCCGCCGCTGTTGCCCCATCGCAAAAACTGGATATCCCCATCGGCTCCCTTGGTGGCAGAGCCGGTGGAGGGACCCAGGCGCTGAACATCGACAATGACGATGGGAATTTCGCTGCCGATAGCAAAGGAGATCTGCTCGCTGTACAGGCTGATACCCGGGCCCGAGGTGGCGGTCATGGCCTTTTTGCCGGCCATGGCAGCGCCGAGACAGAAGCCGATGGAGGCGATCTCGTCCTCTCCCTGCAGGCAAAGGCCTCCATTTGGCGGTAAGAGTTTGAGCATGGTGTTGTAGATGGTGGTGGCCGGGGTAATCGGATAGCCGGCGAAGAAATCGCAGCCCGCCGCCATGGCGGCCCGGCCGATGGCCTCGTTGCCTTCTAGAAGGGTTCGTTCCATTGCTTTTTCCTTATTGCCCTTATCAAGACTTCATTGGTGAACAAGAAAAAATGTCCGTTAAAAGAACAACCGAATGGAATCCAAAAAAGAAACGGTGCAGACGCTTATCCGCTGCACCGTTTTGATCTCTTCTGTCCGCACAAACCAAGGACGATGAATCAGGCCACCTTTTGGTTGGGGTCGTAGCAGACCCTGCAACAGTTAAGACAGCGCCCGGATTCATGCTTGGCGTCTTGCTCGCTGATCACCAGGTCCACCTCGACCATGGAGTCGATACGTTCAGCAACCGGAAGTTCCGGCATGGGCGTCCGCTTGGATTTGACGACGCCAGGAACAGTTTTGAACAAGGACTCTTGAATATGCCGTTTGAGCAGAGATTTTGGGGATCCTTTGATCTCTTCTCCGGTGATGTATTGGTGAATGGACCGCGCCGCACGCCGACCAGCGCCAATGGCATCTACGACCAATGAGGGGCCTGTGGCAACATCCCCGCCGGTGAACAGGTATGGCACGCTGCACCGCAGGATCTCCGGGTCGTTGTCAAACGTGTTCCAGCGGGTAATTTCGATTTTTTCTCTTTCCGGTTCCTTTTCCATGAAGGATATATCCGGTTGTTGGCTGATGGCGGAGATGACCATATCCACATCGAGTACCGTTTCTGATCCTTCGATGGGTACCGGACGGCGCCTGCCACTGGCATCGGGTTCACCCAGTTCCATCTGAAGATATTCCAGGCCGGCGACATTACCGTTCCCATCATCGATGACGCGGGTCGGTGCAGCAAGAAACTGAAATTTGATCCCTTCGTGTTCGGAAGCTACGATTTCAACCTCATTGGCAGGCATTTCCTTACGGGTTCTGCGGTAGACAATCCAGACTTCCTCACATCCCAGGCGAAGAAGTGTCCGCACACAGTCAATGGCCGAGTTACCACCCCCGACAACTGCAGCCCGTTTCCCAATGGGGACTCTCTTTTCAGGGGAATCTGCAACGGCGGAAAGGAATTTAATCCCCTGTGTAACTCCATTGAGGTCTTCCCCCTTTATGCCGAGCGTATAGTCTCGCCAGGCACCGATGGCCATAAAGATGGCTTCGTATCCTTCATCCCTGAGCGACTGGATGGAAAAGTCTTCACCAAGCGTGGTGTTGTAATGGACATCGATTCCAAGATTCAAGATGCCTTCAATCTCCCAGTCCAGGACCTCGTCCGGTAGACGGTATTCGGGAATTCCGTAGCGGGTGATGCCACCCAGTTTGGACATGCCTTCGTAAATGGTTGGATGGTGCCCCAGGCGTCTCAAGAAATAGGCACAGCTGACACCTGCCGGTCCACCACCGATGATGGCCACACGCTTGCCGGTGTCCGGAGCACAGGGTATGGGATAGCGTGTACCGCTGTTCATTTCGTAGTCAGCCACAAAGCGTTTCAGTTGATTGATGGAGACAGGGTCATCTTCCAAACCGCGGCGGCAGTAATCCTCACAGGGGTGCGGGCAGACGCGACCGCAAGAGAGCAGCAATGGATTCCGTTCTCGGATGGTGTTGACGGCACCTTCGTAATCGCCTTCTTTGATCAGGCGAATGTATTTGGGAATGTCGATTTCAGCCGGGCAGGTCTGCTGGCAGGGCGCAAGGGCCTGGTCCTCTTGATTGAAAACCAGCAATCGTTGAGACATGGATTTGACAGACAGGAGCCCTTTGGGACAGGCTGTTTCGCAGGCGCCGCAGCCGACGCAGGCAAATTCGTCGATAACGGGGTATCCGTTGGGGCCGATGTGGATCGCGTCGAACATGCAGGCATTCACACAATCGCCCATCCCCATACAGCCGATGGAGCAGACACGTTTGCCGCCGTAAAGGGTGGCCATGGCCGCACAGGTCATTGCGCCGTTGTAAATGTATTTATCGGCGGCTCGGTCACCCCCGGTGCAAGAGTTCAGCGACTTGATGGGTTCGGCCGTTCCCGGATCCACGCCCATGACGCTGGCGATGTTGACGGCGGCTTCCGAATCCGCAGCTACACAAAGGCTGGGAGCGGCCTTGCCCTCAACGACAGCGACGGCTGCCGCGCTGCATCCTGCAAACCCGCAACCGCCGCAGTTGGCGCCTGCAAGAAAGTATTCCACCTCGGCGATGCGGGGATCTTCATATACGTAAAAAACCTTGGAGGCGACACTGAGGATAAGCCCACAGGTTGCGCCGATGCCCAGCATAACAAAAATTGCGATGGTCACGAAATCCTCCTTCAATCAATCTCAATGATAACAAAACCGTTTGGAACAGTATCGCCCCAAACGGTTTTTTACAAACGTTATCTTGGTTTCTCCCGTTGCGGGTCGAATGGAACGATACTGCCTAAACCATTCCCCTGAAAGCGTAAAAGCTAAGCGAAATAACACCAGCAGTGATCAGGGCGATGGACGTATCCTGCAATGGCTTGGGAACCCTGGCGAGCAGGACGCGTTCCCGGAGCCCTGCAAAGATGATCAGCGCCAGGCCGAAACCGACAGCATACCCAAAAGAGGCCACCAACGCTTGCATGAAGTTTAATTCTTTGTCGATATTCAGAACGCAGGCACCGAAAACAGCACAGTTTGTCGTAATCAAGGGCAGAAAAATTCCCAGTCCAGCGTACAGCCCGGGAATGCTTTTTTTGAGGAACATCTCGACAAACTGGACCAGTGAAGCGATCACCAGAATGAAGGCAATGGTTCTCAGGTAAACCAGTTTATACGGTGATAGAAGATAGTTGAAGATCAACCAGGTAATGACACCGGCCATAACGAGTACAAAGATCACCGCCATGGACATGCCTACAGCCGTTTCCATTTTTTTGGAGGTTCCCAGAAACGGACAGTTTCCCAAAAATTGGGCAAGCAGGATGTTGTTGACGAAAATGCAGGCGATGATTAGTTCGAAATATTCCATAGTCGCTTACTCCTCCCGCTATTTACTTGGGATCAGGTTCATCGCGCAGAGCAGCAGCCCTAAAACGACAAAAGCGCCTGGCGCCTGCACGGCAAAACCCAAGGGTTCGAATGATGCACCGAAGATATTTTGAAAGTCCCAATGTATAACGCCGAAGACGTCCCCGACCAGAGAGCCCGTCCCGATCAATTCCCTTACGGCGCCCAGCAGGCCCAGTGCCCAGGTGAATCCGAGCCCGATACCCAATCCGTCCGCTGTGGATTTTACAATGCCGTTCTTGGAAGCGAAGGCTTCCGCACGGCCAAGCACGATACAGTTCACCACGATCAACGGGATGAACACCCCAAGGTCCATGAACAAGTTGTAGGCAAAGGCTGCCATCATCTGTTCAACGACGATGACGAAGGTGGCGATGATGATGATGAAACAGGCAATTCGGACTTTGGCGGGAATCACTTTCCTCAACAGGCTGACCAGGACGTTCGAGCAGAGCAGAACGAAAGTGGTTGCCAGACCCATGCCGATCCCGTTTTTCATGGAAGTGGTTACTCCCAAAACCGGGCAGAGTCCGAGAACCAACCGAAACGGTGGTACTTCGTTCCACAGACCTTTTGTAAACTCAGAAGCGATCGATTTGGCCATTGCGGTAAACTCCTTTACTTGCCCATGGCTTGGATTTGTTCTTCCAACTGCGGCTTCAGTTTGTTGTAGCTCTCAATGGCGGCATTGACGCCGGTGCATACAGCACGAGATGTGATGGTCGCACCGCTCAATGCGCTGATAGAGCCCCCATCATTGGTGACACCGAATGGTGCGGTAATGCTTTGGCCGACAAATTGTGCGGCAAAACTTGGGTCGTCTTTGGCCATGGCACCCAGGCCTGGTGTCTCCTTGTGGGTGGTCACGGCGATGCCGCGCAGGGATTCGTCGGCCATATTAATGGCCACCACCATGCCGATCTTGTCGCCGTAGCCACTGGCAGCCGATTCCATCACGACGGTATCAGCTGCGCCGCCGAAGACGCCGACAAAAACGTTCTTTTCTTCTTCGCCATCTTTGATTTTGAATCGGTCTTCTACCGGGTCGTTGTCGGCTTCGTTGAGAATGTTTCGAATGGCCGGTCCTTTGACCAGGTTCATCACCTGATTTTCGATTTTCGGCCCGGCGAAATCCTTCAACCAGGAGAGACTGCCGCCGGATACGATACTCAGGACGGTCAAAACCACCACCATTTTGATCATTTCACCCATGTTACGCTACCTTTCCAATCGCCTTGGGTCTGATCTTATCGACCAGCGGATTTATCAGATTGATCAGAAGAATTGCGAAGATCACGCCATCCACCCACACACCGATATTGCGGATGATCACGGTCATGACACCACCCAGAGCACCGTAAATTAGCATGGGAATAACGTTTACCGGTGAGGATGAAGACTCGGTGGCCAAGAAGAAGGCCCCGATCATCGTATATCCGGCCAGAAGATGAAAGACGGGTGATGCATAGCGAATCGGGTCGGCCATGTTGAACAGCATTGCGGTGACAAATACGCCGGCAAGAAAGGAGACACTGATTTCCCAACGAATCATTCCTCGAAGGATCAGGTAGGCGCCGCCGGCTGCAATGGCGATACCGCAGCCGCTTCCCAACCCGCCAACATGCCGTCCCAAGAGCAGGTCCATCGTACTGACGTTCTCTATGGCCGCGGGCCCGAAGGCTTTCAGTGTAGCCATGGGATCGGTCATGGATGGAAAATCAAATGAAAAATTGACCAGTCCTGCATCGAAGTCAAGGTGTGTTTTGTAGGACACCATGAGGATGGCGATGGCCAGGGGAACCGGGCTGAAAGGGTTGGCGCCGATTCCACCGAAGATCGACATGCCGATCACAATGGCCAGAAAGGTGCCCAGAATGACCAGCCACCAAGGGGCGGAAGCGGGAAGTACCATTGCCAGCAACAGGCCGATCATTGCGGCGTTTCCGTCGCCAACGGTTATAGGCTTTTTGCTTGCATAGTTGAGCAGTAATTCCCAAAGAATTGCCGAAGAAACAGCCATGCTGATGACGCCCAGTGCTGGTGCGCCGTAGTAGGCGATTCCCACAAGTGCAGCGGGAAGGGCGGCGATGATGGTGTTGTAACTTCGCTCGGGAATCCCGCTGCCGTCGTGCCAAAACGGCGCATGGGATACAATTAGCGTTTTCTTACTGTTCATTCATCTCCTCCGCAGATGTGATCCGACCTAGTTCATATTTTGCCAATTTAATGTATTGAAAAATGGGGATGCGGGACACGCATACATAGCTGCAAAGGCCGCATTCGATGCAAGAGTAGAGGTCGTATAGATCGGCCCCTTCGGTGTATTGTCCAGCAGCGAGAAATCGAACGAGCAGATTCACAGGAACGTTGGCCGGGCAGATACTGACACAGTCGCCACAGTTGATGCAGGGGTAATCACTGTAAAGCGGAATCACCTCTTTGTCCTGAACCAAAATAGCATCTGTGTCCGGTCCGATCGGAAGCGTCTCACTGTAAATCGCACATCCGGTCATTGGACCACCGAAGATGATCTTGTCCTGGTCGCTGACCTCTACACCGAATTCTTTGAGAAGGCTGCCCACCGGTGTTCCAATTCTTGCACGAACAAGATGTTTGGCGCTTTTTTTGTCAATGACGGTTACTGTTTTATGGATAGGGATGGTTCCGGTGCTAAAGGCTTTCCCAATTGCAGCAACGGCTTCTGCTCGCATAAAAGAGGTGCCGAGGGAGGCGGCACCTCTTTCGTCAGGTAGACGGCCTGTCAGATTGTACAATACCATCAACGGTTGTGCGTAAGGGTAGGTGGAGGAGACCGCTTGAATTCGTGCATCCAGATGGCCTGAGTAATTTTGAACGCTTTCTTCCGGGACAACGATGACGATGTCTTCGATACCGGTGGCTTTTCTCAATACCTCAATTCCCTCGTTTACCGCTTCGGTCTCACTTTTCAGGACATGGAGGCTGGTGTCGATGAGAATGTCCGCATTGCCTCCGTAGATGACAAGGGTCCGAACTGGATTCTGTTCGTCCAGTAGCGCTTTGATGTCCGGCTCGCCTGGACAGCTGGCAAAAAAACGATCCAAGGTCTCCAACGAGGGCGTATCGGCAAACTCGGAGAACTCCTCATCCACGGTGTCATTCTCATCCGCTTTGATGGTCACAGCTGTCCATGTCTGTCCATAATCTGCCAGAAAAGGCTCGATGGTTTGAATCGTCCCCGAAACCGATGATAGGGTGCTGGTGGTATCCTCCTTGTCCAGCAACAACCGTTGTCCTGTCTTAACCTGCATCCCGGTTTTCAGGTTTTTGCTGGTGTGTGTGAGCTCCTTCTTTATGTATAGGGTAACCTTTTTCGGTTTTGGGATCGTGATGGGTGTGGCTGCAATATCCGTAGCCAGTTCATACTGAAAACTTGGTTTGGATAGACCGAAGAATGATCGTTTTCGCATAACTCAACCTTTTATTTGGGCTGCAAGAAAAAATGAAAACGTCGAAAAGGAAGTAGAACGTTTTCCGCTTTTATTACAGCACGTGACATTGCGAGCAGTTTTCCGAGCCGGCCTGAGGCCCCTTTTCGAACTGCACATGGCATTCGATGCACTGGGAGTGGAATGCGTCCGGACGTGATACCATTTCCGTACCTTCGATGTCGGTTTCATCGTGGCAGTCCAGACAACTTTCCGGCAGCGAACCGTCTTCCGCCGGTTTTTGATGACATTCCCCGCAAGCGATCAACGCACTTTCGTCATCACTGGGATGATGGTGGCAGTCATAACAGCTTGCCCCGTATCCGGAAGCGGCAGTGTGGGTGTTGTGGTCAAAAAGGACTTTCCCGGCATTGGTGTGGTACATGATCCGTATCGGTTCATCAGGCGCCTTGGCAGGAAATGCGGCATAACAGATTATACCGACGAGCAACAGGTGGATTGCCAAACCGTAAGCAAACAGCAACTGTCTCTTCGACGTCATGTGGTCTCAATCCTTTTTGGAGTTGGGTTGTGAAACAGATAGGTGAAAAAAACAGCTACTCGACTATCATAACGAACAAAAGCTTTCAAGTTTTTATTTATCGGGCATTGTAACAGACGGAAACCTTGATTTGTCGGTGTGCGGAATGAATTTTGCCGCGGAGAATCGATTCATAAAATCCTGGTTTACGTTCAATTCCAGATAGGTGATGCCATCACGAATTTTCGAGATTCGATCGAAATGGGTCGGGTCTTCCAAGACCCTCGTGGCGCCGCCGAGTGAACTGTTTCCAAGACTGTGGTAGCAGGACAGGGGGATGTCCGGTATCATACCGATGGTAATGGCCGACGCTGGATTGATGTAGGTGCCGAAGGTACCGGCAACAAAAAAGGTCTTCAGGTCCTGTGGCTGCATGCCAACACTTGCGGTGATGGTTTCGAGAATTGTGTACATCGCGGCTTTGGAGCGGATCAAACTGTCCAGGTCTGCCTGGGTTACCTCGAGAGCTTCGCCCGTGGCCGACCGGTCCGCCGAAACAAGGGTCAAGTGTCCCAAACCGTTTTTGATCGAAAAGCGGTTCCCGCATCGATCGGGAACCAGTTTTCCGCGAATGTCGATTTGGGAGCAAAGAAAAAGTGCCGCTGCCAGGTCGATCACACCAGATCCGCAGATGCCGCGTGGCCTGCCTTCTTCGATGGTGTGGATTTCCATGTCCAGGGTCACCGGATCCATTGCTATCCGATCGATAACGCCGGGTCCCGCCATTGTCCCCATGCGGGTGACCCCCCCCTCCAAGGCAGGTCCTGCCGCGCCGGCACAGGCCATCATCCAGTTTTGATTTCCCAGGACAACTTCTGCGTTGGTTCCGACGTCAACAAGAATGGCCGTTTCCTCGCTCAAGTCCATATCCGAAAAAAGAATTCCCGCAATCAGGTCTCCCCCGAAATAGCTGCCGACATTTGGGAAAACGAGCATCCGCGCTTTTGGATTCAGTTCGATCCCAATCTCTGTCGCAGATAAAACGCCGGGTTGATTGAGAACGGGTATGTAAGGCTCGCGAATTATCCACCGCGGATTGAGACCCAAAAACAGATGGGTCATGGCTGTGTTTCCGGCCAGCGCCGCCAGAAAGATTCTCTCCGCGTTGACGCCGCACCGGCCACACAAGGCCTTCACTTCTTCGTTGATTCCATGCACCAGTGTTCGGTGCAGCTCATCCAGCCCTTGGTCTTTTTCCACATGATGAATTCTGGCGAGAATGTCGGGTCCAATAGGTATCTGCGGATTGTCGAAGACCGATTCCCCGACATGTTTTCCACTCCTGAGATCAAGGATGCGGATCACAATTCGTGTCGTTCCCAGATCCACTGCCATTCCGTACATGGCTTCCGCTTTGTCCGGCGCTTCCATGTGAACGAGTTCAGCGGATCCGTCTCGGTTTTTGAACAGGACGCCGGTAGCGCGATAATCCCATTCCCGCAACCAGTCAGGGATGCGCCTTGTCATTGCCAGCCCGATGGAAACGGTTCCGACGCCCAATGCATCGGCGAACGCTTTGGCCAGACGGTCCGCATCGGCTGTGTTGTCCTCCAGCGATGGGTGCGAGAGGGCGACGGTTTGTATCCAACGACTTTGTTCTGTCGGTTTC
>Ga0272441_10011769_pt1 | contig 12918 bp, 8 predicted proteins | sample SSMProp6N_FD_193582 | JGI IMG/M metagenome (GOLD analysis project Ga0272441, IMG submission 193582) | Marine sediment archaeal communities from Little Sippewissett salt marsh, Falmouth, MA, United States - SSM-Prop-6N | ecosystem: Environmental > Aquatic > Marine > Wetlands > Sediment ...
CGCCTTGACTCGCGCGCAACATATAACCTTGCAACAACTTAACGCCACCGCCGCTTGAAAACTTTGTCAAAAACGTAACGATGTTTGAGGTTAGTAGTATAGTTCTCTCTTCGATAATGATTCAATGGCCAAGACTATCCCTCATAGGGTAGTTCATACCCCTTACGATACGACCGCCGCACCAGCGCGTTGGCTTCGGCGCTGTTGGTGATCTCCACTTTCCTGGGATCGAATCTGAGATCGGCAACGCCGGTTCGGTACGCGATGTTGGCCAGGTTGCAGAGATCCGAGGATACCACCCCGCGTTCAACGGGAGCATTCAGCAGGGAGGGGTCGTTCGCACGCACGGCCGTGAGGAAGTTCTGTGTAATGCTCTCAACCGACTTGGATGATTTGACCTGGTAAGGGTCACCGTCATTGGGATAAACAAAGACGCCTTTGCGCCCGAATTCCATGCGCCCCTTGGTACCGTAAGAGATATTTCCGTTGTCATGGCCTTCGAGTTTGTAGTCGGTGTAGAGGCGCTGTTCAAAGATGATCTGGCCGTCGTCGTAATCGAAGATGGCCATCAGCGTGTCCGGGGTTTCATGGTCGTCGTCATAGTAGAACATGCCGCCCGAGGCCACCACGCGTTTCGGATACCGGTCTCCCATGGCCCAGACCGACACGTCGATCTGGTGGATGCCGTCGTTAACCACGTCGCCTCCACCATAATCCCAGAACCAGTGCCAGTCGTAGTGCCAGCGGTTGCGCGTAAACGGCACCTTGGGTGCAGGACCCAACCACAGATCGTAATTCACGCCTGCGGGTGGGCCTTCAGGTTTCGCCTTGCCGATCTTGCCGCGGTGCTGGTGGTTAATGGCCTTGTGTACATACACCTCGCCGATCACGCCCTCGCGCAACAGTTTCATGGCCTCGATGTGGTCGCCTTTACTGCGGCGCTGCGTACCGTGCTGCACGCACTTGCCGTACTGACGCGCGGCCTTTTTGAGCAGGCTGGCCTCGTAGAGGTTATGGCTGCACGGTTTTTCCACGTACACGTGCTTGCCCGCCATGAGGGCCGCCAACGCCACCGGCGTATGCCAGTGGTCGGGTGTGGCAATACTGACCGAGTCAATGGTCTTGTCCTCGAGCAACTTGCGGAAGTCCGTGTAGGTTTTGACGTTTTTGGACGCATCTTCCGCGGCTTTTCCGAGGTTCTCGGGATCGACATCGCATACGGCCACCACCTCGCAGCCCGTACTCTCCTGGAAGCGCCGGACGTGACCGCTACCCTGCTTACCGGTTCCGATCACGGCATGACGGATCGTCTCATTGGCAGACATCCGCCCCCAAGCCCTTGAAAGAACCAATGGTGCGGCAGTGATGCCGGCGCTGGTCGCTTCAATGAATCTCCGTCGTGTCATTACCGACATGATCTTCTCCTTTCATCTATGCTACTTGTTTTGGCGATCTATTACTGCAACCGATATCATAACTGATTTTGGAGCAGGACCGAGCAAGGAGTTTATGGTCGTCTACAGCGTTGGGCTATTCGCCCACAGTCGCTTCCCCTGATTTCCAGCGCGCTATGCGGTCGCTGGCGACCCGCTGGTAGGACTCAGCAAAACTCTTGTCGGAGAGCTCGATAACCAGCGTGTTGAAACACAGGTAGCTCAAGTTCATGTCGGAGGCGACGGTGGTATGCGGTGTGTTCCACGGCACAAAGATGACATCTCCCACGCCCACCTCCGAGGTTTCGTCCGCGATCGTAACCTGCCCCCGACCTGACAGCACCAAGAATGTCTGCTCTTTCTCCTTGTGCGCCACCACCGCTCCCTGGCTGCCCTGGGGCCAGGTGACCAGGGTGAGTTCGCTGCGACGGGTTTCAGTGCGATCCAACAACAAGGTCGAGGTGTTCGAGCCAAAGTCAAACACCGGGCCCCGGTGAATGTCTTCCACGTGCTTGCCGGTCTGATCCGAAACGCTGCGCATCTCAGAACCTCCAACGGCCGCCCGTTGGGACCGGGCCTGCTGCCGTCGGAGTTGCTTAACCTTGTTGATGTGGTCCGCGAACGATGCGTGCCCCTCTTTGCTGGCGTCCAGAAACGCGTTGAACAGGAAGTAACTTAACGGTGCGTCGCCCGTCACGATGGTCTGGTGGATCACGGACGGCGGCACATAGATCACGCTGCCGGCCTTTACAAGGTAGCGAGCCTGGCCGACTACGACCGTTCCCTCGCCGTCAGTGACGTAAAAGATTTGCTCCTTCGCATCATGGTTGTGGGGGAGGGCCTTCCAATCCTTTGCGCCAACTATTCCATCCCACCTCAGTCAGTTGGGTTTCGCTGCGATCGATGAGCACGGTGATTTCATTTAGCCCCGCGACATCGAGCTTCTGGCCGGTGTGATAGTTCCGACAGATCATGCGAGTCTTCTTCCTTTCGTGGCTGATTGCTGGTGATTCACTTTTCTGTCTTTCCTCCTTACAGCCGTTGTTTTGACTCCGGCCGCCAGATCGTCGCCATGATCTGCTGTTGGGGAGACTCGCGGGTTGCCCAGTAATACAGCACCACCAGTTCGCCGCGATCGTTCCGGACAAGCCGCGGATAGCCGAAATCCCTTTCACCGAATTTGTCCATCTGGAAGTCGTCGCGCAGAACAAGCTCGTCGCCCCAGGTGTTGCCGCCGTCTGCGCTTAATCGCAGATACATCTTGATGCGGGTGCGGTCGCCATAGGCACAGGCCATCCGCCCATCGGTCAACACCGCCAGTGCCGGCGGGTTGCCGTTGTGTTTGCCGGTTTCAGCGATCTTGCTCAGAAACGTCCATGTCCGGCCGTTGTCGCTGGAACCATAACAGTCCAGCCAGCACATTTCGTCGACCTCGGGAATACGCCGACGCAGCGCAACGGCCAGGGTGCCGTCCGCCAGACGGACCGGCGACGGCATGACCGCGCGGTAAGGGTCGCCTCGGGGCACAATCCAGGAAATGAACCGAAAGGTCCTGCCACCATCGATTGTCTCGGCCACAAAGGACTTGTCTGCATAGTCCTTTTCGTTGGGCCGGGCCGACATAAAAATCAGGCAGGCCTGGTGCCCTGTGACCACATAACCGGTACGTGAGGACAGCCGCATGCCCGCCAGTTCCTTGGCTCCGGTCAGAGAGCCGAAATGGTAGGGACCCTGCCAGGATTTTCCACGGTCCTGAGAAACAAGAAACCTCCCATACTTGACGCGTATGGCAAAACCGGGAGCGTCAAACACAAACCCGCCGGGCGACCGCGAAGTCTCGCTGTTATCTGGAACGTAGGTCGCAGAACTCTCGATCTTCCACGTGATGCCTCCATCAAGACTGCGGGCCAGGCCGTCATAGTCCTTCTGTTCGAACGTGTTGTGGCCTTCCTGCTCCACGAACTTACCATAAGAGAAACCCACGAGGATCTCGCGGCCGCCGTCCCAGGTCCACGCTCCGTTGTTCGCGGGCCATCCGTAAAAGTTGCCTGCCCCGCCGGCCGCGGTGAAATGCTTCATGGTGGCCTGTCCCTCTGACCGTGAGGGTGCATCGGACACCGCAGGCGCCTGGCCGGCGCCATTCGCGAGAGCGGCAAGTACGCCAAGTAGGGCCAGTAGTCTCAGTAAGTGATTCGTTTTCAATTCATTGTCCTCCTGATGGCGATGTGTTTTCGGCGGTTCCCGGCGCGCAGTCGAAGCGGCGCAGGCCGCGAGTTCGGGCTTCTGTGTATACTTCAAGTCCCCAGTCAAACCCACGAAGGTTGTCTGGATCGGAGTCGGCGTCAGGACTGAACAGGCCTGTGGATTGATTGGGCATCTCCCCCGCGTCGAGAAAGTGCAGGCCGTCAGGCGACCATTTGATCTTCGGGGAGATCGCGCCGCACAGGGCCGCCACCCCGTCCCGGTGCCGCCAGGCAGAAAAGGCATGTCCGGCGAACAGGGGATTGTCCGGGTGCTTCTGGTAAGGCCCGGTGATTCTGTCGGCCAGTGCGACACCAACGTGGGTCTGCCTGCTGGTCTCGGTCTCTCGTCGGCTCTTGAAGTAGAGCCACCACTTGCCGTGGCGGAAAAGCACGTTCGAGTCACCCAACATGCCGGAGTCCCAAGCAGTCGGGTCCGGACTGCGCCGCAAGATGGGATTCCCATGCCACCGAATCCAAGGCCCGCCTGGATGCTCGGCGATCGCGCAACCCAGTTCGCGGGTCGCCAGATTCCCATCACGGAAGCCCGTATAGAAGAGATAGAATTCTCCCTCGTGTGAAACCACATACGGTGCGATTGCCCCGCTCTCGTCCCAATCACCTTCTTGACCTCGTCCCAGGGCCTGGCCCAAATCGGTCCACTGATATCCGTCTGCGGAGGCGGCAACATGCACCGAGACCTTTTTGTGGTCGCCGGCGTTCCGCGTGTAGAAAACCCAATAACGATCATCGTGGCGAATAATGTTGGATGGATCGTGCCGATCAAACTCGGGCGTTGGCCGGAAGGCATCAATGACCATCGTCGTTTTCGTGACTCCGACCAGCTCTGCTGGGGCGAGGTACACATCGGCGTGCAGATTGACAGACCAAAGCATCACCAGAAGCCAACAGCAGATGCGCTGCCGAAATGCGCAGGTCCAAAGGAATGGTCGCTTGAAGGATGTTGTCTTCGTTGACATGGCTGTGATTAAGATCTTCTTTCCATATGGGTGCCTGAATCCTCAGTTTCCGTTCCCGGACGCTACCTCAGCACATCAGACAAAGTTTTTGCTAACGCACCATACGCGCTACTGCAATTCCCTTAGAGGCCCTCGTTGATGTTCTTGGCATTGTCATACAGATCCCACATCTTGATTTCATCCAGCTTGGACTGTATGTTGTCCGGCTCAACCTTGATATACCCTATATGCCAGTCAAAAACAGGGCCTTGTAACCCTGTTTGTGTCGCTTGCGGGCGACGCGACGCGTCATGTCTGTCTCCGCGTGTCTCAGGTGTTCAACGCGGAAAACGTCGATACCCGCCCAGTCGGGGGCTGCCCTTGTCCGCGACTATCAGCCGGTATGGGCCATCCTCACGACCGGCGAGGAACAGCGGGTCGAATGCGCCAGGTCAAAATTCCCGGAATCGCCGCATCCACTCGGGCCAGTCCCCGGCCATGACCCCGCCGGCCATAGTCCATGGGCCGTTCGTCGTGTACGTCTTGTGCCACTTCAGCGTCCACAGCTCCTTGAGGTCCACCTTTCGAACCGACCAGTCAAGAAACGCCATGTTAATACCTCCGTCATGTCGGTCGATGCAAATGCGCCGCATGTGCTGCGTGCCCTGCCAAGCCATGTCCTGCACCTCCGGTGGGCTATCTTGCGGCAACGGAAAAATGTTGAACCTCAGACCGTCCATGAGCAGGGGCACGTAGGCCGCGCCCGCCACGTTGGGCGTCCTCCAGTTGTTCTTCGTTTCAAAACCCTCGTAAACCGTCGGGTAGGAGGAAGGCGGATTCTCGACCCAGCCATTGACCCCGTAGCTTCCCCAATCGCCCTCGGGCCCGGGAGCATAACCTTCGCCATTCCGTTCCAGCGTGTACCTGCCCCAGGCGGAGAACACGTTCCACGCCGGCGCCGTCTGGCCCGCCTCGTCGATGATAGGCTTCAAAGCCGTGGGGCAGCAACGAATGTTCTGATCGTTCTTGTACAACGGTCGCAGCGCACTGAACCAATGGTTGCTGTGCCCATCCCCCACACCTGCCTGGAAATAGCCGTTGTTGTCCTGGGTGAACATGGAGAAAAAGAGGTTCCATTGGCGCAGGTTGGCCCGGCAGCTTACGGTTCGGGCCTGTTGCTTGACCCGCGATAGTGCGGGCATGAGAATGGACATCAGCAGAGCGATGATCGCAATTACGACGAGCAGTTCGATCAATGTAAAGGCTTTACGCATACCCATTGTGTAAACTCCTGGAAACATCAACAGTTGATGGCAGAAACGGCCGGACCGCCGCGGTCGACGGTCCGGTCCGCTTCATATCACGTTGTGCCCCACAGGCGTTCCAGCACCGCTGCATCGTTCAGCACTATTCCAACACTTTGGCCAGAGGGCACCCTCGGTATCCAATTTCAGAAGGGCTTGGCCACCGGAGCGGTCTGACCGGCAAGCCACAGGATTTCTCCTGCGGACAGTGCTCGGTTGTACACGCGCACTTCGTCGACCAGGCCGTTAAACCGTTTGTACAGCGAGCCATCACCGTGATTGGTGATCGCTCCGATGTAGGCGTTATGCTGAGACGTACCGGACAGATTGTAGTCCGCAGCCGCAGTGCTGGTGCCTTCTTCCTGTCCATCGATGAAGATACGCAGGGCTGTGCCATCTCTTTGGCCGACGACGAAATGCCACCGGTCATCATTGACGGAACTGGCGGAGTCCGTCATGATCTTGGTGACGTTATCATCACAGATCAGCGAAACGACTCCTTCCTCGTTTTCACTGAGGATCAAGGCATAGCGGTGTCCACCACCGGCGTCTCCACCCTTCGCATACACCGTTCCCTTATTGGCATCCCCCGTGCCGGTCATGGCCGTCTTGATCCAGGCCGTGACCGTCCAATCTCCGGTGCCGAAGTCAAGCGCGCCGGGATTGCCGAGGTCCACATACCCGACCTGATTCAGCTGAACCGCGGATCCTGCACCGGGCTTGCCGGAGCTGACCACCACGGATTGCTTGAGGGTTCCGTGCAGACCGTTGCCGGAGCTGTCGTTGGCGTTACCCTCACAGTCGTACTGGGCAAGCAACTGTGCGCTGCCCGGGTCGACCGGCGTGATAAACTCAGGCGTTCGAGGATAGAGGCAGATATCATCGATGTAGACAATCCCCGTCGCCCCGGCGTCCTCGATGCCGATGGTCAACGTCCTGACGTTCGCCAGATCGGCGGCAACATTCGACAGGTCGATATTCCATGGCTGCCAGATCGTTTTTGTAAGGTCCGCCGCATCGCCATTGTAAGGCACAGGCGTATTGTTGATCTTGAGGTACAACCGTCCGCCATTGTCGGGCAGGCCTTGGAAGTAGAGCGAAAGGCTCTTGATGCCATGGGCCGTCCAGTCCTGGGGTACGTCGAAAGTCCGCGTGGCCTCGGAATAGGAGACACCGTCCGTGTTGCTGTAGCTGATTGGCATCGCCTGCCGGCCGGTGTGGACAATGTCCAACTCCACCCAGGGAGCCTCGCTGGTTCCAACGAGCGAGCCCGAGCCGTTGCCGGGATGGCCCGGCTCCGGCTGCGTGTACCCAGCCCCATCGATCCAGATCTGGAAGATACGGTTGTAATTCTCGTAATCGTCGTCGTAGCCTTCAAAATCATCTATCACCAGGTACTCGCTGGTACGGAAGTTCCACACGTCGCTTTCCCAAGCGCTGGGGATCTCCGCGTCGTTGACCTCGTCGATCCTCCAGTAGTAGGTCCGGCCCATTTCCAGATCAAGCCCGACGAGATCATACTGATTGGTATTGACCGTGTCGATCAGGGTCAGATCATCCTCCGATTCACCCACATACACAAGGTGCTGTGCCGCTTCGCGTCCGACACGCCAGGCCAGGGTAACATCCGGATCGACATCATCGGCTCCATCTACGGGTTGCGGTTCCCGAGCGTAGCCGATGATGTGCGTGATCTCGACCTCGCTCAAGCCGTAGAGATCGATCAGTTCACCCCAGTTGTTTTGGGCATTGAGTCTGAGACCCTGGGCCAACGTACCCTCCAGATCAACTACAGTGTTCGCAGCATAGTCATCCTTTGAGATGCCCTGTTCCAGGGTAACGTCGCCAAGAACGGACCAGTCCGTGCCGTTGCCCGTTTGCTCGATGGTGACTTCCTTGAGGCCCCAGCCCAATACATCCTCAAATGCCGTGTTGAAGTTCCACACCTGCATCAGATGCAGCTTGTAGATGTCATCGAAAACATACTGAATCCAGGCGCCGTCCGCTTCAACGTCGCTGACCCACATGTCGGCCATGTCCGCCGAGTGCTCACCCAGATCGTTCAAGCCAGAACCGTCGATGGTCCTCTCGGGACCGTAGTCAGCGTTCAAGAAACTGCAAGCTGTGGCCGTGATGACCTCGATCGGATAGCTGTAGGGTTCCACGGTGAAGGCCCAGACCTCGCCTTTCCAGGGACTGTCCGGTTCCGCATCATTGACTTCGTCAATGCGCCAGTAATAGGTCCGGCCATATTCCAGTGTGCCGGGCGCGTGGGCTAAAGCGACCTGGTCTGTCATTGCGAGCACATCGAGCGGATTCCCTCGGTCGGCATTGCTGACCGCATCGAGGTCTGTTCCGAAATAGACGTCACGTTTGAGCCCCATGACCGACGGCGCCCACGTCAACACCGTGTTGCGAATCACGTCCGTTGCCCCGTCGGCGGGATGGGGCTCGGAGGCCACCACCGGAGATTGAGCCGATATTTCTCTCCAACCCCCGCCGATGTCCACGATGGACACCTCGGGATACGGAGGGATGGGAACGATGGTCCAGGTATCGGGATTCTCCGGATTCTGATATTCGGTCAGATCGGCACCGCCGGTGCGCAATACACCGCCGCCAACATGCAGCGTCGATCCGCGATCCGTACGGCTTTCAATGTGACTGCATACCATCAGCCCACCGTGCAACCAGATTGCGCATTCCAGACCGGTGGCGTTGTCCGGGAATTTCATATCCACGGTGCTGTGAAACTCGCCGCCGTTCATAGTGATGACGCCGTCGCCATCCACATCGAATCGGGCGTTTATCGTGAAGCGTCCCCCCTCCTCGACGATCAGATGCCTGCCGTCGCTGAGGGCAGATCGACCGCTTACGGTCAGATCCCCACCGGCCAGAATCTGCAGCGTATCTCCCGCATCAAAGCCTCCTGCACCAAAATTCGCCCAGGTTTGGGTGTCGCCGATTTGGATCAGGTCTTGAGCCTGCGCGAATCCGTTCACACTCAACATCATCCCTGCCATCAGAAACAGTACTCTCCTAAACATGGTCGTTCCTCCAAAAAATGGTGAACAGCAAAAACCAAAACGATTCCCCCCATTCTTCCGAAACATGAGCATCCTCCTTTCTCTGTCTGTCACTTCACTTGTCCGTCCGGGCTAACCACCCGTACAGGGTCAAGTGCTTCGTGTCTCTATCAGGGCGAAACAGGAAACTGGCTGCATAGCCAACAACGAAAAGCACAATGTGGCTGTACACGCCGAGCATGTATTTGTGATGGGGGAAATTGAGCCGGCCCAAATCCAGTAGCTGCTGCTTCTGGGGCCCGCCCAGGTCGAATGTAGTCGAGGTCAGCAAAGCGTAGGCTGTGAAGAGGACGCAGGCACCAATGCCCACATAAAGCCCCTTTCGATTCGTCCGCACCGTGAGAAAGCCCAGCAGAAAAACGCCGGCTATTCCACCGGAGAAGATGGCATACAGGGCAAATACCGTGCCCAGGATCGCTTTGCCGCCCAGATGCACGTACAGACACGCGATGCCGACGGCGCAGACGCCGCAAGCGACCACGATGATCTTTCCCAGGGTCAGGCATTGCCTGTCCGTGGCATTGGTCTTGAAACGTCGATAGTAATCATCGACCCCAACAGCGGCCAGGCAGTTCAGATCGGAGTCCAGACTGGACATCGCCGCCGAGAACAGTGCCGCCAGGATCAATCCCGTAACCCCGGCCGGAAGCTGCGACATAATGAACCAGGGAAATACCTTGTCCCCCGCGACATCAGGCGGGAGGGACGCTGGAGTGATGCGATAGTAGACCCACAGCAAGGTGCCTATAAGGATGAAGAGCGTCCAGACGGGGACGCATAGCAGCGCCCCCATGAGAGCGGCCTTAATAGCCTTCTTGTCCGATTGAGCCACCAAGAAACGCTGCACGATCGTCTGGTCCGTGCCGTACTTCTGAATCGCATAGAAGACGCCGTTGATGGCCATGACGACGAACGTGAGCCTCGTGAAGTCCCAGTCGTAGGGACCCAGACTCATCTTGCCACTTCCCCAGGCCGTACGCAGCACCTCGGCAGGCCCCTGGGCAGGAGCCAGCAACAGGACGGCCATGCACGTCAAACCGCCACCGATGAGAATGAATCCCTGGATAACGTCCATCCAGATGACCCCCTCAATGCCACCGAACAGGGTATACAGGATCGTTACCACGCCGACCGCGAGGATGACATGGTAGGTGTTCAAACCGGTCATGGAGGCCAGGGCAAGGGCCAGTAGATAGAAAACCGTGCCCATCTTGGTAAAGTGCGCCATGATAAACGCCACAGAACTGTACAAGCGCGCGAAATACCCGAATCGCTTCTCGAAGTACTCGTAGGCGCTGAGCCCGATGATTCTCCGATACATGGGAACGATGAACCAAATGATGGCAAGCAGCACGACCGGTACGGCCAGTCCCTGCACCAGGCGAATCCAGTTCCCATTGAAGCCCTCTCCCGGATAGGCCAGAAACGTAACGCTGCTGATGAGCGTCGCCAGCACGGACATGCCGATCGCCCAGGCAGGGATAGAACGGTCGCCAACGAAGTAGTCCTTGGTGGACTTCTGTTTCTCCGAAAAGCGTTTGCCCAGGTAAGCAATCACTCCCAGGTAGCACACCACCACGAGCCAGTCGATCATGTGGAGCGTTTCATTTGGCATACGAGGTTCCTTCCCTGCATCGATTCCAGATGTCCACAGGCCAGGGATAGCTGCCCGGCTTGATCGTCACGAGCAGATCTTCCTGCCCCGCCACGTTGAACTGTACGACGCCCGGGGCGTATTCACCACGCACCTTTAAGGTCTTGAATCCGAGACGAACCACAACAGCCTCTGCCGTGGCACCGCCCTCGAGAATCAACTCTCGTATGGCCGTGCGACGTACGACCGCCTCGGTCAGAGTGGCCATATGTGTGGCAAGGCGCCGGGCGAGCGACACATCTTTCACAACAGGCTGCGCGATAGCGACGATTGCCCGACCGTCTGCACGCAAAGCGCCGAGCACATCTTCGCTCCACTGTTTAGTCACAAGTCGGTGCGATGCGTAACCACCCAGCAGTGAAGCCGGCATAGCGCATACACAGACTCCGCGATGCTGTGCCCTTCTTACTGCGCGGCGCGAGGACTCCGAGGCACTGCCACAGACAAACAATCTTGGCCCTGCGGTGCAGACGACTTCGGAGATGGATTTCACCCTGTTAGGCCCTATCCGCTTTTCCAGCAGGGCCGAGAAGAAATCGGAACCGCCGGATGCCAGTGTGCTGTCATCGACCTTCGCGGCCCAACAGGACAAGTCCTCTTGACGCTCGACCTCGGCCACAACCAGGCCCGTCTCGCGCCCTTGATAGGCGCTGTGCTTCAATGCAAGGACCGGGCAGCCGGGCGGCTCGAGCAAATCCGTCACCTGACAGGACGTCGCCGGGTATTCCGGATCATTCGCGAAATCCGTTTCATGGAGAGGCTGCCCGTCGACCCAATAGCAACCGCCAACGATTGTCCTTCCCCGTGATGGATTTGCCGGGGCGAGGATCGCCCGTGGTTTGTCCAGAGCCTTCATCAGCACATCCAACTCTAGGCGCACGTGACCACGCAGCACAGAATCCACCTTCTTGTAACACCAGGACAGGTCTGTGTCGCTCAGGCGATGAGCCAGGACTTCTACGGTGCTCCGAGCCTTATCCTTGGTGACACTTCGCGTACCGGTACTGACAACAATCAGGTCTGCACCGGCCTCCGGCACAAATCGCGTTTGTACCTGCGCAACCAATCCAAATTGCCAGCCCATACCGGCGATTTCGGATGCTCCACTTATGTCATCTGCAACTGCAACAATCATCTTCACCGCTCGCGTGCCAAAGTCGTCGCATATTCGATGGCATGGATCATGCTGTCCGCCGAAGCAATCCCCTTACCGGCAATATCGAAAGCCGTTCCATGATCAACCGAGGTTCTGATGATCGGAAGGCCCAAAGTGATGTTGACGCCGTTCACCGACTCCCATCTACTGTTCTCCCGATCCCAACGGAAGCCGACCATCTTCAACGGGATATGCCCCTGATCGTGGTACATCGCTACACAAATATCGAAGTGTCCTCCCAACGCCCTGGGAAACAACGTATCCGGCGGCATGGGACCTTCCGCCTTGATTCCAGCGGATCTGGCGGCCTCAATGGCAGGTGCGATTTGTTCTCGTTCCTCCCGACCAAACAATCCACCGTCGCTGGCGTGGGGATTGAGCCCGGCCACTCCGATGCGCGGATCGCATGTGCCGAGCTTGCGACAGGCACTGTGCGCCAATTCAATCACCTTGAGAACCCGGGTCTGCGTGACCGAATCACTGACCAGCCGCAATGGAATGTGCGTCGTCACATGGATGACCCGCAAATCGCCATAGACCAGCAGCATGGCGTAATCTTCGGTATGCGTGTACTGGGCGAATATCTCCGTATGGCCTGCATATTTGTGTCCGGCTGCGTTGAGGGCCTCCTTATGAATGGGTCCTGTCACCGTAGCATCTACACGTCCATCCAAAGCCAGTGCTATTACCCTCTCGATCGCTTCGAAGGCAGCGTTTCCCGCTGAAGCACAGACCTTTCCCGGCTTCAGGTGCACCGCATCGACGTTCCTCAGATCGAGCACATCCATGCCGTCCGGCTGAAAAATCGCCTCCTCAACTTGAGCGACGGGCCTGACGCAAAGATCCACTCCGGCGACTTCGGTCCCTAGCCGCATGGCTCCGGCGTCACCGATGATCAAGGGCCTGCAAATCTGGGGGATCTTCTCGTGAGCCAAGGCCTTGGCCGCAATCTCCGGACCAATTCCGGCTGGATCCCCCATGGTGATTCCGACAATGGGCCTGGCCTTTGCCATGACTATTCTCTCTTCCCCACGGACGTGGCATCCGTCCGGACTTTTGCCCTCTTGCTGACGCCTTTCACCATGC
>Ga0272441_10011770_pt1 | contig 12918 bp, 7 predicted proteins | sample SSMProp6N_FD_193582 | JGI IMG/M metagenome (GOLD analysis project Ga0272441, IMG submission 193582) | Marine sediment archaeal communities from Little Sippewissett salt marsh, Falmouth, MA, United States - SSM-Prop-6N | ecosystem: Environmental > Aquatic > Marine > Wetlands > Sediment ...
CCATTTCTCCAACTTACAGATTACACATTACGGATTAGAGTGTGCCATGTGCCATTAGTGCCATTAGTGCCATTAAAAAGGACATAATCTATCCCTGTATCTCAATGTAAATAAAGCGCGATACCTGAGATTTCCCTCTTCACGCAATAATATTAAGAAATTAAGATTTTATAAGGCATACTTTATTGAAATATACTTACCCTGGTGCAAGCATGTTGCCCATGCTCATTTTCGCGGTATCATACGAACATTGGATTTAAAGAGTTAGAATCAGGAGGTCCTATGGATACATTACCGGGTTTGACAACACCGGCACCACTGTCACTCGAGACATTACTTGTCAATTTGATCATCAGTATTTTGCTCTCCAGCCTGATAGGCTGGTGCTACATACGATACGGGAAGTCATTCTCAAACCGCGCCCAACTGGCGCATATCCTGCCCCTTTTAGCGATGATCACGGTGCTCGTTATCTCCGTCGTCAAATCATCCCTCGCGCTATCCCTGGGGCTCGTCGGTGCGCTCTCGATCGTGCGCTTCCGCACAGCGATCAAGGAGCCGGAAGAGCTTATCTATCTCTTCATGGCCATCGCCATAGGGCTGGGGCTTGGCGCCGATCAACGGCTGCCCACCATGCTGGCCGTCGCCATCTTCATGGTTTACCTGCTTGCCCGTGCGCTCCTTATCCCTGGCAAACCCAGGAACAACCTCTACCTCAATATCATGGCTCCGCTGTCCGAAGAAGCCTTCTCAGAAATCAACACCTTGCTTCTGAATCATGTCAAGACAGCCGACCTGCGCCGCCTCGATCGCACGCCGGACAGCCTCCAGGCTACATATCTCATCGCGTGCCCGACTAACGGGACGCTGCTCAGCTTGATGGATGAGCTAAACACCCGCTTCCCCGAATGCGAAGCGAGCTTTGTCGAGCAAGATAACACCTTAGGCGGGTAAGCATGAAAATTGGTCAACAGCAATCCAGTCAAGCCCATATCCAAAGGCTTGCATGGATTGGAGCCCTGTGTGCGGTCTTCCTCATCGGTCTATTCCTAGGCAGCCGGCAGGATCTTGGGCAGCTCAACAAGAAGATAGCCTCCTACGTGCGCTTCCCGCAGCCGGCAGCGACGCCGCAGACACTGCCTACCCTCGTGGTGGACATGGAGTTCGAAGTCTACAACGAACTTCTGAAGCAGCGTGACGAGGCATTAGAAACCGGCGTCTACATCCCCAGCGCCAGCGACTTTGTGACAGCGACCATCCAGGTGAACAACAGCGTCGTTCCGGTCAACATGCGCTTTACCGCCGGCCCCGCCGCACACCTGGAAGAGAATGAAAAATGGGGGTTCGAGATCCGGACACGCGACGACCGCATGCCGTTGCTCGGCCTGCAGCGCTGCTACCTGACGGACCCACAAGCCAACAACTGGCTCAACCAATGGGGCTTTGCCCGCACATTGGAAAACGAAGGACTGCTGACCACGCGCTACCAATTCGTCAAAGTAATCTTCAACGGCACGGACAACGGTATTTACGGCCTCCAGGAGGGCTTTGCCAACGAGTTGTTGGCAGCAGGCGGGCGTCCTGCCGGTGTGATCGTTGAGTTCGACGCAGACCTCCTGTGGAAATCTCTGGCCCACTTCGAGGGGGGACTGGATACAGCATACGCCGATCCCGTCGCAAATCTCTCCGCCTATGATTTCCAATACTTCGAGGTCGACACCTTCCGCGACGCCACCATCGCGCGCGACCCTGACTTGTCCACACAGAAAGACACTGCCATCGGATTGCTGCGGGCCTTGCAGAACGGCACCATCTCGGCCTCCCAGGTATTTGACGTCGCGCGCTACGGGCGATTCCTGGCCCTGGCGGATCTATGGGGAGCGCCCGAGGCCACATCCCTGGTCAATCTGCGCTATTACTACAACCCCAACTCGGAGAAGCTGGAGCCCATTGGCTTCAATGCCAACCCGTTGAGCACAGATGCGCGCATCTCCCTGGCAGCCACCTACCACGACCCCTTCATCCAGGCAGCCTACGCACAGGAAGCCTGGCGGGTCAGCCAACCCGAATACCTGGCCGAACTGCAAGCAGCCCTGGAACCGGAGTTCGAACAACTGCGCGAAGCGGTGCGCACAGACTATGCGCTGGCCGAAACGCCCTGGGATCAGCTACGCGAGCGCCAGGAACGCATCCGCCAGTCCCTCGATCCCGTACAGCCGGCCTTTGCATACATGGGGTCGCCCGCGCTGACAAGCGACAACATCGTGAGAATCGATATTGCGAACGTGATCAACCTGCCGGTAGAGATCCTGGGGTTCGACATTAACGGGGCGACGTTCCTGTCACCCGACCGCGCGTGGCTTTCAGACAACGCAGACGCCCTTCTGACCCCGCACACAGATCGGGTTATCCTGCGAACATACGATGCAACCACAACGCCCGTCATCCAATATCTGCAGGTCGACATACCGCTGACAGAACTTCATCGGCTGGACAGCGAACTTGACTTCATGCAGGAGATGGAGATACAGGTGCACACACGAATCTTGGGGCTGGATACTACCTACCAGACGCGGGCACAAGAGGGATATCCAGACATCTTTATTCCGGGGAGCGACCAGTGAAAGAAGCCTTGGACCTGCGGTACGAGCTTAAACTGACCTGTGATCCACACTGGCTCTCACAAGCCCGCTCGTGGATACGCCTGCACCCGGAGGGATTTGGAGTAGCTTACCCACCGCGCCGCGTCAACAGCCTCTACCTGGATACCCCGGACAGCAGCAATCTCAACGATAACCTCGCCGGTATCGCCTACCGGCAGAAGCTGCGCATGCGCTGGTACGGTGATGCGCTGACCGGTATCCAACCCAGGCTGGAAGTCAAACAGAAATACAATATGCTGGGCAGAAAACTGACCTACCAACTGCCCTGCACATTAGATCTCACCCGGCCCTGGCGGGAGATTTTCAATCACATTCTCGCCCATGTACCTGAAGCATGGCGGATCCGGCTCCAAACCACCTACCAACCCACCCTGCTTAACCGCTACCAGCGCGAATACTACGTCACACCCGATCAAGCGGTCCGGGTTACCCTGGACTTTCAGCAAATCGCCTACGACCAGCGTCTCGCCGCACGCCTCAACGTAGCACACCGGCTTGCCATGGCCGATAATATCGTTATCGAGATCAAGGCAGATCAAAGCCAAGCCCAGCGGCTAGACGCAATTGCAGCCTGCTTCCCAATACCGCGAGATCGCAACTCCAAATACGCTAACGGCCTGCTCGCTGCATTAGGCTAACGAGAAAAGCCCCCCTATAGAAAAAGCCGGGCATAACCCGGCTTTTTGCTTATAGAGGCAGCGATCAACGCACATCAACGGACTGCAGCACCACAGCGCCCTCCGGATAGAGCACCCCCTGATCATCGGCTGCGGGCAGGCGCTCCAGGCTGGGCCAGCGGTACATCCCCACCTGCAAACGATAGCGTCCGGGCGCGAGGTCGGTAGGCAGCGCCAGCGGATGCGTGTCCTTCACAACCTCTCCGGGAGCCCAGGCCCGTGTCGGGTAGCGTCCCGCCATCGGAGGACCGTCATGGCTCGCGACCAGTGCCCCATCGCTGTCCAAAAGGTGCACGAAAACCGTATAGTCCTCGGGCAGTGCCCCCTGCGCCTGCCAATACAACGTGACCGGCAGCGCATCGCCAGGCTTCGCTTCAGCCACAGCCTCGAAGCCCAGCAGCGTGATCTGATCGCCGAGGCCTGCCTGAATCTCCACAGCCCCGGACATATCCGGCGTCTCCTCCCAAGGCACGACCACATAACCCAAGGTGACACGCTCGAGCGGCGTGGGATCGTCCCCCTTGTACATAGGCAAAGCGCCAGAAGCAGAAGTAACGACAAACATATCCAGGGGATGTGCGCCCGGCGCAAGAGCCGTCGTCGTGGTCAGGACAAAACGCTCGGAAAGCACCTGCCCTGGCTGCCACCAATCCAGGGGGATGCTCCGCGGCGTCAGCGCATCCTGCTGCGCCCAAAGTGTCTCGCCATCGAGTGAGAGAACCTGCAGCACCGTCTTGAAAGATCGGGTGACCGGCTGCGTGGCCTCCAAGAAGAGCGTCATATAAACGGGATCTCCGGGGTCAATGCGCTCCGGCCAATAAGTATACCCTATCGCAGCAACCTCGCCTGGTAATCGGATATCCAGAGGGCGTCGTTCCCCCAGAGCAGCCTTGTGAACACGATACGCCCACACAGTAAGCGGGGAAGCTGGGTCCGCAGGATCGGCAAACTGCGCCACCTGCGTGTAGCCGTCCTGAAACCAGCCCGTCTGGCGCAGCCGCCACCAGGAAAGATTCTCCGAGGTGACACAGTAATCGGGAGGCGCGGCGTTTACCTGCTGCAGCAGATCTCCCAAATCCGCCAGCGCCGTCGAGGTCCCCTCCCACGCCAGCACCGGGCGTTCCGCCGCGTACCCCACCCGCGCAGAGCCCAGCACCACCGCGTCTGCATCGCTGTGCGCCCGCAGCCATGCCCCGGCTTGATCCTCCAGCGCCTGCTGCGCTACCGGTCGGAAGCCGTACCGCTCCCACAGCGAGCGCGCCTGCGCGCCCCCCAGCACGGCTACTGCCAGGACGCCCGCGCCCACAGCCAGCGTCCGCGGCGCAAGCGCCACCAGCCCGCGCGTCGCCAACGCCTGCACACCAAAGGCCAGCCCGATCCCCCCCAGCAGCCAGACCAGACTCAAACCCTGCGATACGCCGGAGAGGCCACCGTCCAACAGCGCCAGCACGCCCCACGCCAATCCGACCCAACCGGCACCCGCGCAGCATTCCTTGTGCCGCACCACCGCCACCACGCCCAGCACCAAACACGGCACCCACAGCCAATAGAGCTCGCTCTCCCGCAGCAACGCACCTGCCGCCGCGCGCCAGGATGCCCAAGCAAACTCCGGCACTCCCAACAGCGCCACCCAGCCGCGCGTCCCCGCCCAGAGCCACGCGCCCACCGCAGCTATCCACACTGCCAGGCCCCATACCGGCACCCGCCTGCGCAGCCGCCCCTGCACCACCAGCCACACCACGCCCAATCCCAGCGTCGTCCAGCTCGCCTCCGTGCACCACAGCGCCAGCCACGCGCCCATCTGCACCGCCCACCAGCCCTCCAGCGTCGCCAGCGCCGCCAGCCAGCTCCACGCCACCGCCCAGGACCCCGCCTGTCCCAGGGTCCGCACCACCTCCGGGCTGCACGCCACCAGGATGCCGCTCACCACGCCTCCCATCCGCCAGCCCAGCTTCTCGCCAATCCGCAGCAGCGCCACCGCCGCCACACCCCAGCCCAGCGCGCTCAGCAGCACCGCCGCCCACGGCAACGCCAATCCCAGCCGCCCCAGCAGCGCCAACACACCCACGTACAGCGGCGCACCCAAAGGCGCTCGCGCCACGCCCTGCACCGCCGCCAGGTGCGCATAGGCCCCTTCCGCCAGCGTATCTCCCCACAGCAGCCCCAGCAATACCGGCAGCAGCAGCAATCCCAGCCACCACCATGCCTGCCAGCCCTTGTCTATCTTCCTCACGTGTCTTTCTAATCTCCCGTGTGTTCTAACAATGTCCCCTAGTTTACCACTTTCCCCCGATTGCCACACCTCTTGTCATTTCCTCAGACTACATTACACTTACCCCACCTGGAGCCTCTGCTCCAGCATCTTTTCAAGGAGTGTTGTGTGCTGTCATCCGCCAAACGCCCACAGGTCCGTGCTGCCCTGCTTGCTATCTGCCTGCTGCTCTGCGGCTTCGCCCTCAGGGAGGCCTATCCGGCACACCTGGCTGCCCAGCCCACCGTCTCCCATCTGCCACCCACCTTCTCCGCGCCCTCCGGCTACTACGACCACGACCTCCGCGTCACCCTGCGCTCACCCCAACCCGGCGCCCAGCTCTTCTTCACCCTCGACGGCAGCACCCCAGCACTCACCGCCGCCACGCCCTACACCCAACCGCTCCACCTGCACGCCCAGCCCGCATCCGTCGTCGTCCTGCGCGCCCAGGCCCTGCTGCCCGACGGCCAATGGAGCCCCATTGCCAGCGCGACTTACTTCATGGATCTCCCAGCCTCCCTCCCCTTCCTCTCCCTCATCGTCGAGCCCGACGACCTCTGGAGCCCCGACCACGGCATCTATGCCAACCCAACGCAAAAAGGCACGCTCTGGGAGCGCCCGGTCACGGTCACCTACGTTGCGCAGGACCGGGAGTCCGGTTTCGAGCTCGCGGCCGGACTGCGCGTCCACGGGGGCGGCAGCCGGGAGTTTGACAAGAAATCGTTCCGGCTCTACTTCCGCGAGGACTACGGCAGCCGCCGCCTTGATTACCCATTATTTGAAGGCAACGAGGTCCAATCCTTCGATCGTCTGATCGTCCACAACGGCGGGCAGGACCACGCCGTCACACCCAGCCCGCCCTTCCCCCCCAGGCTCAACTGGACCTTGATGAGGAATGCCCTGGCCGACACAATCGCCCGCGAGATCAACGGCTGCGCCGTCCATGACCAGCCGGTCGTGCTCTTTCTCAACGGGGAGCTCTGGGGTATCTACTACCTCCGCGAACATATCGATGAGACCTTTCTCGATGATCACTACGATGTCGAAGACACAGATTTCATCGAAGCTGCCGGGCACATGCACGAGCAGGAAGTCGCGATGGGAGACGAAGAGAACTGGGATAATCTGACTGCTTACCTGGAAAGCCACAACCTGGCCGACCCTGCGGCCTACGCCTATGTGCAAAGCCAGGTCAATATCGACAACTTTATCGACTATAATCTGCTGCAGCTCTACGGCGCCAACGACGATTGGCCTGAGCGCAACGTCCACCAGTTCCGCCCGCGCGTGCAGGGTGGGCAGTGGCACTGGCTCTTCTGGGACAGCGACCACAGCTTTGGCCTGCAGCCGCACAGCAGCGCAGAGATGGACATGGTGGAGAGAGCGCTCACCTACGACCATCCCGTGACCGAAGGCCGGGACCTGCTCCTGCTGCGCAGCCTGCTGAACAATCCCGATTTCCGCACGCAGTTTCTGACACGCGCCGCGGACCTGCTCAACACGGTCCTCCGGCCCGACGCCGTCATCGCGCACATCGACACCCTCGCCGCGGAGATCGCGCCGGATATCACCTACGAGACACTCCGCTGGGCATCCGCCGGGAACTGGCCCGCCAACATCGAAAGCCTGCGCGATTTTGCCCGCCGGCGCCCCGCTATCTTCAGACAGCATCTCATCGCGAGCTTCGATCTCGACGGCACCGCCGATCTTGCGATCGTTCCACCCACCTCCGGCAGCGGCACGGTCGCCGTCAACGACAGCCTTATCGACGCATTACCCTGGCAGGGCACTTACTTCCAAGGTCTCCCGGTGCAGCTCACCGCCGCACCGGCACCCGGCTATCGCTTCACAGGCTGGGACAGCCCCGACCTGCCCGCAAGCCCCACCATCACACTCACGCTCGCGACCTCGATGACGCTTGCGCCGCGCTTCGAACTACTGACTGCGGACGTTCCCCAACCCGGTGACCTCATCTTCACCACAATCCACCACGACGACGGGGACACTTGGTTCGAGCTGCAGGTCCAGCGCTCCGGCGGCGTCGATCTGCGCGGCTGGCGCATCACCGACAACGACACCAAGACCGCCACCGACGAGGGCTCGCTTATCTTCGCGGATGATCCTGCGCTTGCATCCGTACACCAAGGCACCCGCATCCGCATCATTGCCAGCGGGGATGACGGACAGGCCGCCAACTACAGCCATCTCGGTGCACGGCAGCTTATCCTCACGCTCGATGACAGCTACCTGCAGACCCACCAGGACCCCGGCTTTATCCTGGGGGAGCATGACAACCTGGTGCTCCTGGCACCCGGCCCCACAGATGCCTTCGCCGACGATCAAGGCATCGCCTTCCTCAGCGAGAACTCCGCCGTTACCCCGGCCTCTTTCGGCGTCCTCAGCGACGGCGTCCGAGCCAGCACCCAGCCGTAAGACCTTAGAAACGCCCCCAATCCCCACAAGGAAATTGTACTAATTTCCAAAGCTGTGCTATGATATGAGGTAATCGTTTGTGGACAGGAATCCAACGCTTCTGACTATTATCAATAGGCCACACAAGGAAGGAGGCTAAACCTATGGCTGTCCACTTGTATTTGTCCATGATCCCCGAAGCGCTTATCGCTTCAATGTTGACCCCGGAGGAATTTGGCGTTTATTACGCCGTAGGCAGTCTGAAAAAGTCGCGCGGTCAAGCTATCTTCTTCGAGATAGACCCCGAATACCGCCACGAAGAGCTGCCTATCGAAGCAGGCATCGAACGCTGCATCCCTCACGAGGACGGCAGCCCCAAACGCTCCGTCTACATCTCTGTTTACCGTACCCTGGAGAGGATTGCCCTGGATGCTATCCAGAAGCTCTACCTGGTCACGCAGGACGGGCGGGTCCTGGGATTAGAATCCAGCGAAACATGTCCCACGGACACAGGAGGGCTGCACCTCTACCAGGAAATCGCGCCGGTCCACCCACTCGTCGTCAGTACCTTTGGGCCGCTCGAGTTCTACAACATGATCGTCCACATACCCAGCACACTCTTACGACTGCCGGCCGTCTGCTTCGCCGATCTCCGGTTGGGAGAACTGGCGGACAACCCGGAATACGGCAGTGTCGGAGACCTCCCCTACGCCAACATCGATCATCTGCGCCAATGCCTGGTGGACCTCCGCACGAAGACAATCAGCACCAAGATGGTCGATCGCGTCTCCCCGGCATCCTTCCCCTACCGCACCCTCAAAAGCGGCATCTTCATAGGCAACGAGGAGAGCCTGCGCTGCTTCCCCCTGCCGCCACGGGAAGAGCTCCGGGCCAAAAATTATCGCTGGTGGCGATCGGCAAATATGTAACCTAAACCTTTTTACAACAATCAGCACCTATTCGCAGCGCAAGGAGGTACAACATGCAATCGTGGCTCATCATCAGCATAGCTGCGGGCATCCTCTCAGTCGGCACAGCAATCTGGCTTTACACCTGGGTCATTCGCCAGACGCCAGGCACCGAACGCGCAAAAGAAGTCGCCTCATGGATCCGAGAAGGCGCAACCTCCTATCTCAAACGCCTCTACACTGCCCTGACACTCGTAGCGGTCGCCCTGGGCATCGTCATCGCCATCGTCTTCAGCTTTGACATCAACAGCATCGGTATCGATCAAACCATCTCGGTTGACGTTATGCGCGGGCTCACCATGGCCATAGCCTTTATAGGCGGCGCAGTCTGTTCGGCCATCGCCGGGTACATGGGCATGCAGGTTGCCGTCGCCGCTAACGTCCGCAGCGCAACCGCTGCAGAGGAGAGCCTGAACCGGGCTTTCCGTGTCGCTTTCAACGCCGGCTCCGTGATGGGATTGGCGATGGTCGGCCTGGCCGTCATCGGCATGAGCGTCATCACCCTCATCACCGGCGACCCTGAAATTGTATTGGGCTTCAGCTTTGGAGCCTCCACCCTGGCACTCCTGGCCAAGGCAGGCGGCGGGATCTACACCAAGACCGCCGATATCGCAGCCGACCTCGTGGGGAAAATCGAAATCGGCATCCCCGAAGATGACCCGCGCAACCCCGCCGTGGTCGCGGACAACGTCGGCGACAACGTTGGGGACGTCGCCGGGATGGGCGCCGATATCTTCGACAGCTATGTCGCCAGCGCAGTCGCCGTGATGCTGCTGGGCAGCACGCTCCCGCAGGTAGCGGTCCGGGAGAAATACATGCTCTTCCCGCTGATCATCTGCACATTGGGAATTATCGCATCTCTGATAGGCTTACAGTTTGTGCACGTCGGCGAGAAAGGAAAACCCGGCAACGCTCTCAACCGTGGGACCCTGATCACCTGTCTGCTCTTCGCCCTGCTCCTGATCCCCGTGATCCTGTTCGGGGACTACGACTTCAACATCTTCTGGGCCACCACCGCAGGCCTGGTCACCGGCGTGCTCATCGGGTTCACCTCAGACTACTTCACCAATGAAGATCGCCGTCCGGTCAAGGAAACCGCCAAAGTCTCCGGATCGGGAGCGGCTATCAACATCATCACCGGCTTCAGCTACGGGCTGATCAGCATCGTTCCCTCGATCCTGGGCATTGTCATCGCCATGCTCATCGCGTACTATGTCGCCGAAGCGAGCCCGGACTTGACCGGCGTCTACGGCGTGGGCGTTAGCGCCGTGGGTATGTTGGCCGTGAGCGGGATGATCGTCTCCTCCGACGCCTATGGCCCGATTGTGGACAACGCCCGCGGCATTGCGGAGATGGCGGGCATGTCCCAAGAAGTCATCGACACAGCCGACGTGCTGGACGCCGCCGGCAACACGGCCAAAGCCATCACCAAGGGCTTCTCAATCAGCGCCGCCGCACTCACGGTCCTGGCGCTCTTTGCCGCCTACGCCGAAGTCGTCGAAGCCCGGGGGATCACCCTGAACATCAGCTTCCTGGACCCCCTGGTGATCGCAGGCGTCTTGCTCGGTGCGATGACCCCGCCGCTCTTCAGCGCCCTGACCATGTTGGCCGTGACCCACAACGCCTTTGACATGATCGCAGAAGTGCGCCGCCAGTTCCGCGAACGCCCCGGCATCCTGGCCGGGACCGAGACCCCCGATTATAAAACCTGTGTGGGCCTCGCTGCCCAGGGCGCGCTCTCCTCACTGGTCATTCCCGCCTTTCTCTCAGTGATCTTCCCGCTTCTGGTGGGCTTCAACCTGGGCCCCAATGCATTGGGCGGCTTCCTGGGAGGCAGCATCTTCACCGGCGTGATCTTCGCGCTCCTGATGTCCAACGCGGGCGGTCTCTGGGACAATGCCAAGAAGTACATCGAGACCGGGCAGCACGGTGGCCCCGGCTCGGAGGCCCACAAGGCCAGCGTCGTCGGCGACACAGTTGGCGATCCCTTCAAAGACACCGCGGGACCCTCCCTCAACACCCTGATCACCGTCATGTCCCTTGTCTCCTCACTCTTCGCCCCAATCATCGCCGCATCACACCTATTCTTCTAAAACCAGTCATATAAGCATTTGCACATATTCTAACGCAAAAGAATGAAACCCTTGGGAGCTCCCCAAGGGTTTCATTCGGGCAGGTCCCTTCCATTACAATCATGACATGGAGATTCTCAATGGAGCATAAAATCACTAACCGTAGAAATTCTCAGACGTTTATACGACACACAAAGATCATTGGCTTCATTGTAGCAAGCCTTGTGTTTGTCGGCGCTTTTACTGGCATTGTCAAAGCGGCCATCGCCATAATCAACACAAATGATGGCGCGCAGGATAGCAACTGGGGAACACCCCTGATAGTTGATGGAGATGATGCCGGCGTTGCCGACGATCTTGATATCGATACGTTTTGGGTCAACACTGACGCAGCTTCTCCGACAACCTACTACTTTGGCGTGAGTACGGTGAGTCCACTGCGTACAGCCGGGGGAGTCCGTATTTGTATCAAAATGGATTGCAATGGGGACGGTGATGTCACAGATGCTGCGGACAGAGTCTTGGAAATCAACCCCAGCGACACCATCTACGACGTAGCAGGAAATAGCAGTAGTACTTATGAAGCAAATGCTGCTACCGATGGTGAGTTTGTGGGCCGCTACATAGAGGCCCGGACGAATAACAGCGGCAGTATCAGTTGGGCAGGATGCATGGCAGGTAACCCCGTGATTCAGGCCGAAGTAAGAGATGGATTTTGCCCAGATCTAGGTACGCTGTACGATGCGACAGAACTTCGTGCATACACCCCATCGGCGACGTACTACGCTCTCACCATATCCCGCGTGGGGAATGGCAGCCTCACGCCGGATGTTGGAACGCACAGCTATATAGCGAATACGTCCATGACTCTGGACGCTGATCCTGCAACCGGCTGGGAGTTTGATGGATGGTCGGGAGACCTCAACAGCACAGCAAATCCGGCGCAGGTGACGATGAACAGCGATAAAGCCATCACGGCTACCTTCACACTGAAGACCTACGTCATCACGCCCACCGCGGGGACAGGCGGCAGCGTCGACCCAGACGCTGCGCAGACCGTCACCTATGGCAGCGACCAGACCTTCACCATCGCGCCAGACACCGGCTATCACATCGTCGATGTCCACGCCGATGACGTCTCACAGGGCGCTGTGACGAGCCATACCTTCAACAACGTCGCCGCCAACCACACCATCAGTGCCACCTTTGCCCTCAACACCTATATCATCACGCCCACCGCAGGGACGGGCGGCAGCATCAACCCGGCTGCTGCGCAGACCATTACTTATGGCAGCGACCAGACCTTCACCATCACGCCGGACACCGGCTACCATATCGTCGACGTCCGCGTGGACGACGTCTCGCAGGACGCGGTGACGAGCCATACCTTCAGCGACGTCGCCGCCGACCACACCATCAGCGCTACCTTTGCCCTCGATACCTTTGTCATCACCCCCACCGCAGGGACGGGCGGCAGCATCAGCCCGGCTACTGCGCAGACCGTCACTTATAGCAGCGAGCAAACCTTCACCATCACGCCGGACACCGGCTGCCATATCGTCGACGTCCGCGTGGACGACGTCTCGCAGGGCGCTGTGACGAGCCATACCTTCAGCGACATCACCACCGATCACACCATCAGCGCCACCTTTGCCCTCAACACCTACGTTATCACGCCCACCGCAGGGACCGGCGGCAGCATCAGCCCGGCTGCTGCGCAGACCGTCACCTATGGCAGCGACCAGATCTTCACCATCGCACCAGACACCGGCTGCCACATCGTCGATGTCTGCGTGGACGATGTCTCGCAAGGCGCTGTGACGAGCCATACCTTCAGCAACGTCACCGCCGACCACACCATCAGTGCCACCTTTG
>Ga0272441_10011771_pt1 | contig 12917 bp, 10 predicted proteins | sample SSMProp6N_FD_193582 | JGI IMG/M metagenome (GOLD analysis project Ga0272441, IMG submission 193582) | Marine sediment archaeal communities from Little Sippewissett salt marsh, Falmouth, MA, United States - SSM-Prop-6N | ecosystem: Environmental > Aquatic > Marine > Wetlands > Sediment ...
CAGGGGCGATCGCGTTATGAGCTTGGCCCGGATTGGTAACTACTTTCTCCAGATATACGATTACTCGCTAAAGAAGGCTCTCGCCGCTTTGCAGGCATTGCCTACTTAAAACTGGGGAGCACTGAGCGGAATATGGGACACCGTTTGCGTATTCCAGGACATCCCCCATAAATTTGTATCCTGTGTGCACAAGTTCCCTGTTTCTTTCGCTTTAGGATGACAGCTGTGTGGCCCGCATATTTTTTGGGGAATCTTTAAAAAAAATTGAAGCGGGACTCCCAAGTGGTCAGAATTGTGGTTGAAGAAGCCGTAACCCTAACCACCACAAGGAGGCCCGCTCATGAAGCCTACCAAAGTTGCGCGCAGACTTCGAACTCGCATCGGCCGATTTTCGGGGGATGTTTCAAAAGGCCTTGGTGTCGTGGCCCAACGGTTCGTTTCGGAGATGATTTATGGCATGCAGGCATCACAGTCGGTGATGCTCACGGAGATCGGCCGCACCCTCGAAGAACCCATTGCGTTGCGCAAGACTCACGAACGGTTGTCCCGGAATCTTCAACAACGCGGATTGGGTGACATTTTGCAGGACAATGTACTGGCTCTGGCGGAACCCCAAGTGAACGAAGACACGCTGTTGATTCTCGACCCGAGCAATATCACCAAGAAGTATGCCCGAAAGATGCAGTTCCTTGCGCGCGTGCGTGACGGGAGCGCGCACGATTTCGCTTCGGGATACTGGACCCTGCACATCATCGGGACACAGGTTAACTCGAATCGAATGGTGCCGCTGTATCAGCAATTATGGTCTTCAAAAGCGCCGGATTTCGTGAGCGAGAATGACGAGATTATGCGGGCGGTGGATGCGGTGCGTGCCCATGTCGGTGGACGCGGCGTGTGGGTGATCGACCGCGGCGGCGACCGCATCAACCTTTTCGATCCTTTGCTCGACCGGGGTGCGCGTTTTCTGGTGTGTCTGCGCGGCGACCGGCATCTGGTTTACAGTAGCCTGACCCTGCCCGCTCTGCAGGTAGCCCGAGGCTGTCGCTGCACCCAGCGGCGCGTCATAACCCGCATTCGCAATGAGCGCGAAGAAGTCCTCGAGCTATCCTACGGCTTCCGCAAAGTGCGCCTGCCCGAGCGCACAGAACCTCTGTATCTACTGGTAATTCACGGGTTTGGTGAGGAACCGCTCATGCTGCTGACCACTGAGCTGCTACGGGCGAGCCAGCGCTGTTTGTGGTATTGGGTACGCGCTTATATCAAGCGCTGGTCCATTGAAGAGACGATCCGCTACGTGAAGACCTGTTATGACCTGGAGAACGTGCGCGTGCTCAATTACGTGGGGCTCCAGAACCTCATGCCGTTGCTTTTGGCCGTGCTGTTCTTCGCCGCATGCGTGCTTGACCACGACACACGGCTTCGCGTCATCGCCGGCTACGTTGAACGCGCGGTAAAACGACTCTTTGGCATTCCCGACTTCAAGTACTACGTGCTGGCCGACGGCCTACGCGCCCTTCTCGCGCGAAATCCCGGTCCGCCGGTAACCCGAATTCACAAAAAACAACCCAAACAACTCAGACTCGAGCTCGCTCACCCAATGTGACTCCCATAAGTGTGAAAATTATGGGGGATGTCCTGACCGGACCCGGATTGACACGAATGAGAAGATAGGATAGAATCCTATCTCGTACTCAGTTGGAAAGGCCTCGGGCTGATGCCAGTTCCTCCGGATATCATCGAGACACGCATGAACACTTTCAGGGAGGCCTGTGCCTGCCGTGGTGTGAAAGTCACCCATCAGCGTTTGGAGATCTATCGCGAATTGGCTTCGACGGAAGAGCATCCGGATGCCGATACAATCCATCGCCGTGTGCAGGACCGTATCCCGACCATCTCTCGCGATACGGTTTACCGAAATCTGAAAATGCTTGCTCAACATGGTCTTATCTCCATTGTGGGGATGAGCCATGAGCGTCTGCGTTTCGATGCGAACATGGGGCTTCATCATCATTTTGTCTGTGTGCGTTGTGGGTTGATTCGCGATTTCTGCTCACAGCATTTGGAAAGCATCGATTTTCCGGCTGAGGCAGAAGCGTATGGCGACCCTATGTCGTTGCACTTGGAGGTAAAGGGCGTGTGCACGGCGTGCCGGTCCCGTATGAATAGGGGTTGTTAGACACGTTCCCTGTCGCAGATTGGGTTGAATGCGATGGTGCCGTCGGCATGATCTTCGGCGCCGACCACAAAGGAAAGGAAAACGATCATGGATAAGCCGAAGAAGCTGACTAACAATGCCGGCGCTCCCGTCGCTGACAACCAGAATGTCATGACTGCGGGACCACGTGGTCCGATGCTGTTGCAGGATGCGTGGTATCTGGAAAAGCTGGCCCATTTCGACCGGGAGGTGATTCCTGAACGCCGCATGCACGCCAAGGGCTCGGGGGCGTACGGTACTTTCACCGTCACCCACGATATCACGCGCTACACCAAAGCAAAGATCTTCTCCGAAGTGGGTAAGAAGACCGAGTTGTTCACTCGCTTCTCGACGGTGGCGGGCGAGCGCGGCGCAGCCGATGCCGAACGCGACATCCGGGGGTTTGCCATCAAGTTCTACACTGAGGAGGGCAACTGGGACCTCGTGGGAAACAACACGCCCGTGTTTTTCCTGCGCGACCCGCTTAAGTTTCCCGATTTGAACCATGTCGTCAAGCGGGACCCGCGCACCAACTTGCGTAGTCCCCACAACAACTGGGATTTCTGGACCTTGCTGCCGGAGGCCCTACACCAAGTCACGATCACGATGAGTGATCGCGGCATTCCGTATTCGTATCGGCATATGAATGGATACGGCAGCCATACGTACAGCATGATCAACGCCAAAAACGAGCGCACTTGGGTCAAGTTCCACTTGAAGACCCAACAGGGCATCAAATGCCTTACCGACGAAGAGGCCGAAGCGATCATCGCCAAGGACCGCGAGAGTAACCAGCGCGACCTGTATGAGAGCATCGAAAAGGGCGACTTCCCCCGGTGGACCATGTACATTCAAGTCATGACGGAGGAAGAGGCCGCAAAGTGCCCGTTCAATCCGTTTGACCTGACCAAGGTCTGGGCGCACGGCGATTACCCCCTGATCGAGGTCGGTGTTTACGAATTGAACCGCAATCCAGAGAACTACTTTGCCGAGGTCGAGCAGTCTGCTTTCAATCCGGCCAACATCGTGCCTGGTATCGGATTTTCTCCAGATAAGATGCTCCAGGGACGCCTGTTTTCCTACGGCGATGCCCAGCGCTACCGGCTTGGTGTGAACCACCACCTGATTCCGGTGAACCGTGCCCGGTGCCCCTTCCACAGCTACCACCGGGACGGGGCCATGCGGGTAGACGACAACTATGGCAGCACGCTCGGCTACGAGCCCAACAGTTACGGCGAGTGGCAAGAACAACCGGAATCTGCCGAACCACCCCTTGGCCTGGAAGGAGCAGCAGACCACTGGAGCCATCGCGAAGACGATGACGACTATTACTCGCAACCGGGAGCGCTTTTCCGTCTGATGAGCGCAGAGGAACAACAACGGCTGTTTGGCAATACCGCGCGCGCCATGGGTGATGCACCGCGAGAGATCAAGATTCGACACATCGGCAACTGCCTCAAGGCAGACCCGGCGTATGGTAAAGGCGTGGCTGAAGCGTTGGACATTCCTCTGAGTGACGTGCCCTCAGAGAAGTAACGGCGTGGCTGACGACTCGGTGGTTTGGGAGATTTCACCCGCGGAGTCCGGGTCACAGGAGCGCGTCGAAGACAGGAGACACAGAATGCACAAGGAAAGCGTCACACTACTCAATAAGGCCGTGGCAGACGAACTCTCGGCGGTCCATCAGTACATATATTTCCACTTCCACTGCGACGACCAGGTACGATCTGTTGGCCGGACTCTTCAAGCGAACGGCCATCGAGGAAATGCTGCACATCGAAAGACTTGCTGAACGAATCCTCTTCCTGAAGGGCGAAGTGGATCTGGCGGCCTCGTCAGAGGTCAAGAAGGTCCATGACGTGAAGGAAATGCTCAAGCTGGCCATGCAAATGGAAGAGAGGAGTGCGAAGGACTACAACGCCTGGGCAAACGAGTGCTCTTCGCATGCCGATTCTGTTTCTAAGAAGCTCTTCGAGCTTGTACTCGACGAGGAACGACATTACGACCATTACGATACCGAAGTGGACAATATGGAGAAGTTCGGCGAGAGGTACTTGGCGCTCCAGTCCATTGAACGGAGCAAGAATATCGCCAGCGGGGCACCTCGGGAGTAGCCCAACGACGCTCTCTCTTCGATCTCACACGCCAGAGGTCTAGGTGATCCAGCAAATAGCCGCGCCGAGTCCGGAGATGTGGAGCGACAACACTGACTCCTATGATGCAGTGTGTAGCGACCTCAAGGCATCGCGATGACACGGGCTAGATGCCGTCAAATGGCTTGCCGTACCGGCCGAGTATCCGGGCACTTTCCTGGGTGAAGGGGAAGCGCTCGTTGGGGTACCGTAAGAATTCGACGTGGCCGTCGAGATAGAGGACGTTGCCGCCTCCGGGGACGTGCGAAAAATCGATCGTCTTCGTGGAGGCGTGGTCCCACATGAGCGGCACCTCGCTGGTTGCGTGCGCACTGGCGGCCGGGTTGTTTACGTCCGAAATGAGAAACCGTTCGATGCCTAGACGAAGCCGGTACAGCACATCGCCTCCGCCGGCCTGGGTACCGGCATGCGCGGGCGACACGCGAAAATCGGCGTCGCTCGCCGCGCCATTCGTGCTGACGTTGGCTGCGGCCAGTTCGCCCCACGGCGTAGTCGGATAGGTGTCTTCCCGGTAGCGGCCAATCTCGTCGGTCAGCGACAGGTCCCCCAACTGTCCCCCATAGATATTCACATCTTCCAGAAGGAGAAAGCCGGTGTAATGATAAGGCTCCTGTCCGATTTCCTGCGGCTCGATGACACCGTCCCCGTTCCCCTTCCCCACGTCATAGCGTTCAAGCGGCGTTGCATTCACACCCCATGAGGGACACCAAATGACGTTGTAGTCGTTCAGATACTCAGGGATCATCGCGGGGCCGTTGAACATCATCTCCACGCTGAGATCGCCGAACACGTTGTGGACTTGCCGCGGTGGAAAGCACTCGCCGCGCGACTCGCCCGCGTACATGTGTAAGGCAAGCCCCATCTGCTTGAGGTTGTTCTGACACGATGCTCGGCGTGCTGCCTCGCGGGCGCGCGCAAGCGCAGGCAGCAAGATGGCAGCCAGAATCCCAATGATGGCAATCACGACGAGCAGCTCAATGAGCGTGAAACCGGTGCCTTTGGTTGTAAACACCTTCGCCCAGTCGGGCTGGACGTCATCGGCGGAGTGTTGTTTCCACTGTTTGTAGTGACGTTCCTCGTCTTCCGAGACGCGGACGAGGAGCCGCCGATTTTCCCCGGACTTCTGCCGTGCCGAGAGACGCTGGTAAATGTGGTAATCGGTGATTCCGTTGCGCTGATATCCTCGCAGCCGTTGCTTCAACTCTTCCGATAGCACGCGAAACCTCCTCTGGACGGTTGAGGACTACTCTGCTACCGTTGCGGACGCGGCAGCATCGAAAGGGTTCTGCCTCATGGCCAACGAGAAGAGATAGCGATACGCGCTCTTGAGGTGGTGCATATACTCCAGCCAAGCGGCGACCGTACACAAGTGGGCGCGCTTGATGTCGCCGGCCAGATGCATGGCGTCTGTATCCAGTGGTGGCTGTGACAGGTCACGTGCGGCCAGCTCTTCCGCCAACTGTACTACAGCCCACAGAACGTCGGTAAATGCTTCGTGCTCAAGGAGATTAGGATTCTCCAGCAGCCGCATCAGACACGTCCGCTTATCCCGGAGGTAGGTCTGCAAATCCTTCAGGTCCCCTTTGCGGCAATCGATCTGCGGATCGATCAACGAAACCCGCTGCAACGTATCGCCGAATAGTTGTGGTCCCCAGTTCGCCTTCGGCTTCAAAATGTCGCAGTACGCTCCGGCGTTGCCGCTGAACCCCGTAATGCGCCGCAGCAACTCGTTGCCGGTTTCGCTGAAGAAGACGCCAATGACCATATTGAGCTTGGTCAGCATGATCTTTTTCTCTCGTCGACTCAGCAACTCGTGAATGATCAGCGTAACGACCAACACCTCGATCGGGATGAACGCGATATCGCCAAGCAGGTAGATCCAAATGTGGTGGGCATCCTTGAATATCGCGAAATGGAGCATGTAGAGCAGCACGGACAGGAGCACGAGAAGGACGCCGAACGCGACCTGCCAGCCCAACATGATGGGTTTCTTCATCTTCTTAATACCTTTCACGTTGGCGCGTGCATAAATGCAAACCACGCCAACCGGCCACGATAATGACTATCGTCCCTTCTCATTTGGCCAGAAGTCGCGGCCGAACTTCAACTACCAGGGAGATTGGAGAGGCGAATTGATGACGAGAGTCACAGCTGGTTTACGGGCAAAAGGCCTGGAGAGAAAGGGCTTGGACGTCCAGCTTCGATGCGCCGATGACTGTAGTTCCACTTCTTCGCCACCAATTCACGATGCCAACGCAGAATTGTGTCTGGAGTGACGATGGGCGCCAGTGAGTGAAGCAGTCTACGACCGAGTGCCTTGCCTTTCACAGCCAGTCGGTCTTGCTGTCCATCGTTCAGCAGGATCTGTTTCTTGCCCGACTTCTCACGAAGAACCTGATTTTCTTCCTGCAAATACTCGATGATGCGCTGCTGCTCACGATTGAGGTGAGACGCCAGAAACAGGACAAACAAGTGCCAGGGCTTCACTACAAACTCAATTATAGGAATAGACACTCCCTCCCAAGTGAAATAAGTATCATCCCAGCCCAAACGACGCCGAATCAACCGACTGAACCAAAACGCAACGACTTTGTGCAAACCCTATTCCGACAGCCCCTTACAGCTTCGATCGAATACTTTCACCCTACTAGGTGTTTAGAATCTCGAAGCTTTGGTTATGTGACAGCATACAGCTATCGCGATAAACATGGAAGGTTGTAAAATCATGGAACTTATCACTTCAGGTTCAAGAGGTTTGCTCGCGCTCTGGTTAGTTCTTCTTGGTATCGTGTCCCTGGCAAACGCCTCCGAGCCGATGAGCAAATCGTTGATGGACCTCACTGGTCCATCAGCCTCTAGCCAGTGGATCTCCGTCAATGACGGCGTCATGGGTGGTGTATCGGAAGGCGCATTTCGGATTGCTGAGAAGGAGACGCTGGTATTCTACGGCAATCTCTCGTTGGAAAATCGTGGGGGCTTCGCTTCCATACGCACACGACCTTCCGAGCTAAACCTGGAAGGCTATGACACAATTAAGCTCAAAATTAGAGGCGACGGTAGGACGTATTACTTTGACCTGAGGACTCCCTCTCTTGGCGGAGCTGAATCGTATCGTGTACCGGTAGAGACACGCAAGGGGGTCTGGCAGGAAGTCAGTCTGCCGCTCAAGGACTTCGAGTACACCTCCTACGGCAGACGCGTGAGCGGCGCCTCCCCTCTCAGAGCAAGCATGATCAGGAGTTTTGGCTTCATGCTCGCCGATAAACAGCCTGGCCCCTTTCGGCTGGAGGTTCAATCGATCACCGCGGAGAAGAGTGGCGACGATCCCCAGCCGGCCGGCACCAAAGACGGTCACGGGTCCTCGGAGCCGATGGACATCCTGGAAACCGCGGTAGCCGCTGGCCAGTTCAAGACGCTTGTTGCGGCCGTCAAAGCGGCAGACCTCGTGGAGGTACTGAAGGGTAAGGGTCCCTTTACGGTTTTCGCACCAACTGACGATGCTTTCGGCAAGTTACCGGAAGGGACCGTGGAGGAGCTTCTCCAGCCGGACAACCGCGAAAAACTCAGGGCAGTACTCACCTATCATGTTGTTCCTGAAAGAGTTTTTCTGGGAGGCCATGAGCCCAATACCCTGCAGGGCCAAGCTTTGGAGATCTCCGCATGGGGGCCTTTTGAAGTCAACGGCGCCACAGTCACTGCCGCCGATATATCGGCATCCAACGGTATCATTCACGTGATTGACGCCGTTCTAATACCGCCAGCCAACAAGCTGACCCCACGTCAAGCGGCCAGGTCGGTAATCGAGCGAGCAATCGAACGGGGGGTCCCGTTATTCAATGCAGGACAGCATTCAAGCTGCGCGGCAGTGTACGATGTAGCAATCGAATCATTGCTAAAATCCCATGCAAATGCCTTGAGTGAGAGTGAGCGGAAGATGCTGGAAGAGGCCGTCCGTAAGACGCAGGATGATAAGACGCCAGGCGAGCAAGCTTGGACACTAAGGCGAACCCTCGATGCGGTTTACAGATCGCTTGCAACAGATTGATTGTTGTCCCGAAAGGTCATTGTCCTTGCGAAAAATCCATCCGTCCTAATTCCCCCATTCATTGAGTTCCATCTCCTGCAATGAAAGACCCGGTTCTGGGGTTTGAGGTGCGGAATCCGACGACTGCTTCGGTGCGGAACAGCCCAACTGCGAGCATCGATACACCTGTCCTGTTCCCGCTTGAGGGCGGTGTGAAACGGATAGGAGTTACCAGGGCATGGTTACGCAGCTTGGCGTTCGTATCGGTGATGTAGCCCGCCGACTTGGGGAAGCGAAACAACTTTGCCTTGATCGGGCGCCTGAACCGGACGTGTGACCGGGCTGTCCATATCGAGAGACAAGTGCGTCCGGCTCTCATTGTAGTAAGCAACATACTCGGCAATGATCCGTCTGAAATGGTTTTCGCTGAAGACAATGACGTGGTCCAGACACTCTCGGCTTGAAGCCCCGCGCGGGATCTAAATAGGGTCGCCAAGAAGCCGGCGCACAGTCTGATGAATTCGCTCATACCCACTCCGATCACGCACCCAACGCCGAGGAATCATGAAGCGGTGAAGAGTAACAAATGGCGCTGCGAATTGGCGAATCCAGCAGACGAAGCAACCGGTGTAAGTCCTTGTTTATCAATAGGGACGAGTTTTCCGCAACCACAACCTTGACAACGCCCGGGTAGTCCCCTCAAAATCACCACACACCAATGTTATCCAGCCCGCGCTCAGTCCAAAGAGGGTTTGTTCACCGGCTACGCGGCGAAAAAACCATGTCTATTTTCGCACCCACCAGATTCCGTGCTCATATGCAGATTGTCATCCCTATGTCGCTCGTTGTAGTCACGATTTAGGGAGCCGCTGCAATCGCGGCCTTTTCCTCTTCAGTCGTCCAAAGCTTGTCAAGCGACGCGGGAATCTCTTCCGCAAACGCAGGCACTTTGGGAAGCATTGGCAACAGCACACTCGACGGATGGTCCGCGCCGCGGTAAATGGTAACCGTGGCGGGATCGAGTTCAGATTCATACATATACGAGCCAACTTGGTATCCGGTTCGGCCCCTCGGGTAGGGCACGGGATCGCTCACAGGCGGTTGACTGATTTTGAGCGACAGGGTGTGGCCCGCGCGGAAGACATGACCTACCGGAAAAACCTCGATCTCGAAACGGTATGGCTTTCCGGGCTCGAGGGGCTGCGGATTCGTGAGTGCGAGATGTGGCCTCAGTAGGGTTTTCTCGCCCGACAAATCCATCCAGTGCGACATCTCTTCATCGATATCCCGCAACGAGGCGCGGAGCATCCCGCGCTGCAAGGCGCGTTCGCGGCCATCAGGCGCGATGTCCGACAGGGTGACGAAGAAATCGGTATCGCGCGCTGTGCTGCTCGCCCACAGTGACACGACGATCGGACCACAAATCGCTGCCGGCTCTTCGAAGGTCCGCGTGTAAGCGACGCTATCGAGATCGAGGTCTTCGGCATCTGCCTGGACTTCGTAGGTATCCGTCGTCGATTTATCGCCTGCTTCAGGCGCGGATGCCGACAGACTGCCGCCAGCAGCAAAGTAATGGCGTTCCCATTGCGTGTCCGGAATGGGAAAATCGCTTGTCACGAGCGGCATCTTGATGTCTTGCAATTGGTTCTGCACATCGAAGAATACCTGCACGCGCGAATCGGGATCGCCAATGTTGGGGAACATCGGGTGCGCTTCGCCCCGCAACCAATGGTCATACCATGCGCGGCGCAAGGGAATGAAGCTTATCGCTCTGTCGTGGAAACCATCACAAATCAAGAGGCTCTTGGGTGTTTCCTCGGGGAGATAATCGAAGAGCCACACACCGGTCGGGCCCGTTTGCTCATCTTGATACGAGTGCATGAGATAGATCGGCGCTTTGATTTTTGCGGCAAGTTCGCGATATGTTGCCGGCCGGTCTGACGGGATCTCTTCCTGCGGCTCTTGCAGCGTGGTATCGGGCTTGCCACGCGAACCCTTAATCTCAATGGCCTCCTCTTCGGATAACTCACGAACTTCTTTTGCCGCTTCATCGGAACCGAACACGCCATCCTCGCGATCGAAATTGCTGGTCCAACTGACAGGGAAGCCAATGTTGCGAATACCGCCAATTGCGGCGATGCCTCGAATTGAATCGTCGAACAGGCCGGACACAACGACCGCTTCGAGATGCGGGGGCTGCGTGGCGGCGATGCGAAACCCGGTCAAGCCCGACCAGGAGTGCCCATGAATACCAACCTTCCCATTCGACCAGGGCTGCTTCACGATCCAGTTCTCGATGATCTCGTAGCCATCTTGAATGCTGCGTTCACCCATGTAGGCGAACTCGCCCTCCGAGGCGCCTGTTCCGCGCAGCGATGCATTCACGGCGACGTAAAGTCCCCCATAGGGTTCGTGCGGGGCTGGCCTCGCCTGGCGGGGATACCCGCTCATTTCCAATACGGTTGGCCACTTCTGCGTGGCATCGTCAGGATCGAATCCCTTCGGATAGCTCAGCACCAGGGCAATCTTGATGCCATCGGACATGATGGCATGCGTGAACTCTATAAGGTTGCCGTTCTCGTCAGTCTCGATTTCGGCATGTGCGGAAAACGAAATGGCGAGAAGGCAGACAAGCATAAGTGCGATATGCAAGAGAATGTGCGAAAGACTGGATTTGCTTGGATGTGACATTCGATGCTCCTGTTATTCCGGACGATTAGCGGGAGCAGGATTCGAACCTGCGACCTTGGGTTATGAGTAGCCAAAGGCCGGTTTTCGTAAACCCGCAAGAATTCAACAACTTACTCGGATGCAGTGAGATACGCTTACTGAACGTACCCTGCCGATTCTATCGATGTTGTCTATGTTGTGCAATTCGTAAGTGTGTACCGTCTTGGAAATTGGCACTCGTTTCATGATGTACCATTCAAATTGCTTCTCCCGACGCAGGGGCGAATGCGGCCGGCAAAGTGGCTACCGGCGGCTGCAAGTCGTGCAGCCGCCGGCGTTCTGCGTATTTGGCGTGCTGGGTCACGCGCCGAACGCGCCAAGTGCCTCGGCCAAAGCCCGCGTGCAGGGACCGTCGCCCGGGTACCGTTCGAACTCGACGTGACCGTCCATAAAGAGGACGTTCGCGCCACCGGGAACGTGGCTAAACTCCGAGATATTCTTGGTGACCTTATCCCAGTAGACCCAAATGTCGCTCTGCGCCACGGCGCTACCGGCGGGGTTGTTAATATCCGTAATGAAGAACCGCTCGATACCTTCTCTCAAGCGATAGAGTGTTTTGGAGCCGGATGTCACGTCGTTGTCACACGTCAACGGATCACCCGCCGCGATTTCATCTCCTGCAATAACATCTGCCATCTCCATGAATGCGCCCATCAACTCAAGATCAAAGCTGCCGATGGCCTGGTTAGGATCATTTTTTAGGGACTGGTTGGCATACACCATGCTGTCACTCAAGGCATACCCCAGGTAGACATAGGAGGCCTCCCGGAAACGGCAAGGATTAATGGCCTCGTTCTCGTCGGCGAAATAATGATACGAGGAGCGATCATACCTGGCGGTCGCATCCGACGGACAGGTGATGATGTTGACGTCACTCAAATACTCGGGGTAGACAGACACACCATCCCAGGTGAAATTGGTGGAATGCGCATTGTTTTTGTATTCGCAATCCTGTTTATCCAGTGGAGGCTTGTTGACGGTGCCACCGTACATATGGATACTCAAATGCGGCCACTTCTCGCCTTTGGACTCGTTGGCGTACATCTTGAACACCAAGCCCATCTGCTTGAGGTTGTTGGCGCAACTTGCGCGACGGGCAGATTCCCGCGCCCGAGCGAGCGCCGGAAGCAGGATTGCCGCCAGGATACCAATAATGGCGATGACGACCAGCAATTCAATTAGTGTGAAACCTTTTGTCTTCATGATGCAGTTCTCCGTTTCGTTTTCCGCCTTTTGTGGTGGAGCAAGCACGGCTTGCTATCAACTGACACAAATGCGGGAAAAAGTACTTCGGCCATATTGGGCCAACTCCAATTCCTCTCTGCTGCCCTTTCCCAATACAAGCAGAAAGAAAGTCAAATGTTCATTTGGCTAATCGACAGATTACCACATGGGTAAATGGTGGGTAAATGGGGAATAAATGAATAAACGAATAAACGGGCATAAACGGATAAACGCTGCCGCCGTTTTTTTGCGCCAACCTCTTTGACGGCCCACGGGCAGAGGGCGTACGCGGCAGCCGATGAGATATTTCACTTTGCTCAAGAAACTGTCGCTTCCCAAAGGACGCCCTGTCCAGGTGTTGCGGCGGATGGCCACGAACGATGCAACATCCCCAGCGGCTTTTTTGAGCGTGACGCGCCACTGTCGGGCGGGCATTTGCTCCTGCCAGGCGGGCAGGTCCAGCAGCGCCGCGCCCACCCCCGCGTCCTCCGTTGGCCCAACACCGCAATGCAAACCCGCGCTCGACCACGCGTACTCCCAAGCCTGCCGCACCATCCCCGCCCGCACGAAGACCGGGATTTCTACCCTGACG
>Ga0272441_10011773_pt1 | contig 12915 bp, 12 predicted proteins | sample SSMProp6N_FD_193582 | JGI IMG/M metagenome (GOLD analysis project Ga0272441, IMG submission 193582) | Marine sediment archaeal communities from Little Sippewissett salt marsh, Falmouth, MA, United States - SSM-Prop-6N | ecosystem: Environmental > Aquatic > Marine > Wetlands > Sediment ...
TTCGTTGTATTATCAGGTTTCGTACTGATGGGTATAAGCTTTTTACCAAACATCTTTTTAAAACGACGATACGCAAAAATATTAATCTCCGCTAGTATCATATTTTTAACAATAGTAGCAGTAGCTTTTTCATTCGGCATGTCAAAAATATGTGAAATCGGTCTAGGGAGCCTACAAGGCGAAGGACCTCTTGAAGTAACACTGTCTAACGGTGAAACAGTTTTCATGTCTGCTAATTGGGGTTTAGGCCCTGGTTTTTATCTATGCATAATTGCAGCAATTATTACAATAACCGCTGGTTTGATTGATTCTATTAAAAAAGAAAACTGGCCAAAAGCACTCCGAAATAACAAAATATTAAAATTCTAATTATCTGCTAATTTCTTTAATCTATTAATACCATCTATATCTCTTATAATATCATATACGCTTCTTGGTACAAGATCTTCCCATTTTTTCCCATTTATTATCCTGCTACGTATCTCCTTTCCTGAATATTTATCCCTTTCATAAAGAGGCGTTTCTTTCACAATATAACACTTTTCCTCAAACAGATTCTTATTAAAAGAACAATTTGATATAACTAAATCAAAATCTGATATTATTGATACGACATGATCAACCCATTTAGGTGGATTATGTATATCTGGAATTAAAAAAATCCTATAATTTTTGACATTGTTTTTTTCGAGAGAATTCTTTATCATTTTTTTTCTCTCATCAGATGTAAATGGGTTTTCTAATGTGTTTGCATATTGCGATGATCCTATGCCAATAATGATATTATCATAATTCTTTGAGGCATTTTTTATGACCTTCATATGTCCCTTATGGAATGGTTGAAAACGTCCTATGAATAAAGCATTCATAATTATTCCAAAAAGATGAATAGAAGATACAAATATAAACTATACTTCTAAGCGTCCTAAGAAAAATTTTATTATAATAACATTTTATATAGTTTTTTTACTTATAATAACTCGTTGTTATACATATAAGTTATTTTTTTATCTTATTTGTTACTATAAAAACATAAACTATATATATAAAATCACACAAAATAGTTATCGTTAGGGGGTCTAGCTCGAAAGGTGATATAAATGAAACATCTAATACAAAGATGGCCGTCATTTAATTTGAGCAAGACCCCATTAATAAGTAACCCTTATATTATTTAAATATTTTCTAAAAAAAGGTCATTTTTTAAAGATTTTTTCATAAAAATTCTCAATTAATATATTATAATTATTTTTTTAATTTTTGCCAGAATAATATTTTTTCTATAAACTATGTTTCACTTTTTTTCTTAGCAAAGTCATGATGAGCTGTTATTTTCTCTTCAGATTCCAAATCAACTTTTGCTGATACATCTAAAGGTTTCATCTCTTTAAGTTTCTTCAATAACTCTTTTTTACCTGGACCTTCAAGAGCATTCTCTATAACCTCTGTTAAAGTATCAACAGCTATAACCTTAATTTTATCTCTATATTTATCCTCAACTAATACATCATTGAGGTTTGCCCTTGGAACTATTACTTTTTTAATACCTGCCTCAGCAGCAGCCTCAACCTTTGCTGTGGCACCACCAATAGGTAAAACAGTACCACGAATACTAAGCGATCCAGTCATAGCAACATCCTGTGAAACAGGGACACCCTCCATAGCAGAAATCACAGCAGTTATAACAGAAAGACTAGCCGAATCACCTTCCAAACCTTCATAGGTTCCAATGAACTGAATATGTATATCATGCTTTGAAATATCTTTACCCATATATTTCTTAATAATCGCTGAAATATTCAAAACTGATTCCTTAGCAATTTCACCAAGTTTACCCGTAGCTATAACTTTTCCCTCAGCCTGTGAACCCGCAGGGGTAACCTCAGCAACAATAGGTAGAACCAGACCACTAAACTCACTCATAGATGGATCTGCTGAATGAACAGCCAAACCATTAACAACACCTATTTCTGCACCTCTGATTTTAAAAGAACGATACTCTTTACGATGCTCAATAGCTCTGTCCACTACTTGTTGTTCAAGAGATTTAGCGATTTTCTTAGCTGCTAAAACATGCTCTTTTGTAACAATTTTATCTCCTTTTTCAATTGCTATATCGCCCGCTGAACGAATAAGTCCACCTAACTCACGTAGACGCAGAGAAAGCTTACCTTTTATACCAGCTCTTCTTTTATCTTCATGTATAATTTCAGCGACTGCTTCTTTATTAAAATGAGGAATCTTACCATCTTTCTGTACTTCCTGAGCAACAAAACGAATAAGTTTCGTCCTATTTTCATCGGTATCATCCATGCTGCTATTCAAATAAATTTCATAACCGTAACCACGTATCCTAGAACGCAAAGCAGGATGCATACCTTTTAAAGCATCAAGGTTACCCGCGGAAACTAAGATGAAATCACATGGAACAGGTTCTGTTTTGACCATAGCACCAAAACTACGCTCAGATTGACCAGTTATTTGAAATTTTTTCTCCTGAATAGCCGTAAGAAGATGCTGCTGTGACGGCAAACTCAATGTGTTAATTTCATCAATATAAAGTACACCTTTATGTGCTCTATGAATGGAACCCGCTTCAACAAGCTGATGTGGCGGGGTCTCCAAACCAGCGGATTGAAATGGATCATGACGAACATCACCAAGTAGAGCACCTGAATGAGCTGCTGTAGCATCAATAAAAGGCGGCATATCCTTTTTATCATGAGCTACCAAGATTTTTGGAACCTGATTCAGACTATTACGCTGAGTAAGTGCCCCTCTTGAAAAAATTATGAAAATCATAAAAGCAAAAATACCGCCAATTAAAAGATATTCAATATTAATCTTATCACTAGTCCCAGATAACACTCCATAAAAAGCTGCAAAAGCAGAGAGAAATAAAATCATGAGAGCTATTGAAACTATCATACTACTCTGCTGTTCTTTTTTCTTTTTAGCCTCTCTCCTCTGAGCTTTCACTATTTCATTTGCTTTTCCACCAGGTACAACTCTTATATGCGGAGTATTTGAATCATCATTATTTGGATAAGCAATAATATCCTCCAACTCTTCTTTAGGAAGAAAAGCTGTCATAGCCCTAGCAACCATAGACTTACCAGTACCAGGATCACCAATAAGCATAACATGACGTTTTTGCTCAGCTGCTTTCCTAACAATATCAACAGATTTATCCTGACCAATAACTTGATCTAACAAAAGATCAGGGACTTCTATATCCTTAGTAGTTGTAAATTTCTGAGATTTAATCCATTGATCAACAGAAGGCAATGGCTTTTTCTTATTTCCTTTACCTTCTTTAGATTCCTTTTTCTCCAGTTTCTGTATCAATCGATCCACCTTATAAGTAACATCTTTATAACTCACAACTAACAACCCGTATCAGAGTATTTCCTTACCACGCTTGTATATTCGAAACATATATCAACTTTTCTTTTAAATAATTATCAATTTACCTATAAAAACTAGAAACATTTATAAACTTCAAAATATTTTTCATCTCTCAACTATTTATATAAAATATTGGTGGAGGAAGAAAATAAATGGCAAAAGATATGTACACCAAATTAGGAAGCTGGGCGTTTTTGATTGGCATACTCATCGCGCTAGTTGTTGGTCTGTATACCGCATATACCATTGAAACAGCTGGAGAAACAATGTTTCTCATGACTGATAACGGTGGTTGGATTGCCTGGATCCTAGTAATATTAGGTGCAATAGTAGGAGCGCTAGCCTTCATTGGCAAGGGAACAATTACAGCTAAAGAAGGACCAGCATTTCTAACAGCAGGAATAGCACTATTAGTAATGGCACCAGCTTTCTGGGGTTGGACAAGTATGATCGAGGGCCCATGGATAGGCGCCCTATTAGCCGGCGTATCAATGTGCCTAGCACTATTTGTCGCACCAGCTGTTGGCCTATTAGCAATAAAAGCAATATGGAAAATGGGAAAAGACTAAAACTTTTCTTATCTCTTTTTCTTTTTTTTATTTTAAAAAATACCAAACTAAAAAATAAACTATGCCTATTATCATAAAAACTATCCAAAGAATATAACCAATTTTTATTCTGATCAGCCATTTAGCTTTTTTCTCAGGTGTATCAAAAAATCTTCCCAAAATAGGGTCTTCTTCAATACTTGTCATAGTTATGCTTTTTTTGATTCCATAAGTGCTTTAATACGTTTTCTACGAATGAAATCCTCACGTTCTCTTTCTTCAAGTTGCATTTCAATATATTTTCTTGTAGCATGTAGGCTGGGTATTAGATTATTCTCAAGAACATTGACTCTTCTCTTAGTTTTTTCTATCTCGACTGCAAGAGATTTTATTCCCCCCTCGAGATCAGCAAGATTAAGTAGTTTATTCATTAAACTATTAAATCTCATCTGAGCATCATCAAATTTTGAACAAGTTTCAAAAAAACCATAAAACCTTTTATCATCTTTTTTTAGATTTTCTATATCTACTTTTGGGATTTTAACTCCCATGATGTTATCTTTTCCGAAACTTATTTCACCGAATTCATATGCTAATTGTGAAATTTCTTCAACTTTGTTTTCACCCATAATCATTTGGGCCTGTATTAGCGATAAATATGCATCCTTAAATTCAGCATCTACCTCTTTTGATAGTTGATTTCGCTCCTCGATTACACTAAAAAATCTTTCGACTAATGCATCGCGTTTTTCTTCCAATAATTTATGTCCTTTTTCAGCTAATGTTAGTTTTTTCCCTATTTCGAGTAATTCCATTCGTGTAGGGTTTATACCCTCAATTTTTTGTTCTGCCATTATTAACTACTCTTTTCTTCTTTCTTTTTCGCATATTTTTTGATATATTTTTCATCTATTTTTTTAAGCTCAGAGATAGGTAAATCAGATAGCAATTCCCATCCAATTGTTAATGTCTGTATTATACTTCTATCATCTTTTTTATCTTGGCGTACAAATTTCTTTTCAAACTCATCAGCAAATTTCAAATATTTTCTATCACGATCAGATAATGCATCTTCTCCAACTATAGCTACTAAATCCCTGAGGTCATTTCCTTCAGCATAAGCAGCATATAACTGATTAGATACACCTGCATGGTCTTCTCGGGTACGTTCCTCACCTATTCCGCGGTCCATCAGACGTGATAAACAGGGTAACACAGCTATAGGAGGATAAATATCTTTTTTATGAAGTCCTCTCTCTAAAACAATCTGGCCCTCAGTGATATAACCTGTTAGATCAGGAATTGGATGAGTTATATCATCATCAGGCATAGTGAGCATAGGAATCTGCGTTATTGACCCTTTTTTACCCTTGATTCTGCCAGCTCGCTCATAAATCATAGCAAGATCAGTATACATGTAACCTGGGTAACCACGTCTACCAGGTACTTCTTCTCGGGCAGCTGCTATTTCACGTAAAGCCTCCGCGTAGTTTGTAAGATCTGTTAAAATAACAAGTACCTGCATCTCTAAATCAAAAGCTAGATACTCAGCACAAGTAAGAGCTAAACGTGGTAGAATAATACGCTCAATAGTAGGATCATCAGCTAAGTTTAGAAACATAACTGTACGCTCAAGAGCACCAGTGTTTTCAAAATCTCTAATAAACAAATTAGCCTCCTCAGATGTAATCCCCATAGCACAAAATACTACTGCAAATTTTTCTTTTTTACCAAGAACCTTCGCCTGCCTAGCAATCTGAGCAGCTATCTCATTATGAGGCAGACCAGATGCTGAAAAAATAGGTAACTTCTGACCACGGACAAGAGTATTAAGCCCATCAATCGTTGAAATACCTGTCTGAATGAACTCACGAGGATACTCACGTGAATAAGGGTTTATAGGGCTACCATTAATATCACGTCTATCATCCGGAATAATTGGTGGTGCATCATCAATTGGATCACCTGTTCCATTAAAAACACGACCGAGCATATCTTTTGATACACCTAATTTCATTGTCTCACCAATGAAACGCGCAGAGGTCTTATCAGTATCAAGACCACGTGTCCCCTCAAAAACTTGGATAACTGCTTTATTCATGAATGCTTCTAAAACCTGTCCAGTTCTTTCTTCACCAAAAGAGGTCTTAATTTTAACAACCTCATTGTAAGCTACATCTTTTATGCCATCAACAATCATAAGAGGGCCGGTAACCTCAGAAACCGTGGTGTACTCTATATCCTTGTTACTCATTTTTTATCTAGCCTCCTTAACAAGTGAATCTATCTCTTTTTTCATTTCATCTTCAATTTCTTTGAAACGTTTTTCAAATGTTTTATTTGAAACTGTTTTCATTCTAGCTAGATCTTCACGAGAATTCATAGAAATAATGTCATCAATATGAACCCCTTTATCCGATGCTTCAAGTATTTTATCTGAATACAATAACATCAGCCGTAGCATCTCATATTGTTTTTTACTTGGACAATAAGTATCAACTTCATGAAATGCACTCTGCTGAAGAAAATCCTCACGTATAATCTTTGCACTTTCCAAAAAAGCCCTCTCCCGCGGTGGAAGAGCATCAGGCCCAACAAGTTTCACTATTTCTTGTAACTCTGATTCTTTTTGAAGAATAGACATAGCACGATTACGAAGCTTAAGCCATTCACTACCAACCTCTTTATGCCACCATTCACGTACTTCATCAAGATGAAGTGAATAAGATTTCATCCAATTAACAGATGGAAAATGTCTTCTATCAGCTAAATCCGCATCTAAAGCCCAGAAAACTTTTACAATACGGAGCGTATTCTGAGCTACAGGTTCTGAAAAATCACCACCTGGTGGGGATACTGCACCCATAACAGAGACAGATCCTTCTCTATCTTTTGTTCCAAGTAGTTTTACTCTACCTGCTCGCTCATAAAACTCAGCAAGTCGACTTGCCAGATATGCAGGATATCCTTCTTCACCAGGCATCTCCTCGAGACGACCAGAGATTTCTCGCATAGCCTCAGCCCAACGGGATGTACTATCAGCCATTAAAGCTACATCATAACCCATATCGCGATAATACTCTGCAATAGTTATACCAGTGTATACACTAGCATCACGAGCAGCAACGGGCATATTAGATGTATTAGCAATGAGAACTGTACGATTCATCAAAGGTTCACCAGATTTAGGGTCCTCAAGCTCAGGGAACTCACGTAGTACATCTGTCATCTCATTACCTCGCTCACCACATCCAACATAGATAACCACTTGAGAATCACTCCATTTAGCAAGTTGATGAAGTGCAACAGTTTTACCAGTTCCAAAACCACCAGGTATAGCAGCAGTACCCCCCTTAGAAACAGGGAAAAACGTATCAATAACCCTCTGACCAGTTATCAGAGGCAGAGTTGGATCATATTTTTTTGAAACAGGCCTTGCTTTACGAACAGGCCATCTATGCATCATCTGTAATTTTACATCGCCTTTATCTGTTGATACTATAGCAATATCATCTTCAACAGTATACTCTCCTTCTTTCTCAATTGATAAAAGCTTACCATTTATATCTGGTGGAACCATGATTTTATGCTTAACAATAGAGGTTTCTTTTACCTCACCTATTAAATCACAGCCTTCTAGTTTATCACCAGGTTTAACAATTGGTTTAAAATGCCATTTTTTCTTACGATCCAATGCATAGGCCTCTACACCACGTGTTATGAAATCACCTGTTAACTTGAAAATATCAGGTAACGGTCTTTGTATACCGTCATAAATATTAGTAAGCAAACCAGGCCCTAGTTCCACAGAAAGAGGCATACCAGTTGATACAACTTTTTCACCTGGTTTTAAACCAGCTGTATCCTCATAGACCTGAATTATCGCATTATCCTCATTTAACCGGATTATTTCACCTATAAGTTTTTCTTCTCCAACCCTTACAACATCGTACATTTTTGCCCCACGCATACCATCTGCTTCTATTACTGGGCCAGAAATCCGGATGATTTTCCCTATTTTTTCTATTTCAGACATATTTTTCCTGCCTCCAAATAAATTTATTTATTAACCTCAACTCCAACTGCTTTTTTTACAAGATGTGAAACAAAATCCATATGGTCTTCCATACGTCCTTTTTTGTCAGGTATCTCCAGGACAATTGGAACATTGTTTATAAGCCTGTAATCCTTCAATGTTTTACCAATGTCTTTTGCAATTTTTTCATTTATAAAAACGATACCTATATCCTCTCGATATGTTAGGTTATTCCATATCTTAGTGGCATCATCTTCAGGTACATATAACTCTTTTACACCTGCAAGCCGCAGTCCAACAGCAGTATCTTTATCACATATACCAATTATCTTCACTAAGATGTCTCCCATACAAGATATTTTTTAATAATTTCTGACGAAAGTTTTTCACTAATACCTTTAGCTATAACCTTAAGATTCCTAATCTCAAACTCTTTTGATACAAGGAATCTAAGCGTAGGCCCAATACTTATGTAATTCTGCGTAGAAATATCTCTAACCATTTTGAGTAGAAGACCATCAAGTGCAATTTCAAGGACTTGCACAGATTTATCCTGGTTATATTCCTCTATAGAGTTTTTCAAAGCGTCATAATAAGAGGTACCCTCAATGTTTTGGATTACTTGTGAAACTGATTCAAGTTCAGCGAGTTGTTCAAATTTCCATTGAGCAATCTCTTGCCCTTCAAATAAAAACAAGTTCTTACAGGACCTAACATCATAACCAAGCTGTTTACCTCTAAGTATGCTTTTAATATTCAATATATCAACCATTATGTTAACATATCTCTTCCTACCATTTTCACATTTGTAGGGAAGCTTTGTTTCTTTAAGCAGTTTTATTAAATATTTATCAATCGTTGTATCTAACAATAAAAAATCAATTTCCTCATTAGATAGAACATCTATTATTTCTTGCCCAAAACCATACTCTTTCAATAAAAAAGGTAAATCTTTTTTCTCAGAATCAATTAAGCTGACTAGTAACTCTTTTGTATCTTCAAGAATTGCTTCATCTATCTTTCCTTTGTTAATCTCTTTTCCCTCAATTTTGTTTCTTAATACGTTCTTGATTAGATAAATATCAATTTTTTTGAGATACACATTATAAAAATCATTCATTTTCTTAGAACTATCTTTACGCATCATCTCAACTGTCTCAACAAATGTATCATCAAGTGCTCTTTGAATAGAGAAGATATTATCACCAGGGATGTTATAATCCTTTAACGTGTTGATAGTGTCCTTAAACGAAACTATATCTTTACTATCTATAACGCTATCTAACTCTTTTTCACCAATAAATGGGTTTCCCATAGCCTCAAATTTTGCATTTGGATAAACAAATTTAACATAGGTAGAAAAAGGACGTGATATAACAATTATAGCTCCAGCTAATATAGCTATTATTAGCACCCAGAACGGATAATTATAAGGGTCGAATATCACATCAAACAATCTAATCTACCTCAACGAATTTCTTTTTCTATGAGAAAAGCAGCTTCCCCACTTTTATCCTTATACTATTTTTTTCCCGTTTTAGTATACCATCAAATGTATTATTCAATGTTACTTTTCCATCGCTTGATTTCAGTATTACTCCGCCAGCAGCTTCTACATTACCAAAAATCTGCAAACCCATTTCTTCAGCAATTTTTTTATCAAGTTCTCTAGACGGAACAACGATGCAATTTTTTCCTAGCTTCCGACATCCGTCATTTATGAGTTTTTTAATGAGTTCTTTGTATTCGTTTTCCTTTAATATCGAAATTTGATGATGTGCTTTTAGGAAACATTCATCAATAATTTGTTCTCTAGTATTCATTATTTTTCTTTTTTCATCTTGAGCTGACTGTGATATTAGAATTTTTTTAAGATTATCACTTTGTTTTTCCCCATCTTCAAGTTTTTTCTCTGCTTCTTTCTCTGCTTCTTCTCTGCTTTTTTTAATGATCTCTTTAGCTCGTTTCTCTGCTTCTTTTTTAATCTGGTTTACTTCATTTTGCGAATCTTTTTTTATTTGTTTTATGATTTTTTCAGCTGACATAGTCTCTTATCCAATTTTGTTTAAAGAAGTCCAAGCCCAGTCATTAATAGTATGCCTACTAGTAGACCAAAGATAGCTATTGTCTCTGGCATAACTGTGAAAATTATACCACGAGCAGCTACATCTGGATTTCTACCAACTGCACTAATTGATGAAGATGCTACCATTCCTTGGTTTATAGCTGATATGCCTGTTAGACCTACAGCTAAACCAATCCATACTGCACCCATGCCCATGAGTTTTGTAACTGTTGCAGTTCCACCGCCTAGTAAACCAGCTCCCATCATCAATAATATAGCTGTTAACAAACCATATACTGACTGTGTCATAGGTAATACTTGTAGAACCAAGCATTTACCAAATAGGTTCGGTTTTTCTGCGGTTACCGCTATAGCCGAACTCCCCGCTAAAGCAAGACCTATAGCTGAGGATATACCAGCTATGCCTATAGCTAGTGCACATCCTAAGATAACAAGTGTTTTGTTATCCATATTTTCTTCTTCACTTACTTGAGCACTTGCAACTCCTGCAGAGAACAGGAACATGCCTATAAGTACAAGTGCCAATATTGCTGCTTTTCTCTTTATTTTCATATCTTATTTTCCTCCAAATATTTTTAATCTATTTTTTCTTCAACTTTTGTATATCTCCTTTTTATCTTAAACGGCGAAAACTCTCTCCCGCCTCCTTCATAAAACCTGTTAAAAAACTCAACGTATTGTAATCTAAGTGAATGAACACCTGCTCCAAGAGCTTGAAGCCCTAGATTAGCCAGATGAGCAAAGAAAAGTATGACCGGTAACAATACTATCCCCACAAATGGCACCAGATCAGGGATTAACTCTGCAACAACATTAAACGCAAGAGCCATACCAGCTGTTGCCAAACCTAAAGCTAATAAACGAGCATAAGAGAGCCAATCACCCACATAACCAGTTATGTCGAAAAAACCTACAGGACCAGCTGCAACAAATAACATTATCATACCAATGATTACTAGTATGCCTGAGATGTAAAACAACATAGATGATAGCTGAAAATCAAGTATGAAATAACCTATTAGTAATCCTCCACCAATTTGCAGTGGAATAAAACAAAATTTACTAGTAAGCATAGCCTTGTAATTTTTCCTTTTGTAGGCCTGATAAAGACCTAGAATGATGCCTATATTCAAATGAATTAAACCAAAAACCAAGGCAATCATTAGAATAGTTAAAGGATCTTTCAAAGGATTCAATGGCAAATCAATACCAAAAATATTTGTACTATACAATGGCAGATTTGGATCACCATAAAAAAAACGTGGTATAAAATCCCCAAAAAAACTATTAGTTAAAAAACCAACAACTGTAGTAGTTAAACCAAGCCAAATACCCATAAAAGACCAATTACCAATTATCCTACTGTATTTTGAAAACTTAAAATAACCAAACAATGAAAGAAACAAAATAACTAAACCATATCCAGCATCACCAAGCATAACACCAAAAAACAATACAAAGAAAATACCCATTATAATAGTCGGATTAACCTCATTATAACGTGGTGTAGCGAATAATTCAAGTAAACCTTTGAAAGCCTGAGCCCAACGAGGTGTCTCAATATAGGTAGGTGGATTATCAGGATTAACAGAGGGGTTTTCAGAATTATAGACTATACATCCATCTGTAACTTTTTCAACAGAACTCTTAAGTTTTTCTTCATCTCTCTCCAAAGCCCATCCTTTAATAATATAGCTAGAAGTTGTCTTTGCAAAATTTCTAGCAACCTCTTTTCTAATCCCCTCAAGTTGTATTTCTTCACGTACCGCTAATAAATCATTAAGATTTTTCTCAGCGTAAACTCTAAGTTCGGAAATAATTTGTTTTTTGCTTTTTTGGAGACCATTTTTTTCTTTTTTTAATGTGTTTAAAATATCCTTAGCATTACCCTCATGATATTTTAGATTGAACTCTGTAATGTTTCCTCTGCAAACTTGTTCTAACTGATCTATTTCTGATATATGAGAAATCAGTAGTACCGCCCATTCTATTTTTTTGCCACTGCCAAACTGTTTATAATATAACTCTGTTTTATCTAGAGTTTTCAAATTATTCCTTAAATTTTCAATGTCTGATGTTTTCCCTGCTTTAATGATTAAATATTCTGATTTTCCTAAATCAGAGATATTAAAATCGAAATCTTCCAGATATCTAAGTTGTCCTATGTCTAAGTTTATTTTTTCTATTTTGTCATCTAGCTCTTTGACATTTTGCTCACTTGTTAATATCTTCTTTTCGATTTCCCCTAAGATTCCTTCTGAATATGAGATAATCTCGTCAAGAGAGAAATCCTCCACTGTTTTCTTTTCGGGTAACTCTGGTTTTAATATAGCTTTTAAGCCACTTGGTTTTCGTTTAATTTTTTTAAGTATATCTATGAGTCTTGATAGTCTCAACTCATAATTAGCGCATATTTCTGCATCGGAGTGTACGGTTGCTTGCTCTAGGTTTTCTAATGTTTCTGTTTCTTCTTTAGAGATGTTTATAATTTCCATTAAACCGTTTTCATGTAAGTTTTTTATAAGGTCTTCTAAGTAGTTTTGATGTACGATTATTTGTATTTTTTTCATTGGAGCCGGAAATAGTATTTTTTATTCCCCCTTTCCAATCTCCTTTATAATGAGTTTTACTGCTTCAGTTATTTTTTTATCTGTTATATTTTTTATTTCTTGGATTTCTTTTTTACTATTATTTTTGATTTTCTCTATTTCTTTTTTCGCTTCTTTTTCTGCTTTTTCTTTTATTTTTTTTGTTTTAGTTTGAGTTTGTTGTAAAATTTTTTGTTTTTCTTTTTGTGCATCCCGATGTGCTTTTTCTATTATTTTTTCGGCATCTTT
>Ga0272441_10011774_pt1 | contig 12914 bp, 11 predicted proteins | sample SSMProp6N_FD_193582 | JGI IMG/M metagenome (GOLD analysis project Ga0272441, IMG submission 193582) | Marine sediment archaeal communities from Little Sippewissett salt marsh, Falmouth, MA, United States - SSM-Prop-6N | ecosystem: Environmental > Aquatic > Marine > Wetlands > Sediment ...
CAATGACATTAACGGTAAACCACGCATTACAAAAAGTATTAAATCATGAAAGGTGAGAACTACATCAGAGCAATTGACCGCGCTATGAATTTATGTAGCAGGAGTGAGCATTGCAACAAAGACATACTGGACAAACTTAATAGCTGGAAATTAACATCTGAGAAAGAAAACAAAGCCATCATAAAGAGTCTGACAGATGACAAATTCATAAATGAAAAAAGATATGCCAGATCATATGCACAGGATAAGTTCCGGTTCAATAAATGGGGCAGGATAAAGATAAGGGCTATGCTAAAGAGCCGGGGAATCAGTAATGATGATATTGACTCAGCACTTGAGATGATAGATAATTATGCATACTCACAGATGATTGAGGAAGAAATGAGCAATAAAAGAAGGTCAATAAAAGCAAAGAATATTTTTGATCTGAAGGCAAAGCTTTTCCGGTTCGCAGGATCCAGAGGCTATGAAAAAGAGTTTATTTATAATTTCATCAATAAGCTCGACTCTTAGAAAAGCAATTGAAGGTAATAGACAAAGAACTGCCTGAAGGCGAGTATGAAAGTAATAATAGCTATAGCAGAGTCAACTATGGTTAATTCCCTGATATGAATTGGTTTACGTAAAATATAAACAATATTTGAAAGCCTCATAACCAGCTGAAAAAGGAAGAACAGGAATACCCTTAATCCATATTCATTATAACTGGCAGCTTTGCTTATATCTCCACGGATTATATATGAGAAGCTTCTTGATAAGCCACATGATGGGCAGGGCTCTCCTGTAATTCTCTCATGGATACATTCGATCGGATAGTCATTCTTCTCCGGACAAAAGAAACCGGAATAAATAAACACAAGTATTATTATTCCGGCAAAGATTACATTTATAACCAGATAGGTATTTTTCTCGTTTGAGGGCCCTGGTGTAGTATTATTTTTGCCCTGTTGTATCTTCTTTTTCAGCTCCTTCCTTTTCCAATTCAACTTCTTCAAGTTTCTCTAATTTATCACGAAGGTCTTTTTTCTTGGCTGTTCCTTCAATCTCTATCCTCTCCTCACCATCTTGAATGGTAATTTTGAAATCACCGGTCTCGAAATCTTCCCTGATATCTTTTTCAACTTCCTCAATAGCTTCCTCAATTCTTTCCCCTATGTGGTCAAAATTCTTTGAGAATCCGACGAAGAATACCAGCTGTGCTAATGAGATAATCAGCGCCAGGGCCCCCGTAATCAGACCTCCCAACGAAAGTCCTTTAGGAGTCTCTGCACGCGAAGCCTGGGATATACCTATTGCTCCAAGTACAATTGCCACAATTGCAGTGAAAAATGCCAGCAGACCAAGACAGGGAATAAAAGCAACTACTATACTGAGAATTCCCATTATCAGAGCAGCAACTCCCATACCATGTCCTGTGTTTGTTTTGTTTTCTTCCATGATTGTTCGGATTTTTCTTATATGTATTCTTATTCTTTTTTATTCAAAATATTCAACATATCCCATTCTAAAGACGTTAAAGGATATTCAATGATGCGTCCCAGTTCAATTTTATCATGATAAAAAATCAATGTTGGCACTCTCTCAATATTTAAAGAATCATAATTATGAACCGGTGCTTCCTTATATGAATCTACCCCTATAAACCTCAGCCTTTTACTCTCATATCCGAGGGATTCGATAATTTTCATAAAACGTGGTACTTCACGCCGGCTGTCGCTGCACCATGTGCCAAGCACAATGACTATATCTATACTGTCAAGGCCAATATTCGCCAGTTCAATAAATGCCTCATCATCAATGTTATAATTGTTAAATTCTCTGTCAAACCAGGTATTATGTGGCTCATTCAGCAGGGCATTATAGGCGAAATCTCCAAGTAGCCATGTTTGAGGATCAGAATAATCAATTCTATCTCTTTCCTGAGCATGCAGTGAAGAGACAGTCAGTAATACCATGATAAATAGTATTATTATATTTCTGTTCTGATGAATTACAGTCATACTAATAATGTGTAAGCCAGGGGCCAATTTATAATAAATCGATTAAACAGCCTATAAAATTTGATTTTTTATAGAATCAGTCATCTATAGACTGCAGCAGTATCTCAAGTATTTTTTTTGCTGCTGTCGACACCGATGTACCCGGTCCGAAGATGGCTGCCACACCTGCGTCATAGAGGTATTTATAATCCTGTGCCGGTATTACCCCACCGGCAATTACCAGTATATCATCCCTCCCATGATTCTTCAGTTCCTTTATCACCTCCGGGATAAGTGTTTTGTGTCCGGCCGCCAGGCTTGACACGCCAAGCACATGCACATCGTTCTCTACAGCCTGTCTGGCTGCCTCTGCCGGGGTCTGGAACAGGGGTCCGATATCCACGTCAAAGCCGATATCAGCATACCCGGTAGATACTACTTTTGCTCCACGGTCATGGCCATCCTGTCCCATCTTGGCAATCATAATCCTTGGTTGACGGCCTTCTTTTTCGGCAAATTTCTTTGTCAGTTGTTGTGCCTCCTCAAAATCTCTGTCACTCTTGTATTCTGAGGAATAGACACCAGAGATTGATCGTACCACTGCTTTATACCTCCCGACTACTTTTTCGCATGCATAAGAGATCTCACCCAGGGTTGCTCTTTTACCGGCTGCCTCAACGGCCAGCTCAAGGAGGTTTCCCCGGCCACTCTCAGTAGCTTCAGTTAATTTATTCAAAGCCTCCGTGCACTCAGCTTCATTTCTTTCGGATTTCAATTTAGCAATTCTTTTTAATTGTGCTTCACGAACGGAAGTATTATCTACTTCCAGAATTTCGAGCGGGTCTTCCTTATCAAGCCTGTATTTGTTTGTTCCCACTATAGTCTGGACTCCAGAATCAATTCTTGCCTGTGCTCTTGCCGAAGCTTCCTCTATTCTCATTTTAGGCACTCCCGATTCAATTGCTTTTGCCATTCCCCCAAGCTCTTCTATCTCCACAATAAGGTCCCATGCTCGGTGAGCAATTTCATGGGTAAGGCTTTCCACATAATATGATCCCGACCATGGGTCAACCGCACGACATATTTCCGTCTCTTCCTGCAGGTATATCTGGGTATTTCTTGCTATCCTCGCTGAAAAATCCGTTGGGAGGGCAATAGCCTCATCCAGTGCATTTGTGTGAAGGCTTTGTGTATGACCCAGAGCGGCAGCCATTGCTTCAATACATGTTCTTCCTATATTATTGTACGGATCCTGTTCGGTCAGGCTCCAGCCTGATGTCTGTGAATGTGTCCTGAGAGCTAATGATTTTGGATTTTTGGGTTTGAACTGACTTACAATTTTTGCCCATAGCATCCTGGCTGCCCTCATCTTGGCTATCTCCATAAAGTGATTCATCCCAATCGCCCAGAAGAATGATATCCTGGGTGCAAATGAGTCGATGTCGAGTCCTGCCTCAATACCGGCTCTTAGATATTCCAATCCATCAGCAAGGGTATATGCCAGCTCTATATCGCAGGTTGCACCCGCCTCCTGCATGTGATAACCCGATATGCTTATTGAGTTAAACCTGGGCATCCTCTCTGAAGTATACCTGAAAATATCAGCGACAATCCTCATCGAAAAATCAGGCGGATAGATATAAGTGTTTCGTACCATGAATTCTTTCAGGATATCATTCTGAATGGTCCCCGATAATTCCTCCAGCTTCGCTCCCTGCTCAAGGGCTGCAACAATATAGAAAGCCATTACAGGAAGGACTGCCCCGTTCATAGTCATCGATACCGACATCTTATTAAGGGGTATCTGGTCAAACAATATTTTCATATCCAGTATTGAGTCTACGGCCACGCCGGCCTTGCCAACATCCCCTACCACCCTTTCATGGTCTGAATCGTAGCCCCTGTGCGTGGCAAGGTCAAAAGCTACTGACAGCCCTTTCTGTCCTGCTTCCAGATTCCTCCTGTAGAATGCGTTCGATTCTTCGGCGGTGGAATACCCTGCATACTGCCTGATGGTCCATGGCCGCATAGCATACATTGCAGAATATGGACCTCTCAGGAAAGGAGGCAATCCGGCTGCATAATCCAGATGTTCCATGTTCTCAAGATCTTGATTGAAATAAGTACCCTTAACCGGAATTTTTTCAGGAGTAAGCCAGTCCTTTTCAATACCCATCTTTCTCTCCCACTCTCTGGTATCTATATCTTGCGATATGCCCTTGCTTATATCTGTCTTGTTAAATGAAGGTCTCATGATAAGACTTGAATTGATTAATTAATTCCCATTTCCCTGTTATATTCTGAAAGTGTTTCCAGCAGATTGGATCGTATGCTGATAAAATGATCGATTCCCTCCTTGCGAAGGTCATCCATACATTCAGGTTCACCAGCCACAACAAGTATTGAATTGCCCTTAAGCAGTGTATTTATCCTGGGCACATAATCTGCATATTCCTCGTCGGAGCTGCATACTACAACAATATTTGCTTTTGCCTCTTCAGCTGCCCTGATACCCTCCTCAGGACTGCCGAAACCGATATTGTCTATTACCTTGTATCCTGCACAGCCAAAAAATTCCTGTGAAAATTGAGACCGGGCTTTTCTCATTACCGCGTCCCCGATAGTAAGTAAGAACACTACAGGAGTTTTTTCCGTACGGTCAACAGCCATACGCAGACTTTCCATCTCCTGTGCAGCCCTGATTGGCTGTAGAGGTTCTACTTCACGGCTATCTTCCTTATTACCGGTATTTTTGACATATGGTCTTTCGAGCCTTTCTCCCTGTTTAGGAAAGATATTTGTTCCTAGCAGTTTCTCTTTCCTTCGCCTTATGTTGACTTTCCTCTTCTCAGCTGATTCCTTCACCCACGATTGTATAGTACCTTTCTGCAAACTGACCAGGAATCCTCCCGTATTTTCAATCTCGACGAATAGGTTCCAGGCATGTTCGATAATGGAAGCGGTGAGTTTCTCGATGTAATATGAGCCTGCTGAAGGATCATTAACCTTGTCAAAATGTGATTCTTCCATTAAAAGTATCTGCTGGTTTCTGGCTATCCTTTCAGAGAATTCAGAAGGCTCCCTGAAAATACTGTCAAAAGGTTTTACAGTAAGCGAATCAGTTCCTCCCAGGATGGCTGACATGGCTTCGGTCTGGGTTCTCAGCATATTAACATATGGGTCGTATACAGTCATATTCCACTCGCTGGTAACGGAATGGACATATAACTTGCAGGATTTTTCTGATTCTGGTGAATACGCATCAACAATCTTTGCCCATAGTATCCTGGCCGCCCTCATCCTGGCTATTTCCATAAAATAATTAGATCCTATACCGAAGGTCAATCCCATAGACCTTGCTACAGTATCTGTACTTATTCCACGATCGGTCAGCTGTGCCAGGTATTCACTGCCCATGGCCAACGAGAAAGCGAGTTCCTGGACTATTCCTGCTCCAGCATTACCAAATGCGGCACCATTAATGTCCAGAATCCTGAAATTTTGCAGAAGCTCTGCACTTTTCAACAGTTCGGCGAGGTAGTCCATTCCTTCATTTATAGGAACGCATAAACTACCGCTTACCATCAATCGACCCAGAGGATCAGTTGCAATAGATCCTCTGACATTATCTTCCCTTATTCCATTTTTTCTGAGGTAATCAGCAAAAATGATGAATAGCTCTTTTGCATTGCCCTGTGGTATGAAATTAATTTCAATGCTTTCACAATATATCCCTTTAAGAAGAGATTCCAGCAGCTCATAAGTATATTCAACTTCTTCCCCGAATACAAAGCCCAGAGAAGTAACACCCCTGTTGAGTATATCCAGTGCTTTGCTGTTCGCTGCAACCGGGTCTTCAACATTGATATCCTGCCTTATATACCACTCATTTCTACCAGGATCTGTACCCCTGAGGAAAGGAAACTCCCCGGGGGGAATATTTATATGGGGCAGGTCAGATATGTCTTCCTCACGGTAGAAAGGATTAACATTGAATCCCTCTATTGTTTTCCATAACAGCCTCCGTTCAAAATCCTGACCCTTAAGGTCAGCCTTAATCTTATTTATCCACTCCTCTGTACTTACAGGGGGAAACTGTTTAAAAAGTTTTTCTGCCGGCATTTTCCAGTTAATGATTTTTACCGGGCAAAGTTAAAAGAAATAAGTCTGAATTAATCTATGCTTTTTGTCATTCCTTTCCGAATTCTTAACCAACACCGATGTCGTGGATTTGACTTGCTTCGATGTCGTGGATTTGAAATCCACGACTATCGGAGTGCTCTGGTCTATGATAATAGATAAGTGAAACGGTTAATCCTTTCCGAATTCCATAAGGTAGGCCTTAATAAAAGCACTTAGGTCTCCATCAAGTACTGCCTGCACATTGCCTGTCTCATAATTTGTTCTAAGGTCTTTAACCATCTTATAAGGGTGCAGTACATAGGATCTTATCTGAGAGCCCCATTCAATTTTTTTCTTCTCACCTTCAATCTTGTTTTTCTCTTCCATCTGCTTCCTGAGCTCAAGCTCATAAAGATGCGATTTTAGTATACGCATTGCATTTTCTTTGTTCTTCATCTGGGAACGTGTCTCCTGGTTTTCAATAACCAGTCCGGTTGGTTGGTGCCGTAAACGCACTGCCGTTTCCACTTTGTTAACATTTTGCCCGCCGGCACCGCTTGATCTGAATGTTTCCCAGGTGATGTCCGCAGGGTTGACTTCTATATCAATCCGGGAATCAATCACAGGAGAGACAAACACAGAAGCGAAAGTAGTCTGCCTTTTACCCTGTGCATTGAAAGGTGATATTCGCACCAGCCTGTGCACGCCGTTTTCACTTTTCAGGTAGCCGTATGCCCTTTCTCCAGTAAATTCGAGGGTAACTGATTTAACACCTACCTCATCACCCGGTAAAAAGTCGAGTTCCCTCACTTTATAATCATTTCGTTCGCCCCATCGTATATACATTCTCATAAGCATGTCAGCCCAGTCGTTACTCTCCGTCCCTCCTGCTCCGGCATTTATCTTGAGATAGGCTCCCAGCTCGTCTTCCTCCTTGCGCAGCATATTTTTCAATTCCAGCGCCTCAACTATTTCCAGTGTTTTCCCAAACTGATTATCAAGATCTTCTTCTCCTGCTTCCCCTTCCCTGAAGAAATCATATATTACCTGCAGGTCATCAACTGCAGTACTCATTTCCTGATATGATGTAACCCAGGCTTTTAGACCTGATATTTTTTTCATCTGATCTTCTGCTCTGACGGGATCATTCCAGAAATCAGGATCCCTTGTTATCTTCTCCTCCTCTTCAATCTGCATCTTCTTATTATCGATGTCAAAGATACCTCCTCAACGCATCCCGGCGTTCTGAAATCTCCTTTATTTGTTCTGTTGAAACCATAATCATCTGTTTAATGCAAAAGTAGCTTTTTGGTATGTTACTAACAAGAATTTAATACTTTTGCACATCAATCAGGCATGCTATGGGTAAACTAATAAATAAATTCAGACCTTATGCAAGAGTCCTCCTGGCAATGTGGGTAATTCTTATTTTAGTACTCGCCATTCTGCCTGATCTGCCTGTACCAAGGATTGGTGGTAAACCAATTCCAATACGACTCGACTATCCGGTTCATTTCCTGGAATATACACTCTTGTCTTTCCTCGCTATCATTTCTTTTGTAACATCCCTGTCAGAATTACGATCTTATAAAATAATCCTGTTCTCCCTTATTCTCTTCGCAGTGTTCACCGAAATGCTTCATATTATAATCCCTTTCCGGTCGTTTGAATATAAGGACCTTGCATTGAATATCTTAGGTGTATTCATCGGTACATTAATTGCAATTCTCTCAATCAGGGAAAGACATCATTAATGCGATATTGTTCGTTCCCTCCTGCCACATTCACTGGCCACTCGCGAACTCGTTACCCTCGTTTCCATTAATCTATTATTCCATAAAATCCGTAGGAAACATGTTATAAAATCATATCCCCGCCAGACCCTATAATATTCTTAATTTCTATCTTTGACATAATAATCAATATCCATAAACCATGAAAGCTTCCCGATTGATATCCCTGTTTATTATTATGATGTTCATTTTATCCTTCTCCGCAGCAGCGCAGGAAAACGTTATTGAAGTATCCAAAGCAAAGCTCAGCAAGGAAAAGAAAACCGCTCTCAGTTATCTTGAAGATGAAGCCACCCTGACAAAATTTGGCAAGATCTCGGATGAGATCTGGGGTTATGCTGAACTGGGTTTGCAGGAATTTAAGTCTTCATCATTATTAATTGAAACACTTGAAGAGGAAGGATTTACAGTAGACCGAAACATAGCTGGCATGCCTACCTGCTTTGTAGCTACCTGGGGCGAAGGGAAACCCTTAATCGGCATACTGGGCGAATTTGATGCCCTGCCTATGCTTTCACAAAAAGGAAGAGTACCTTACCAGGATCCTATCATCAGGGGAGCTCCGGGACATGGCTGCGGACATAATATGATGGGTACTGCGGGAGTTGCCGCGGTTATAGCAGTTAAGAAAAGTATGGAAAAACACAACATAAGAGGAACCATTAGATTTTTTGGCTCTCCTGCCGAAGAAACAGTTATCAGCCGGCCCTATATGGTGAGAGCAGGTGTTTTTGATGATATCGATGCCGTTATAGATAATCACTCTTCAACTGGTATGTCTACAGGTTTTGGGGTTAGTGGCAATGCTCTAATATCTGTTATTTTCACCTTCAGCGGAAAAACTGCTCACTCTGCAGGTGCACCCTGGGCAGGAAGGAGTGCCCTTGATGCAGTTGAAATAATGAATATTGCAACCAATTACCTCAGGGAACACCTCCATTATACCCACAGACTTCATTATGTGATTATGGAAGGTGGTGAAGCTCCCAACGTTGTACCGGATAAAGCTTCAGTTTGGTACTATGTAAGGAACACTGATGAGCGAATCCAGGAAATGTATGACAGGGTTGTAAACTGTGCAAAAGGAGCAGCACTGGCTACCGGCACCGAACTGGAGGAGATAAAGGTTCTCACGGGTATTCACCAGAGACATTCAAACCGTGGAATGGCTGAATTGATACAATCAAACATAGAACTAATTGGAATGCCAGAATGGACAGATGAAGAAAATGAATTTGCACGGGCATTGCAAAAAGAATTGGAAGTTGAAGAGAAAGGCTACCCGGAAGAAGTATCAAAGCTAAACAAACCATCAGGAATACAGGTGGGAGGAGGATCATCCGATGTAGGGGAAGTGACACTTATCGCTCCCACTGCCACGCTGCGTTTCCCCGGTGGAGTGCCCGGAATGATTGGCCACCATTGGTCAGCAGTATCATCATACTATGGCTCTACTGCATGGAAAGGGCTCAATACAGGTGCAAGGGTAATGGCAGCTACAGCAATTGACCTGATGACAAAGCCGGATATACTTGATAAAATACAGAAGGAGTTCTCTGAATATTCCATGGAGCATCCCTATGAATCACTGTTGCCTGAAAATGCAGAACCTCCCCTGGACCTTAATAAGGAATTGATGGAGAAATACAGAACCCTTATGGAAGCAAAAATAAATATTAACCGGTAACTAAAATTCCCAGACTATCAAATTAATAATCCTGCTTCAGGGTTATTAACAAACTTTTTAAATAGATAACAGTTTATCAACACATAATTAACAGGTTTATTCACATTGTTTTAAGAAAAAGAGATAATCTCATGTATTCTTAACGATAAGTTTTAAAAAGACCTGCATTTTATTCTTTATTTGAGTATACAATTCATAAATTTAATTCCTGGTTCTTTAAATTGCTTATTGAATTAAATCCTCAAAATATGCTCAGGTCATTTTTTCACAGAAAATTTACAGAAGCCGGATGCGATGAAGCAGGTCGTGGAGCCCTTGCTGGCCCGGTAGTAGCTGCGGCTGTCATTTTACCCAAACGATACAGGAACGAAATACTTAACGACTCAAAGCAATTGTCGGCCCAGGTACGTGAAACACTGAGGGAAGAGATTTGTGAAAAGGCTATGTCGTGGAATGTGGCAATGGTCGATAATAATGAAATTGATCATATAAACATCCTCAGGGCAACATATAAAGCTATGCACCTGGCTATTGAAGGACTGAGCCGCAAACCTGAATTCCTGCTTGTCGATGGTAATTACTTCATCCCCTTTAAAGATTTACCTTTTAAAACCATTGTTGAGGGCGACAGCAAGTTTATGTCAATAGCTGCAGCTTCAGTCCTGGCAAAGACATTCCGTGACGAATACATGATTAAGCTGCATGACGAGTATCCCCAGTATGGATGGAAAACTAATAAGGGATACCCAACACCCGAACACAAAGAAGCCATTGATAAGTATGGAGTTACACCCTATCACAGGAAAACATTCCACCTGGGAGATTCACAGATGGACCTCTTTAAAGAAAAAACCCTTGATGAATAAGGTTTTTATATGCTATATTTGAAACCTCAAAACAATTAAGTCATTAAATAAATTCCAATTACATGAAAAGATTAGTAGCATTATTTATTGCCCTGGTAGTTAGTATTAACATGAGCCTAAGGGCTGATGAAGGGATGTGGCTCCTGCCCCTCCTTGAACAGCTGAACATGGGCAAGATGACTGAGCTCGGACTGGAGCTGAGCGCAGAGGAAATCTATAGTCTTAACCAGCCCTCAATAAAAGATGCCATAGTCATCTTTGGTGGCGGCTGCACCGCTGAAATTGTATATTCCCAGGGGCTGCTGCTCACAAATCACCATTGTGGATATGGTGTAATCCAGTCGCACAGTACTGTTGAACATGATTACCTGAAAGACGGATTCTGGGCAATGTCAAAGGATGAAGAACTGGCCAACCCCGGTCTCAGCGTAACTTTCCTCGTAAGAATAGAGGATGTGACCAGCCGGGTACTGAAGGATGTAATCAATGATATGACCGAGAGTGAAAGAGCTGAAGCAATTAACAGCGCCAGGCGTGAGATAGTAAACGAAGCCACAGATGGTAACCACTATCGTGCGAATGTTAATTCATTCTTTGGAGGTAACAACTATTACCTGCTTGTTTACGAAATATACAGTGACGTAAGGCTGGTAGGTGCTCCACCTTCATCAATAGGTAAATTCGGCCACGATACCGACAACTGGGAATGGCCACGTCACACAGGAGATTTCAGCGTATTTCGCGTCTATATGGGACCTGATGGTAAGCCTGCTGAATATTCAGAAGATAATGTGCCCCTGAAACCAAGACATTACCTGCCTGTATCAGCTAAAGGTGTTGATGAAAATGATTTCGCAATGATCCTTGGATATCCCGGAGGAACACAAAGATACATGACCTCATATGGAGTTGAGGAAGTATTATCAATTACCCACCCCAACAGGATAAAGATCCGTGGTATCAGGCAGGAAATACTGATGGCTGATATGATGGCTGATCCGAAAGTGAATATTCAATATGCATCAAAATATTCTGGTTCATCCAATTACTGGAAATTTTCAATTGGCCAGAAACAAGGACTTGAACGGCTGAACGTGAAGGGTAAAAAGGAGAAACTTGAGAAAAGATTTACTGAATGGGTCAATAAAAACAGAAAAAGAAACGAATTATATGGCGATGCCCTCGAACTGATTAAAACATCAATAGAAGGAAGGGCAGAGTATAATAATGCACAACAATACCTGTCTGAATGCCTGCTGAGAGGAACTGAACTGCCAACCATGGCACGCAACGCTCAGGGACTACTTACTGCCCTTAACGGTGATGATGAGGAGGAGATAAATGAAGCCATCGGCAGACTGAAGCAAAGAGCTGAAGGATTTTATAAGGACTACAACCCTCCCACCGACCGGAAAGCAACAAAAGCCATGATAAAAGTTTTCATGGAGGATCTCGATCCTGTATTCTGGCCCGATTTCGTGGCACAGATAGATAAGGAATATGGGGGTGATGTAGATAAATACGTAGATAATATGTTCGATAATTCAATATTTACCACCGAGGATAAATTAATGAATTTCCTTAACGATCCCGATGCTGAAAAGCTTGAGAACGATCCGGCCCTTAAAAGCGCTATGGATTTACTTATGGTTTATAGAGATATTATGCAAAAATCAGCCGAGTTCGATATAAACCTGGAAAAAGGAAGGCGGCTGTATATTGCAGGCCTCAGGGAAATGGACCCGGAAGTCGTACGCTACCCTGATGCCAACTTTACAATTCGCCTTACATACGGCTCTGTGCTGCCATACCAGCCCAAAGATGCTGTAATATATAAGCATTATACCAGCATGGAAGGAGTAATGGAAAAATATGTACCGGGCGATTATGAATTTGACCTTCCGGACCGCCTGATTGAGCTTTATGAACAGAAAAAGTTCGGGAGATATGCTGATCCGGATGGACATATGCCTATCTGCTTCCTTACAAATAATGATATCACAGGAGGTAATTCAGGCAGCCCTGTAATAAACGGTAAAGGTGAATTGATCGGGCTAGCCTTCGATGGCAACTGGGAAGCAATGAGTGGTGATGTTGCTTTTGAACCAGATCTGCAGAGATGCATTAACGTTGACATACGTTATGTTCTCTGGATAATGGATATTTATGCTGGCGCAGGCCACCTGGTCGAGGAAATGGATGTGCACGAATAAGAGAGACGAACGACCAAAGACTAACGGCTAACGGTTTATTACAAAGGCAAAGGATTCTTATCTTTTGCCTTTTGTCTTTCGTCTTTAGTCGTCTATCTTTGTTCCAAATTAATCCTTAGCTATGGCATTCCTGCAAGGTATAAGTCTCAAAGAATCAGTGGCCGCTTTCATGGTGCTGTTTGCAATAATTGACATTTTTGGATCGGTGCCGATAATATTGGATATCAAAGCCAAAACAGGTGCAGTAGGTGCCA
>Ga0272441_10011775_pt1 | contig 12913 bp, 11 predicted proteins | sample SSMProp6N_FD_193582 | JGI IMG/M metagenome (GOLD analysis project Ga0272441, IMG submission 193582) | Marine sediment archaeal communities from Little Sippewissett salt marsh, Falmouth, MA, United States - SSM-Prop-6N | ecosystem: Environmental > Aquatic > Marine > Wetlands > Sediment ...
CCCTACCCCTGAAACTGAAAATGAGAAAGTTCCAGATAAGATAGGAATGGCTGAAAATCCCCCTGAACCCGAAACAACAGAAGAAGCCGAACCCCTGAAAATAGAACCGATACCACCAGGGGAGATGCCGGAGATCAACATGGAGGTTGCCGAAGAGAAGGGAGAAGAACAGCCGGAAAAAAAGACAGAAAAGAAAGGGTTGCTCCCATTTTCCCGGAAAAAGAAAAAGACAGAGCCGGAAGAAGAAATTTCCGGAACAGAAAAGGAAAAAAAGACCTCCGGTTTTGCATCCAGGGGAAGGGCGACACCTGAAGAACAGGCAGAGATCATCGAAGCAGTAAAAAAAGAGAAAGAGATAGGATTTTTCTCAAAACTCCTGAGAAGAAAGGTGATTGAGGATCTGGCATCAAAGATACCTGAATACAACTTTAATACTCATGGTCCACTGGCCCGCGGGGAAGTCCCGGAAGGATATGTGTTGATCGACCAGTACTGGATTTCCGAAGGAACCGCACTGGTGTACATCGTACACAACGACCGGACAAACCAGGACGAATACATGCTCTTCGAACCGATCCTGTCTGAATTTGAGTATGAACTTCTGGAACGGCTCTACGAGGACCTGAGGGACGTCCTCATCCTGAGCGACGTGGATCTGGACAAAGATCCAAAGAAGGTACTCTTTGAAAAGATCTTCATGCTCATCAGCGAATACGGGATTACCCTTGATGACGATCAGTTATACAAACTGGAGTATTATCTGGTCAGGAACTACCTGGGCTGGTCAAGGATCGATCCGCTTATGAAGGATGAGAATATCGAGGACATATCCTGTGACGGCACGGAGATCCCCATATTCCTGTATCACAGGCAGTACCGGAACGTCAGGACGAACATCATGTTCGATGCAGACTCCCTGTATGTGCTTGCCATCACACTTGCACAGCGTTCCGGAAAGCACATCTCAATCAGCCGCCCCCTCCTCGATGCTACCCTCCCGGACGGTTCAAGGCTTCAGCTGACACTCGGCAAAGAGGTGACGACCCGCGGGACTTCGTTTACGATCAGGAAATTCCGCGAAACTCCGTTCTCACCGATTGAACTCATCGACAGAAAGACATTCTCGCTGGAAGAGATGGTCTATTTCTGGATCTCGATCGAGAACAACAGCAACCTGATATTCATCGGCGGAACCGCATCGGGAAAGACCTCGTCCCTCAATGCGGCCTCATTCTTCATCACTCCCATGGCAAAGGTGGTGAGCATCGAAGACACCCGCGAGATCACACTCTACCATGAGAACTGGATCGCAAGTGTCACCCGTGAAGCGGTAACAGAGGCCGGAAAATCAATCGACATGTTTGATCTCCTGAAAGCGGCGATGAGACAAAGACCCGAGTACATCCTTGTAGGAGAAGTAAGAGGAGTTGAGGCGCAGACGCTCTTCCAGGCGATGAGCACCGGCCACACCACATTCTCCACAATGCATGCAGGTGACATCGATGCCGCCATCCACCGTCTTGAAAACCCGCCGCTGAGCGTACCAAGAAACATGCTCACTGCCCTGGACATCGTAGCCCTGCAGGGACTCATATACCGGGGGCACGAGAGGGTGCGCCGCTGCGATGAGATCGTGGAGATTGCAGGCATCGACCCCACCACAGGCAACCTGAGGGTGAATAATGTCTTCGAATACGACCCGGTGACCGACGTACACAGTTACACAGGCAGGTCGATGGTCTATATCAGGATCATGGAAAGCAGAGGCTGGTCCCAGACCGACCTCGAAAATGAGATCAGTACCCGGCTGAAGATCCTGAAAAGCATGCAGGACCAGAGGATTATCGACTACATATCCGTTTCACAGATATTTCAGGCGTATATGACCGTCCCCTCGGAAGTGCTTGACAATATTGAAGACTTAAGAAAGGTTATCGAATGAAAATTCCCCTGAAACAACGATACCGGAACTTCATCAGGCGCCTTGTTGAAAAAGACCCGATCAAGTATCAGGAGCTCAGGGCAAACCTCCTCTCCGCAAGGTTCGGGGTCACTCTGGAGCATTACCTGGAGCTAAGCTACTTATTCGCCACGGCTATCGGTATAATCTTTTCCGCAATATTTTTTGCACTCTCCTCCCTGATCCTGACGTTCAGGTTTACTGTAAACATCTACAATATTGTCCCGGGCGAAATACCGCAGTTCATCACACCCGGCACTCTAATTATTTTCAGGGCGGTTTTTGCGATCATCGTATTCTTCGTATTCTTCATGATCGGCTATAAACTCGCAATGAAGTTCCCTGACATGGAAAGAAAAAACAGGGAGATAAAGATCAACCTCACGATCCACAACGCAGTCTCGTATATCTACGCGATGCAGCGGGGCGGAGCCACCATGATGCAGACCTTCAGATCCATTGCAGAAAGTGCGGGCGTATATGGCGAAGTAGCATATGAATTCAGGATGATCGTCCGTGACGCCGACTACTTCGGCAAGGACTTCCTGACCGCTGCCAGGGATCTGACAGTTACAACCCCATCCGACAGGCTAAAGGACTTCCTTGATGACATCGTCTCCGTATCCGAGAGCGGCGGGGACATGGTCAACTTCCTTCAGTCCAAGGTCAAGCTATATCAAGAGGAGGCAAAGTTCGAACAGACCCAGTTCCTGAACACAATGCAGCTTGTTGCAGAGAGTTATGTCACTGTTTTTGTTGCAGGGCCGCTGTTCCTCATCATCATCATGATCGTAATGGGTTTCATGGGCGGTATGGCAGAGATGCAGTTCACCATGGTCACCTATGCCGCCATACCGATAGGTTCACTCATCTTCATACTCTTCCTGGACATGATCTCGCTCTCCTCCGAAAAGATGGAAAAATTCTCGGTCATCAAGGTGCTCCAGGAGTACGCGGATGTAAAAGTGTATCATAAGAGCGGAGAGGAAGAGCAGTTCAAAAGAATGCAGAAATATGACAGATTCAGGACACTGAAACAGTTCATCAGGCACCCCATCAACGGCATACTCGCAAACATCAATATATTGTTCTATGTCACCCTCCCGCTTGCATTCATATACATATTCCTCATATACTTCCTTGTTCCCCCCTATCAGGATCTGAACCTCTACATCACGGTAGTCGACGAACACATCTTTTTTGCCGTTTTATTCATCCTGGTACCTTATGCCGTCTTTTACGAGATGTGGAGATGGAGGATACAAAAAATCGAGTCAAGCATTCCTGATTTTCTTGACCGCCTCTCCAACATCAACCAGGTGGGTCTCACCCTTGCCCAGGCAATAGGAGTGCTTGTCAAGGCCAACCTGGGTCTTCTGAGTTATGAGATCCACCGGATCAAACGTGATCTCGACTGGGGTGCGACCCTCAACAATGCGCTTGTAAGGTTCGAGAACAGGGTAAGGACACCGATGATATCAAGGATGGTCACACTCATCACCAAGGCAAGCGAGATGAGTGGAGACGTCGGTGAGATTCTCGGCATCGCGGCAATGGACGCCAAGATGTCCGAAACCCTGAAGAAGGTAAGGATGTCCGAGATGCTGATCTATGTGATCATCATCTACATCGCATTCTTCGTATTCCTGTTCGTGATCATCGTAATGGATGTAATGTTCATCGAGCACCTTGCCGAGATCAATATCGACCAGACATCATCCGGTATTGGGGGCGGAACAGCGATGCTGGGATCCCAGCAGATGCCGGTTCTGGTGGTGGAAAGGCTCCTGTACCACACATGCATATTCCAGGCCCTGTTCTCCGGACTGATCGCCGGTATGATGGGCGAAGGATCAATCCGGGCAGGCGTGAAACACTCTATCGTAATGATTGTTATCGCAATCTCACTGTTCATATTCTTCATATAGACAGGCAGGCCTTTGGAAGGGTGTATACTCTGATCCAAAGTATCTCCTCCGCCTGTAAACAAAATGACAATACATATAATGGAGATTTCCCCCATTTATTGATATGCCGTGAGAGGAGGGTTGGATGAAAACTGAGGTTCTAAAAAGCATCAAAGAAGCTGAAAACGAGTATAAGGCAGCCATAGCCGCTGCGGAAGAAGATAAGAAACGCAGCATATCGGACGCCATACAGGAAGCTGAGAACCAGATTTTAAAGGCACAAAAGGATGCTGAAGAGTACAAATCCAAGCGAATCGCTGACGCTCGCAGGGATGCGGCCGTAAAGTTCGAAGAGATTTTAAACGAAGGAAAAAAGCGCGCTGATGATATTATAAAGTCAGCGACATCAAATCAGGACAAAGCGGTCGAGTCCCTAGTTTCACAGTTTAAGGTGAAGCTGGATGTTTAAATCCCAAAGGATGAGCAAACTGCTCATCGCCGCGTCTAAGGATCAGCTTGAACCGGTTGTACGTGAGTTGTACCGTCATAATGTCTATCATATAGAGGACTTTGTCGAACAGGAGATGGAGAGCATTGAAGGTTTCAGGATCGGAAAACCGATTGAAGGAGCCTCCGGCATCTCCAGCGATCTTCTAAGGATCCGCTCCCTGTCAAATATTATCGGACTTAAAAAAGGTGAATCCGGTACGGGAGCAGTGCAGAAGACAAAGGCACTTTCAGCCAGCATTGACAAAGAACTCCCTGAGATTGAAAAAGAGATCACCGCTCTTGCAGAGCAGAAAAACGGTCTTGAAAACAAACTCAGGGAAGCAGGAATGAAAGTTGCCGAACTTGAACCTTTTGCAAAATTACAGATGGATCTCTCTTTGCTCCGTGGATACGACGGCTTTACAGTGTTTGCAGGACACATTCCTGCGGACGTGGAATTGCCGGTCAATAGTGAAAAATATTTCACTTCCGAAGTTCATGGTAACCTCCTGGTCGCAGTCGTGCCCGCTGAAAAAACATCGGAAGTGGATAAATTTCTGATGGAAGAGGGTTTTTCGACTATCGTCGTCCCGTCTGAAGATGGCACGGCAGAGGAGAACATTAGCCGGTATGACCATGAGATCACCCGTCTCCACGAGGAGATCGGTAAGATTGAAGAGCAGATTTCTGCTCAAAAAGAAAAGCACGCGCAGTTTTTGGTAGCATGCGAAGAACTGCTCACGGCAGATGTAGAGCGTGCAGAAGCACCACTGAGGTTTGCTACCTCAGACGAGACCTTCGTCACTGAAGGATGGCTCCCATCCAAAAAGGTCGAAGGCCTGATTTCAGACCTCGATAAGGTATGCGGAGGCAAAGTCTATGCAACCGAACTTGAGGTGGATTATGAACACGACACTATTCCGGTCGAGTACGACAATCCTGATTTTGCCAAGCCTACAGAGGCCCTGATGGATATCTACTCAAGGCCGAAATATTCAGAATTTGACCCGACATTGCTTGTCGCAATCGTATTCCCCATCTTCTTCGGATTTATCCTTGGAGATATCGGGTATGGTCTGATTCTCTTGGTCGTAAGCTTCGGTCTTCGCAAGTTTGTCAAGGACAACGTTGTAGGAAACCAGCTGCTTAATGTTCTCAGAAACGCAAGCATCATGAGCATTCTCTTTGGTATTGCGTATTCAGAATTTCTGGGATTCGCCTGCCCGTGGGATCCGTTATGGATCAGCCGTCACTTCAATATCGGAGCCGGTCACGGCGGACACGGTCCAGATGCAATTCTGCTGCTGATCATCTCAGCATGGATTGGCATCTTACACATTACACTGGGAAGAAGTCTTCATGTCAGAAATGCGATTGTCGAAATACATCCGGGCAAGCACCGTAACAAGGTTGTTTTCGCTCAGCTTGGATGGATATTTGTGATGTGGGGCATACTGTTCCTTCTCTGGTCAATGTTTGCAATGCCGCTGATGCCCGATCTGTCCGGTTTTGCACCCCTTGTAGCAGGCATCAACATCTTCGGCATTATCGGTGCCCTGCTTATTGCGGTGGGAATTATCGGGATCGGCAGAGAATCGGGGCTCGAATTGATGGAACTCCCGACAATCATCAGCCACGTGCTCTCCTACGCCCGTCTTGCGGCGGTAGGTCTTTCCTCGGTCGCAATTGCGGCTGTGACGAATTATATCTCGATCGGCATGATGATTGAACCGGCAATGGCAGATTTTGGCTTATTAAGCATCGTATTGATAATTGTGGGAATCATCGTATTCCTTATAGGACATATACTAAACACCGTTCTTGGACTAATCGGCGGTGGATTGCACTCCATTCGTTTACATTACGTTGAATTCTTCACCAAATTCTACAAGGGTGGAGGAAAGAAGTACGAACCGTTTGGAATTATTAGGAAATTTACAGAGGATTAAAAATGGCAGTAGAAACAATGACAGTAGAAGTAGTTGAAGCAGCAGCTGCAACAGCAGGTGGATTCAAGGCAATAGGTGCAGGTCTTGCAGTAGGCCTTGCAGGAATGGGTACCGGTCTCGCACAGCTCGGTATCGGCGGAGCGGCAGTAGGAGCAACAGCAGAGAACAAGGAGATGTTCGGTCTCGCACTTCTCTTCACTGTGATTCCTGAAACAGTCGTTATCTTTGGTCTTGTGGTTGCACTTCTGCTATTGTTCACCTGAATTCCTCTGATGAGGTAATAGACAATGGCTTTGGATGCTGTAGTCGGTGAAATAAAGGCGAAGGGAGAAAAAGAAGCAGCTGCAATAAAAGCGGAAGGCAAAGCCGAAGCAGACGCAATACTCGCGGAATCAAATGACAGGGTGATCGCAATCAAGACCACCACCGAGGAAGAGTCAAACCGTCAGTCGGCCCAGATTATCACTAGAGAAGTCGCGGCAGCCAACCTGGCCGTAAAACGTCAGGTGCTCAATGCGGAAAAGGATCTTCTGGATCAGGCCTACAATGCAACAGTAACGGCAATTTCCGAACTACCTGAAGAATTCCATAAAAAGGCAGTTCGCGAGCTTTGCAAGGCAGCAGCAAAAGAACTCGGTGAGGGCGTATTTTACTGCAACGAACGCGACAAGGCGGCAGTGGAATCGGCAATATCCAAACTGAAATCCCTGGCCGGATTTTCACTGGCAGGAACAAAGAAGATCTCCGGAGGCGTCATTGCCGAGAGCAAAGACGGGCAGCTTCAGCTGGATTACAGCTACGGTGCCTATCTTTCTGAAGTCTGGGAGACCGGACTGAAGGACGCATCTGAGACGCTCTTCGGATAGAGGGATGGAAGATCATGGCTGCAGTTAATACTACAGGCCCTTCTCCATACATCTACGCCTGTACCCGCATGAAAGTGCGAAAGGCGTCCCTCATCCCACGCGAGGAGTACATGCGCATGCTCAACATGGAGCTGCCGGAGATTACCAGGATTATCGAAGAGACGCACTATAAGGCGGAGATTGATGAACTCGGTTCATCCTTCTCAGGGATCGATCTCGTTGAGATTGCCCTCTCCTGGAACCTCGCAAAGGAGTACCAGAATATCATTGAGCTTGTCCCCGGACACCTCAAGAAATTTACAAGGAGTTACCTCCTTCGCTGGGATATCCAGAACGTGCTTACGATCCTCAGGGGAAAGCTACAGAAGGTATCCTCCGGAAAGATCCGCGAGATAACGATTCCGGCAGGAATTCTCGACAAGGCAGCGCTTGACAGGTTCATCTCCGAGGAATCGGTTGACAGGATTATCGAAGGACTGAAAAAACATCCGTTATATCCTGTCTTCGAAAGGGAGATGCCGGGAGCACTGGAATCAGGCTCGTTTGCCCACATGGAAAACGAGCTGTTCAAGGCCTACTACGCGGAGCTCATCAAGGAAGCAAACAGTGGTGTGAAAGGAGGAAATGCGTTCCTCCATTACATTCGCCTGGATATCGATACCAAGAACCTGATGGCGGTTTTCCGCATGAAGGGAACCATCGAATCCGATACCGTGCGTGAGATGATGGTCCCAGGCGGTACTTTCTCGGTAGATGAACTCGCCCGTCTCGCGGTAAGCGAGAACACCGACGAGATCATCGAAACGATCAAGAACCGCATGAAGATGGATTCGTTCACCGAAGTGCTTGAAACATTCAGGGAAGAGAAATCGGTACACAAGATCGAGGTTGCGCTTATCAAGGCAAAGATTGAACAGCTGGACAAACTTGCCAGGCGATACCAGTTCTCAATATGCCCGATACTTCTCTATCTCGAACTCAAGCAGTACGAGGTGACGAACATCCGTGCAATCGCCAGGGGCAAGGAATCCAACCTGCCCACGGAGAGTATAGAGGCCTGCATGGTGGTGTGATATGGAGATTGCAGTTATTGGAAACAGTGAATTCATTATAGGTTTCCGTCTCGCCAGTATTCAAAAGACCTACGCGGCGGAGAGCGATGATGATCTTGCCAGGCTTGTAACAAAAGTCATGGACGATCCGGAAGTCGGTATCCTTGTAATGAAAGGAGAGGATATGGCAAAACTGCCCCTGCGTATGCGCACCAACCTGTCGGAATCGGTAAAACCAACCGTCATCGCCATCGGCGGCGAGAAAGGCGGTCTTTCCATGAGAGAGAGAATAAAGAGATCAGTGGGTGTTGATCTGTGGAAGTAAAAGGAAGAACAAAAGGAGTCATTAACAGGATTTCCGGACCGGTCGTCACTGCCGTTGACCTGGATGCCCATATGTACGATGTGGTGAAGGTCGGCGACGAGCAGCTTATGGGTGAGGTCATCAAGATCGATGGAGATAAGATCATCATCCAGGTATACGAAGCGACCGACGGTATCCGTCCCGGGGAGCCGGTTGAAAATACCGGTCTGTCCCTTTCAGTAGAGCTGGGTCCCGGCCTTCTCACGAGTATCTACGATGGTATTCAGAGACCTCTCGAAGTGCTCATGGAGAAGATGGGCAGTTTCATCGAGCGCGGAGTATCCGCACCAGGGCTGGACCATGAGAAAAAGTGGGAATTCAAACCCGTCGTTAAGGAAGGCGATGTAGTCGGTCCCGGATCAATCATCGCAGAGGTTCAGGAGACGAACATCGTTCATAAGGTCATGATCCCTCCGAACTTCTCCGGAGGCAAGATCAAGAAGATCAAGCCGGGAAGCTTCACGGTGGATGAAGTGATCTGTGTGCTGGATTCAGGCGAAGAGATCACGATGTGCCAGAAGTGGCCTGTCAGGGTTCCACGTCCTGTAAAGGTGAAAAATAACCCGGACATCCCGCTCATCACCGGACAGCGTATCCTCGACGGTCTCTTCCCGATTGCCAAAGGCGGAACCGCGGCTATCCCCGGACCGTTCGGGAGCGGCAAGACGGTAACCCAGCAGGCACTTGCAAAGTGGTCCGATGCCGAGATCGTGGTTTATATCGGATGCGGCGAGCGCGGTAACGAGATGACAGAGGTACTGACCGAATTCCCCGAGCTGGAGGATCCAAAGAGTGGTAAGCCGCTTATGGAGAGGACAATCCTCATTGCAAATACCTCCAACATGCCAGTGGCTGCACGTGAAGCATCGGTATACACGGGAATCACCATCGCCGAGTACTTCCGTGACATGGGTTACGACGTATCGCTGATGGCGGATTCGACATCCCGGTGGGCAGAGGCAATGCGTGAGATCTCTTCGCGTCTGGAAGAGATGCCCGGCGAAGAGGGTTATCCTGCCTACCTGGCAGCAAGGCTCTCCGAGTTCTATGAGCGTGCCGGGCGTGTCGACACCCTGAACGGCAATTCAGGGTCCGTGACAGTCATCGGTGCGGTATCCCCGCCCGGAGGTGACTTCTCGGAACCGGTCACACAGAACACGCTTCGTATCGTAAAGTGCTTCTGGGCACTGGATGCAAAGTTATCCCAGAGGCGTCACTTCCCTGCGATCAACTGGCTAAACTCTTACTCGTTGTATCTTGACACGCTCGCACCGTACTATGACGAACATGTCTCGCCGGAGTGGAACAAACTTCGTGCATGGGCAATGGGAGTACTCCAGAAAGAAGCGGAACTACAGGAGATCGTACAGCTCGTAGGCTCGGATGCCCTCCCCGAAGAGGAGCAGGTCACCATCGAGGTCGCACGCATGCTGCGTGAGATCTTCCTCCAGCAGAACGCCTTTGATCCGGTCGATACCTTCTGTACGATGGAGAAACAGTACGATATCATGAAGTCGATCCGCACCTATGCTGACAGCGCCTACTCCGCACAGAAGGCAGGTGCGCCGGTCTCGCAGATCGTGGGTGTCAAGGCAAAGAACGAACTCGTCCAGATCAAGTTCATACAGGACTACAAGCCGGAACTTGAGAAGATCATGAAGGCAATGGACACAGAGTTCGCCGCAATCAAGGAGGCCTGAAGATGAAAGAGTACCGAACGATCAAGTCAATCCAGGGACCGCTTGTATTCGTGGAGAAGACCGAGCCTGTTGGCTATAACGAACTTGTCAACATCGTACAGTCCGACGGCACCATGAAACGCGGACAGGTGCTTGACACATCCGAAGAGATCGTCTGTGTCCAGGTATTCGAGTCCACTGCGGGTATCGGAAGAGACAGTGGAGTACGCTTCCTTGGTGAGACGATCAAGATGCCGGTAGGCCACGATATGCTTGGGCGTATCCTTTCCGGCAGTGGAAAGCCAAAGGACGGCGGACCGGACATCGTGCCGGAAGATCGCCTGGATATCAACGGTGCGGCCATCAACCCATATGCCCGCGCCTCCCCAAGGCAGTTCATACAGACAGGAATTTCCACGATCGATGCAACAAACACGCTCGTGCGTGGCCAGAAACTCCCGATCTTCTCGGGATCAGGTCTGCCCCACAACGAGATTGCGCTCCAGATCGCACGCCAGTCAAAGGTGCCGGGATCGGACGAGCAGTTCGCCGTGGTGTTTGCGGCGATGGGTATCACCAAAGAAGAAGAGAACCAGTTCATGGCCGACTTCGAGCGCACCGGTGCGCTGGAGCATGCCGTGGTCTTCCTGAACCTTGCAGACGATCCAGCCGTAGAGCGTATCATCACACCCCGTCTGGCACTGACTACCGCAGAGTACCTTGCATTCGAGCTGGACTATCATGTCCTGGTTATCCTGACCGATATGACAAACTACTGCGAGGCGCTCCGCCAGATCGGTGCAGCCCGTGAAGAGGTGCCCGGCCGCCGTGGTTATCCGGGTTACATGTATACAGACCTTGCGTGCATCTATGAGCGTGCAGGTATCGTCAAGGGCCAGAAGGGATCTGTAACTCAGTTTTCCATCCTGACCATGCCAGGTGACGACATTACCCACCCGATCCCTGACCTTTCCGGTTATATCACCGAAGGGCAGATCGTGGTCAGTCGTGAACTTCACAGGAAGGGCATCTATCCCCCGATCAATGTCATGCCCTCACTCTCACGACTGATGAACCTTGGTATAGGGGAAGGGATGACCCGTGACGACCACAAGAAGGTCTCCGATCAGCTCTACGCAGGTTATGCAGAGGGTGTTGATCTCAGGGGACTTGTGGCCATCGTGGGCAAGGACGCCCTCTCCGAGAGGGACAGGCTCTTCCTTGAGTTTGCGGATCTCTTTGAAGACCGCTTTGTCAGGCAGGACCATGACGAGGACAGGACCATTGAGGAGTCACTTGATCTTGGATGGGAATTGCTTGCAACCCTGCCCGAGGACCAGCTCACCCGTATCGACAGGGAACTGATCCAGAAGTACCACCCAAAGTACAGAAACCAGGGAGCGTGACCCAATGGCGCTTAAAGATGTAAAGCCAACCAGATCGGAGCTGATCAACCTCAAGAAGAAGATCAAGCTTTCCGAGCGTGGCTACAACATCCTGAAGATGAAGCGCGACGGTCTGATCATAGAGTTCTTCAAGATTCTAGAGGAAGCAAAGAAGAACAAAGACGAGATTGAAGAGAAGTACGAGAGTGCCACGAGAACCATCGCGGTCGCCAACACCGTGGAGGGTGCTATCGGTGTCAAGGCGGCTGCGATGTCCGTCAAGGAGATCCCACAGATTGAACTTCGAAAGAAGAATATCATGGGTGTCGTGGTACCGGAGATCGAATCCACATCAGTGATAAAGGACCTCACCACAAGAGGCTACGGCGTGCTCGGCACGACCGCGGTCATAGACGAGACGGCAGAGGCCTTTGAGGAGCTCGTGGAGGCGATCGTAAGGGCAGCCGAGATCGAGACCACCATGAAGCGCATTCTGGACGAGATCGAATCTACCAAGCGGCGTGTGAACGCCCTGGAGTTCAAGGTGATCCCGGAGCTTTCCGAGGCGAGGGACTTCATCAAGATGCGTCTTGACGAGATGGAACGTGAAGAACTCTTCAGGCTGAAAAAGATCAAGGCGAAGAGTGCTTAAAACGGTTTTTCCGTTTATACGCCAATTTCTTTTTTTCATATATTATCCATTTCACCTGCATAAAACAGAATTCTAATTATGTATCTGAAAGATAAGAGCCAAAATTCATTACGAAAAAAAAATTAATAATAATCATGGTTAAAAATTATTTTATAAGGTTAAAAATACGATATAATCCAAAAGACCTAATAAAATATATTAACTCAAGACTAAACAAAAAGTCAATCTATAACTACTGGAAAAACCCCGATGCCAACAACCTGCCTGAAACCTATCTGGATAATTCAGATTATGTCATAAAGAGGACAAATTATCTGGTAAATTTCATATCAGGATATTCTGACAAAAATGATGCCATTCTTGAGTTAGGCTGCAATGTTGGACGTAACCTGTTTTACTTATATAAAACCGGATTTAAAAACCTTACAGGTATTGAAATCAATGATCAAGCCGTAGAAATGTTATACCAGCACTACCCAGAAATGAAAGAAAATTTTGCGGTATATTGCGATTCCATCGAAAACGTTATTAAAACCATTCCGGACGATTCCTTTGATATGGTTTTCTCTGTTGCCGTACTACAGCAAATCCATAATTAAAGCGAATGGGT
>Ga0272441_10011776_pt1 | contig 12912 bp, 9 predicted proteins | sample SSMProp6N_FD_193582 | JGI IMG/M metagenome (GOLD analysis project Ga0272441, IMG submission 193582) | Marine sediment archaeal communities from Little Sippewissett salt marsh, Falmouth, MA, United States - SSM-Prop-6N | ecosystem: Environmental > Aquatic > Marine > Wetlands > Sediment ...
GCTCCACCCCGGCGAGACTGCACGGGGTGAGCGCTGATGGTACCGCCAAGAACACCGGGCTTGACCGCCTCGCCAAGCCCTCTACAATACGAGTCTATTCGGGACCTGTGGGCAAATGCACAAATTGCCGAACCCCCGATGCAGGCGAGCCCAAGGCCGCTGTTGACCGCCCTGGGGACGGGATAGACTCTGAGATACGATCGCCCGCGACGGGGCAACACCGCTCGTGGTGGGTCTTCAGAAGAGCTCGGCCTTCATGAGGACCTCCAGGAAATGTGCGTCCTTCACCCCCATGAAGTGTCGAAGGACGTTCCGGGCCGCGTCAGGATCGCGCTGCCGAATCAGCTCCACGGCGACGCGATAGGTGGGCCGAATCATATCCATCTCGCGAAGCCGGAGGGTTTGTATCGCGGGGTGGTGTCGGCAGATCAGGGCCACCTCGTTGAAGATGAGCTCCATGGGGATGTTCCGAGCGGCGCGGATCGTGAGGCGTGAAAACTCGATGTCCCGCTCGATGAAACGATCCAACATGGTTTCCTGCTCCTGGAGCTCAGCGAGCCGCAGCAGCTCGGCTAGCTCCTCCTCAGTGGCCCGCTCACAGGCCCCGGCGATGGCTTCGGCGCCCATCGAGCGTCTGATGTCGAGGAACCCCCGAATCAGCTCCCTGGTCTGCTGGCCCAGCCGAACCAGATGCGTCACCAGGCTGAGCGAGCCGTGCGTGCGGTAGTCGAGCACGGTGGCTCCACGCCCTTGACGAATGTCGACGAGCTGCTCCGCCTCGAGCCGACCGATGGCCGAGCGAAGCGTGTGACGGGTGATTCCCATCTCCTCGGCCAGCTCCCGTTCGGCAGGCAGTCGAGAGCCGGGCGGGTACTCGCCGGACAAGATCTGGTGACGGAGCCAGTCCAGCACCACATCGATGGACCGGGAACCGCGAAAGACAGCTCGATCTGAGATTGTAAGAGGTGAGGTAGCCAACGCAGGATTCTCCTTCTTTCGAGTGCCTGTCAGACCGTGGCAATCCAGGTTTTGCAGGAATCACCGAGCTAGACCAAGATCGCAATTGGTTCCATCATTATCCCACAATCCACGCCTGCTGTCTTTGAAATTTATCAAAATTTCCTTGACTACAGTGTGACACTGACGCCTAATGGTTAAATGGTGGAACCATTTATCAAATGCAACCTACCGGAAGAAGGGCCACGCGAAGAAGGGTTCTGTGGCCGGGCCACAGGGCGCCCTTCGGGCCGCTGATCACGTCCCGTTGTGGGCACTGTGAAAGGAGCTTGTGACAATGGCGATGACCACCCGAAATCGACGCCTTTTGTGCCATTTGTGGCTCGTTGCCGCGCTGTCAGCCTTGTCCGGCTGTCTGTCGAATTTCGACAGCGATTCGTCGAGCGACTCGGGCAACGAGGACGCCTGGCTAGCGGAGGAGGCAGGGGGTCAGGACGCATCGACCGCTGCCGACCCGCAGTGCGGCAATGACATCGCCGAAGCGCTGGAGGTGTGCGATGGTTTGGATCTACGGGACCAAAGCTGCAGCTCACTGGGTCACGCTGGGGGGGAGCTACGGTGCGCCGCGGATTGCTCCCTGGACGTCTCCGGCTGTGAGGGCGAGCCCGAGTGCACTGGGAGCTGCACGGTCTGCGTTTCCTTTGGGGAGGGCGCCTGCGAGGCGCAGGTTGGCTGTACCTGGGTGGCGGCGGCTTGCTCGGGGTCCCCGAACGCCTGCGCCGGCAGCAATCCGAACGACTGTGTCTACGGGTGTGATTTGGATCCCGCGGGTCCCTGCGAGGGCGGCCAGCACGACTGCGGCAATATTACGAAGCAGTCCTCCTGCGTGAGCGCAGGCTGCGTCTACGAAAACGGGCTCTGCCTACCTGCACAGACTTTCAACTGCGTGGACATCGGGACAGCCCTGGGTTGCAACGACTTCACAAGCGGCGTCTGCCACTGGGATACGATCGGCCCCTGCTCGGGAACGGCCAACACCTGTATCGGCCGGCAAGAGCAGTACTGCGAGCTGGGGTGTGTCTGGCAGCCTGGCACGTGTGTCGGCACCTGCCAACCCTGCACCCTGTTCGACAACCAATCCGGATGCGAAGACCAAACTGGATGCACCTGGGAACCAAAGGCTGTGAGGTAGCAGATTCGCCTGCGCGCCCCGGCGGAGATTTCCTGGCCAACGAGCCACAGAAGTCGGCTCGCTCGCGGTCGATCTGGTCCTGGACGACATCGACCAGGGCTGGGACCTTCTGGATTCTGTATTTCACAGACTCCAATTCCGGCGAATGTGGTTTCTGTGCAAACAGCTTTCCACTGGGCGCTGGGGCGGTGGAGATCCGCCGATCGCTGATAGTCCCGTTCCGGTTCGTATGGCCGAAACGCTAGCCCGCCTTCACCCTCTTCGCCGCAAAGATCGATCGCGCAGAACTCATCACGGTGGTCCTGGACAAGAAGTAGTACTATCGCCCCGTGTCCCCTGACGCGACACCGCCTTCGGGTCGGCGGATGGTGATCGCGGCCCTCACCCTCGCGGTGCTGCTCGTGGGGCTGTGGGGGCTGGACCAGGCCGCCGGACCCGACCTTCAGCGCTCCCGGCAGGACCTGGCCGCCAAGGGGCTGGTGCGTGACGGCCTGCGCCACCTGTCGGCGCCCTACCGGGACGCCCGCGGCAGGGCCCGCCGCAGGGCGGCGGTGACCCTCGAGGCCTCGGGCGACGCCAGGTGCCGCGAGGCGCTCGAGGCCGCCCTGAAATCCCACAAGGTGTTTCAGCTCCGGGTCGCGGTCGCAGGCGCGGGCGCAGGCGCGGGCGCGCGGCGCCAGACCGGGGTCGCAGGCGCGAGCGCGGGCGCGGGCGCGCGACGCCAGACCGGGGTCGCAGCCACCCGTGTGCGTCGCCTGACCGCCCGGTGCACCCTGTCCGAGCCCCCTTCCTCGGAGGGCTCCTCCATGGCGGAGCTACGGCTCACGCTCACCCTGGACGGGCAGAAGACGGTCCGCCGCGCGTCCATCGAAGGGCGCCAGCGGATCACGGGCTACCTGGCGCTGATCCCACCCCTGGTGGCCGTGGTCGCCGCCTTGGCCACGCGTCGGATCCTCCTCTCCATGCTCCTGGCCATCTTCTGTGGGGCGTTGGTGATGGTTGCAGGGAGCCCCGACCGCCTCTCCGCCCCTTTGGCCACGCGCCTGGCGTGGCTGCCGGTGGATGTGGTCCACGCGCTGTGGTGGGCCGCGCGCCACTACGTGGTGGGGCCCATGGTGGCGCAGTTCAAGCTCCAGGTGATGATCTTCGCCACGTCCCTTGTGGGGATGATCGCCGTCATCACCCGGGCCGGCGGCACCCAGGGGCTGCTCACCGTGGTGGGGCGGCTCCAGGGGCGCCCGCACCTGGCCCGGCTCTCGGTCTGGCTCATGGGGCTGGTCCTGTTTTTCGACGACTGCGCCAACACCCTCGTGGTGGGCAGCGCCGCCCGGCCCATCACCGACGCCGCCCGGGTGAGCCGGGAGAAGCTCGCCTACCTCGTGGACTCCACCGCCGCCCCCATCGCGGGCGTGGCGCTCATCTCCACCTGGATCGGCTTCGAGGTGGGCCTCTTTCAGACCTCCTCAGACAGCCTGGGCCTGGGCATCAGCGGGTTCGAGATCTTCTGGCAGGCCCTGCCCCTGCGGTTCTACTGCCTGCTCACCCTCGGCTTCGTCCTGGCCGGCATCCTGCTCCGGCGGGACTACGGGCCCATGCTCCGGGCCGAGCAGAGGGCCGCGCGCACGGGCCAGGTGCGCAAGGCGCAGGACGCCGGCAGCGAGCCCGACGTGGCCTTCCTGGAGCACGGCGGCCCTCCTGAGGGCCTGCCCCCGGCCTGGCCCGTGGCCGTGGTGCCCATCGCCACGGTGCTGGTAGGCGTCCTGGGGGGCATCCTGGCCCTGGGCCACCAGACCCCGGGCGTTCAGCTCGCCCTGGCCGAAGGGCTCTACGGCCCGGTGACCCTGTCGCACCTGCGGGACTGCTTCACCCAGGCGGCCAAGGAGGGGCTCCAGGGGTGGGCCATGCTCGGCTCGGGCTTCGCAGGGTCGGCGGTGGCGCTGGTCCTGGCCCGCCGGCGCCGACGGGCTCTGCCCACCGGGTCGGGCGCCCTGACCTGGCGCGAGCTGGGCCGGACCTACGTGTCCGGAGGGCGCGCCATCGCGGGCGCCATCGGGATCCTGATCTGCGCCTGGGGCATCCAGGCCGCCTGCGACGCCCTGGGCACCTCTGTCACCCTCACCGCGGCCCTCGCCGGCAACGTGAACCCGACCTTGCTGCCCCTGCTGATCTTCGCCACCTCGGCGGCCATCGCCTTTGCCACGGGGACCTCCTGGGGCACCATGGGTATCCTGATCCCCACTGTCTTGCCCCTGGCCTACGCCCTCGGAGGGCGTGAAAATCCGGTGCTGCTGTACCTGGCGGCAGGCGCGGTCCTGGATGGCGCCATCTTCGGCGACCACTGCTCTCCCATCTCGGACACCACGGTGATGAGCTCGCTCTCCTCGGGATGCAACCACCTGGACCACATCCGCACCCAGCTGCCCTACGCCGTGACGGTGATGGTCGCCGCCGCCGTCTTCGGCTACCTTGCACACGCCTGGGGCGTCCCCCTGGTGGCCTGCTACGGCCTGGCCGTGGCGACCCTCATGGGAGTGCTCTGGGTCCTGGGCAAAAACCCAGACGCTCGGCGGTGACCCGCGGTGACCGGCGGGCAGTTTTTTCATCGCGTTTGCGAGAAGGATGACTTCGACTTCACGCCGCGGGCCAAGGACATCGATCCCTCCCTGCCGGTGCTGCTGCTTTTTTCTGCGGACAACTACCTCATCAAGCCCCTCAAGGAAACCGAGCTCACAGCCGCCGTGCGGTCCGCTCTGGGAATGCGCGAGCTGCGGCTCAACGTGGTCACCGAGGAGCGGGACGCCCTCGCCCGGGACACCGCGGGCTCCGAGCTGGAGCGTAAGGCCCGGGAGCGATTCTACCAGTTCGAGTTTCTCAAGAAGATCGTTGGAATCGAGCTCCAGCGGTCCGAGCGATACGACTTCCCGCTGTCGCTGATGCTGGTGGCCTACGACCGGTCCGACGAGACCACCGGCAGCCCCTACGAACACCAGCTCTTCGGCGACCTGGCCCGGATCATCCGCCTCGGCGTGCGCGACATCGACATCCCCATCACCTTCAGACGCTGGTCACAGGGGTCCATGGTACCTCAGAACGCGGAGACAGCAAAACGACTCGACGACTCGGCGACCTGACGCAGAGCCCCGGGAGCCGGCCCGTGCCGTCACAGGTGCAGCAGCGCCCCGCAGCGGCTGCCGCCGGGCCGCTCACTGCGCGACCTCTCAGAGATCTTCGACGGTGGCGATGAAGCTGTGGTCCTTCGGCCCCAGGTCCGGCGCGGGCTACTTCGCCGCTGGGCGGTGAACCTTGACGGGAGCGAGGCTGAAGCCGTTGAGGCGCAGGCCCACGCTGCGCTGGGCCCTGTCGAGCAGCGTGGCGGGCTTTTGTTGCAGCACCCGAGAGGCGGCCGGGTGCAGCACCACGCCCGGGTCGTCTCCGAGCAGCACGAGCCGGCCGTCGGGAGACAGGGCCATGGCCTCCACCGGCGAGCCGGCGCGGATCACCAGCTGAGGTCGGCCGGTCTCTGCCGAGCGGATGCGCACCGTGCGGTCGTCTCCGCAAGAGGCGAATCGCTGGCCATCGGGGAAATAGCGGACGTAGTTGATCCATCCGCGGTGGCCCCCGAAACGCTGCAGCAGGCCACCGGTGGCCACGTCCCAGGCAATGATCTGCTCATCCTTGCCCGAGGTGAGCAGACGACGACCGTCCGGCGAAAAAGACGCCCCGGACACCCAGTCAGTGTGCCCCTCGAGCACCCGGGAGACGGCCTGTCGCTTGGTGTCCCAGAGCTTGACCAGCCGATCGCGGCCCACGGTGACAATCCGCCGACCGGTGCGGGCCCAGTCGACGCTGAAGACGTGCCCCTTGTGGGCCTGGGCGTGCCACAGCTGCTGGCCCGAGGTCGTGTCCCAGACGCGCAGGTGACCCTGGCGCCCCGCGGTGGCGAGCCGGCGTCCCTGGGGCGACCAGGCGGCTGCGTACACCGGGCCCTGATGGCCCCGCAGGACCTTGAGCGGCTTCCCGGTGGCCGCGTCCCAGATCCGCACCGTGCGGTCCCAGCCCACCGAGGCGAGGCGCCGACCGTCCGGAGAAAAGACCGCGGCGTTGACCCGGTGGGTGTGGCCCCGGAGCGTGCGCAGCGGCCGACCGGTCCCGGTATCGAACAGCCGAATGGTGCGATCCCAACCGCCGGTGGCAAAGCGTGCTCCGTCGGGGGTGAAGCCCACCGCCGTGACCCCCTTGGGATGGGCCTTGATGACCCGGGGTGGAGCGCCCGGCTGCAGCTGCCAGACCTTGACGGTGCGATCCCAGGCCAGCGTCGCGAAGCGGCGACGATCGGCCAGGAAGGCCATCTTCCGGATGCGTTCGTGGTGGCCCTCGATGGCCTGCAGCCGGGTGCGGCGCTCCAGATCCCAGAGCACGATGCTGCGGTCGAGACCGCCGCTGATGAGCAGCCGGCCATCGGCCGACAAGGCCATGATGTAGATCGTCGCCTGGTGGCCCTGCAGCCGCTTGAGGACCTTCCAGCTGCGTGTGTCGAACTGGGTGATGGTCCGCCCCCAGTCGGCCGCGAAGAGCTGCCGGCCGTCGGGGGTGAAGACCGCGGTGTGCCAACCCAGGGTGGTGGCGGGCAGCCTGACCACCGACCCCGGCTTCGAGGGCTGCCAAATGACCGCGCTGCGATCCCAGCGCACGATGGCGACGCGCCCACCGGCAGGATCCCAGGCCAGCTGAAACACCCCTTTACCCGCACCGGCCAGCCGCGCGATCCGCCGCCCGTCCCGGGTCCGGTAGATCGTGCAGGCGCCCTGCTTGTCCCCCACGGCCACCCGGGCAGCATCCGGCGCGAACGCCACGGCCCAGCCCGGCTTGCCCAGGTCGATGGTCCGGAGCAGCTGCCCGGTGCGGGCCTGCCAGAGCCGCAGCTTTCCGTCGCCGCCCACCGACGCCAGCCGTTGTCCGCGGGGCGAGAAATCCAGGGCGTCGTACCGTCCCGGGTGCTTGCCCAGGGTATGCACCAGCGCGCCGTTGTTCAGCCGTCGGATGCGGAGCGTGCCGCCCTGGTCCCGCGACGCCAGCAGCCCGGAGACGCCGGAGACCGCCCCCCACTGCTCTGCCTGGGGCGCGGTGGCCGTCGACAGGAGCCGCACCGACGGGTGCTGGCCCGACCGGTGGATCACCGACGCCGCCCGGGCGAGCACGTCCAGGCTACGCGGCGCGGCCTTGGCAAAGGCCGCCGCGTGCCGGCCGGCAACCGAGTGAGCGGGGTTGCTATTCAGCGAAGCGGCCGCGTAGATCTTCGCCGCTGCGAAGCGCCGCCGACGCTCCATACGCAGCGCCATGTACAGATAGGCCTGGGCGAGGTGGTACTGCGCCTGGCGGCGCACCTGCTGCTCGCTCACCACCGACCGCGACAGTCGCTCGCTCATGCGGTCGGCCTTGCCGCGGGCAACGGCCTCGCGCTTGCGGGCCGCCGTCTCCCGGATGCGCGCTGCGGTCTCCCGCTCGCGGATGGCCCGCTCCCTCTGCCAGGACACTGCCACCACCACCACCACCACCACCAGCGCCAACACCACGGCGGCCACTGCCGTGACCAGCGCGCGGTGCTGCCGGACAAACCGGCGCATGACGTCCCAGGTGCTGTAGTCGTAGGCCGCCACCGGGTCCCCCGTGAGATGCGCCTCGATCTCTGCGGCGAGGCCCGCAGCGTCGTCGTAGCGAAGGGCCGGCCTCTTCTGCTGGGCCTTGTCCGCCACGGCGATGAGCTCCACCGGAGCGTCGGGCTCCTGCTCTGCCACCGGCGGAGGCGGCTCCTGGATGACCCGCACCAGGACCTCCCGGCCCGACACACCCTTGAAGGGCGGCGAGCCGGTGAGCAGCTCGTAGAGGATGGAGCCCAGGGCATAGACATCCGAGCGCGCGTCCATTCGGTCGACCTCGCCCAGCGCCTGCTCCGGGGGCATGTAGCAGGGGGTGCCCATGGCTTGTCCCACCACCGTTGCCAATCCATCCGAGGAGACCCTGGCGTCGAGTCCGGCGCTCAGCGGCTCCTGCTCGGCGTCCGTCTCCCCGAGCACCTTGGCCAGACCCCAGTCCAGCACGACGGTTTCACCAAATTCGCCGATGAGGATGTTGTCGGGCTTCAGATCCCGGTGGATCACCCCCCGGCTGTGGGCGTAGGCCAGGGCGTTGCAGACGTCACGGAAATGCGGCAACAGGTGCAGCCGCTCCCGCAGGGAACCCGCCTCCCGGATGGCCGCGCTCAGGGTCCGCCCCCGCACCCGGCGCATGGCGTAGTAGTACGTACCGTCTTGGCGCTGGCCGATCTCGTACACGGGCATGATGGCCGGGTGCTCCAGCTGCCCGGTTACCCGCGCTTCCCGCAGAAAACGGCGGTTAAGCAGCTCCATCAGCGAGGCGTCACAGCTCAATCCCTGCTCCGCTCCGCTGAGCAGCTCCTTGATGGCGACGCTGCGGCCGATGTGCCGATCGTACGCCAGAAATACCCGCCCCAGAGCCCCCCGCCCGATCTCCTCCCGCCCTTCGTAGCGCCGGAGGGACTCCTGGGTCACCCCCAGAACGTCATCGCTGTGCACACTCCCGGACGGGTCGGTGGGCAGCGTGAGCCCATCGGACTCGGCATCGCCCCCGCCACCACGACCCGGGCGCACCCCATCCCGGCGGGTCCGAGCCTCGAGCGACACATCGTCGGCCAGCAGGGTCTCGTCACCCTGGCCCTGCTCCTCGTCGGTCATATGGCGGTCGTCACGGGATCCCACCGGCCGATTAGAGCAAAGTCCGCGCACCCTTTCAAGGTCGAGCACAGGTTTCATCGGGGGTCGAGCTCTAGCCATCGGAAGAGAGGGAAGTTGAGGTGGGTCGCCCATGCAGCGCATCAGGACGAGACGATAAGACGATAAGACGATAAGACGATAAGAAGTTTCATGCTTCTATGGAAGTACCCTCTGTGCCAACGTGGGTGAGACAGCGGCACGAGACGAAATTACTGTAGATGACACCCAGCGCACAGGATAGGTTTGAGGGGAGGCGGAGCCTCCCCGGATCAGTCCCGGCATCGCCGCAGCGATGTCGGGTACCATCACCCTCCGGGCCGCAGGCCCGCGGGGGCGCCCCCGCGGGGGCGAGGTTATCCTACATGGGAACACGTCTACCACCTTCGAGGGCGGAGAAGGAGCAGCGCGAAATGTCGCGACTGTCAGCCAGTGCAGAAGAGAAGCAGAGCCCCGTCACCGACGAATCCCAACAACCTGAGGACAAGAGCCGCGTGAGCGAAGGCAAACCGATGTCGCCGGATCCGGAGGTACCGGAGCAGGCGAAGCGCCGCCGTTTCTCGGCGAAGTACAAGCTGCGCATCCTTCGAGAAGCGGATGCCTGCACGGAGAAGGGACAGCTTGGCAGGCTACTTCGCCGCGAAGGATTGTACTCGTCTCATCTGACGACCTGGCGTCGGCAGCAGGAGGAGGGCAGCCTCAAGGGCCTGGCGCCGAAGAAGCGTGGCCGTAAGCCGAACAAGAACCGCAAAAGTAAACGCGAGGCCCAGCTCGAAGGAGAGGTACGCCGCCTGCGCAAGAAGCTGGAGCAGGCCGAGGCCATCATCGACATCCAAAAAAAGTTGCCGCGCTCTTGGGGAACCCGATAGAGGGCCCCGAGAGCGGCGAGAACAGCTGATGCAGGCGGTCGAGGGCATGACCCCTCGTGTGCCTACAGCACCGCTGTGTGACGCCCTGAGTGTGCCTCGTGCCACGCTGTACCGGCATCGTGAACGGGCTCGAGCACCGGCGAGAGAGCCGACGCCACGGCCCACTCCCGCCCGTGCACTGGCGCCCGCTGAACGTCAGCAGGTGCTGGATGTGCTGCACAGCAACCGCTTCGTGGACACCGCCCCAGCCGAGGTGGTCGCCACCCTGATGGACGAGAAGAAGTACCTGTGCTCCGTGCGTACGGCATATCGCATCCTGGCCGCCGAGGGCGAGGGACGGGAGCGGCGCAACCAGCTCACCCATCCACCCTATGTGAAACCCGAGCTGCTGGCCACGGGACCAAATCAAGTTTGGAGCTGGGATATTGAGCGCCACGAGGCGCCTTGAACCTTGCCGTGATGAAAGGACACGGCCATTGGCCCGTCGTAGAGGGCCGGTTGAAGCTGAGGGCAGCCCGAACCTTGGAACGGGGGGGAAGGTGGCAAGCAGCCCTGACAAAGCCGGGGCGGGACAGCACCGTCAGATGACCTGGTGCCCGGCGAGCAAAGCGGGAAGGTGTAACGACAGTGAACCAGTGTAAGAAAGCCTCTCAAGAGAGAACCACCAGCTCTAACCTGACGGATATGGGCTGGGTTGCGGTGCACACCCGCACGATGGCGTACGGGAAACTTCCCGGTCGGTTGATATCGCTGACCAGGGAGGCCACGGTGAAGGTCTACGGCGTAGCCGTGGCGAAGCCGCAGGGGCATAGCTGGGCGCCTAACCTGCTGAAAGGTTCAAGGTGAACGTGGGAACCATTCCGGCGGTCCCCAACCCCGCCAGTGTCATGCTGGATGGAGGGAAGATCCGTTGCCGATCGATGCTGCCGGAATGGGACGGAGGGGTCGTAGTAGTCCGAGGTCAGGAAAGCTGGCTACATGGCGAAGGACCCCAGCGTGTTCGCAGCATCAATGCTGAACGAGGAGGTCGCTGATGAATATCGGCGCTCCGTGGCCCGACCTCGCTGAGGCTGAGTCGCGGGTACTCGCGATGCAGAAGAAGCTGCACCAATGGACGATCAATGAACCTGATCGTTGTTTCGATGATTTGTTCAACCTTGTGTATGACCCGGCGTTCCTCGTGGTGGCGTGGAGTCGGGTGCGGAGCAACAAAGGCGGGCGCACCGCCGGAATCGATGGCGTCGCACCGCGATCCATCGAGTTCGCTGGGGAGTATCTCAACCGGCTGCGAGACGATCTCAAGGCCCGTCGATTCACTCCTAGCCGGGTGCGGGAGAAGAAGATCCCCAAAGCATCGGGCAAAGTCCGACGCCTCGGGATCCCTACTGCCGCAGATCGGGTGGTGCAAGCGTCGTTGAAGTTGGTGCTCGAGCCAATTTTCGAGGCGGGATTTTACCCGTGTAGTTACGGGTTCCGGCCGAGACGCCGAGCACAGGACGCGATCGCTGAGATACACTTTCTCGGCACACCGATTCGGAATTACGAGTGGGTGTTCGAGGCGGATATTAAAGCGTGCTTCGACGAGATAGACCACACGGCTCTTCTGGGTCGAGTGCGACTTCGGATCGGGGACAAACGGGTTTTGGGTTTGGTGAAGGCGTTCTTGCGGGCAGGGGTCCTCTCTGAAGATGGCCTCGACCGTACGACGATCACCGGCACGCCCCAGGGCGGTGTCCTTTCACCACTGCTAGCCAATATTGCCTTGTCCGTGTTAGACGAGCACTTCGCATGTAAATGGGAAGCGCTTGGCCCGGCATGGACGCGCGCCAAGTATCGTCGTGCCGGTGTTCCGGCCATGCGACTCATCCGCTATGCGGATGATTTCGTGGTCATGGTCAACGGCACGAAAGACGATACCAAAGCGCTACGGCATGAGGTGGCAGAGGTGCTCGCTCCGATGGGCTTGCGCCTATCAGAAGAGAAGACGAGGACCTGCCACATCGACGAGGGGTTCGACTTCCTCGGTTGGCGCATCCAGCGCCGTCACCGGAGAGGACAGAACGGCAAGAAAGCAGTCTACACCTACCCGTCGAAGAAGGCGCTCGCCTCTGTGATGGCCAAGGTCCGATCGCTGACTGCCAGAGCAAAACACCGGACGCTTGGCGACCTGTTGCGCTCGCTTAATCGAGTGCTTCGGGGGTGGTGTAATTATTTTCGACACGGAGTGTCAGCGCGGACCTTCAGTTACCTCGATTACTTTACGTGGTGGAGGATTTTCGGCTGGCTCCGCAAACGACACGATGGACTGAATAAGGGCAATCTTGTCCGGCGCCATCTACCAAATTGGGAGATACGCGACGGCCACATCGAGATGTTCCGACCACTCAAGGTGGCGATTATTCGCTACCGATACCGGGGTACTCGAATTGCCACACCATGGGCAAGCGAAACACAGGAGACGACTGTTCCAGCGGCATGACACGGGGAGAGCCGGATGCGGTGAGAGTCGCACGTCCGGTTCGGAGGGCGGACCGGAGAAACCCACCAGCCGTAAGGTTGGCAGGGCGCTCCGGCCCGACCCATCACAAAGCTCAAGGGTCCGGTGAAGTGGACCTACTTCTACCTCTACGTGATGCTCGATATTTTTAGCAGGTACGCCGTGGGTTGGATGGTAGCGCAGCGCGAGAGCGCTGAGCTGGCCAAGCGGCTGATCGGCGAGAGCTGCGAGAAGGAGGGCATCAAGCAGGGGCAGCTCATCATCCACTCGGACCGCGGCTCGCCTATGAAGGCGAAAACCACTGGGCAATGCCTTGCCGACCTGGGCGTGACCAAGAGCCAAAGCCGACCGCATGTCTCGGACGACAATCCCTTCTCGGAGGCGGGCTTCAAGACGCTAAAATACCGGCCGGGCTTCCCCGACCGCTTTGGCTGTCAGCAGGACTCGCTGGCTTGGTGCAGGGTGTTTTTTCCCTGGTACACTGTCGCCCTCCCCGAAATGTGTGACCGTTTGGCCTGATAAACAGGTGGACGAATTCGCTCCTTCCTGATGCGGCGTAGCCGCGAAGAAGGAGGAGCGAAATGGAAAAACGAACCGAGTCCCAGGTTG
>Ga0272441_10011777_pt1 | contig 12912 bp, 12 predicted proteins | sample SSMProp6N_FD_193582 | JGI IMG/M metagenome (GOLD analysis project Ga0272441, IMG submission 193582) | Marine sediment archaeal communities from Little Sippewissett salt marsh, Falmouth, MA, United States - SSM-Prop-6N | ecosystem: Environmental > Aquatic > Marine > Wetlands > Sediment ...
GCTCCAGAGCGTGGCGCTCGAGACCGCGGCACAGGGGATCCGCGTGAACGCGGTCTGCCCCGGGAACCTGCTCGACTCGCCGCTGTGGCAGAACAGCTTGTTCGAGCAGTACGCAAAGAACCAGGGCCTCACCAAGGAGCAAGTCCGCGAGAAGTATATTGAGAAGGTCCCCATGCGCCGCGGCTGTCGCTACGAGGACGTGTGCAACCTTGTCGTCTTCCTGGCCTGCGACGAATCGGCGTACATGACGGGCCAGGCCCTCAATGTGACGGGCGGCCAGGAGATGCGGTAGTCGCGCGCTCAGCAAGCAACGATCAGGGATCGGTGACCAGTAGTCGGAGACCGGTGAGCGAAAATCGGCGGGGAGGGGCGAAAGTGACGGACAGGAACGTATTGGCGGCGGACCTCGGCGCCGAGAGCGGCCGGCTCATGCTCGGCACGTTCGACGGCAGTCGTATCCGGCTGAGAGAGATTCACAGGTTCGCGACCGGCTTCGACGCCTCCGAAACCGGCCGGCGTTGGAATGTGCCGCGTTTGCTCAACGAGCTGCGGGCCGGTATCGAGAAGGCGCGCGGCGAGTGCGCACTGGCAACGCTGGGCATCGACACATGGGGTGTGGACGGCGGTTTTCTCGACGGGAACGGCGAACTCTGCGCATTGCCGTTCGCGTATCGCGAGTTCACCGAGCAGAACATGCAGGCCTGTCAGGCGGCCATGGGCGGCGCGGACAGGCTCTATGATCTGACCGGCGTGCAGCACATGCCGTTCAACACGGCCTATCAGTTCTTTGCGCTCCGAGAGAAGAACGACCCGACCCTGGCACGAGCAGACAAGTTCCTGTTCATGCCGGATTTGCTCCGGTATCTGTTGACCGGCTGCATGGTGGCGGAGGAGACAATCGCGTCCACATCCCAGATGCTGGACCCACACACGCGCACGTGGTGCGAACCGGTCTTGCGCACGCTGGGCGTCGAGCCCGGCCTCTTTGCGGCGCTGACCGCGCCCGGCGCGCCGAGCGGGGCGACCGTGAAGGGGACCGGGATCCAGAGCGTTTCGGTGGCCGGCCACGACACCGGCTCGGCCGTGGCCGCGGTGCCGGCCGAGCAAGGCACGCGTTGGGCATTCCTGAGTTCGGGCACGTGGTCGATTCTCGGGGTTGAAAGCGAAGAGCCGATCATGACAGCGCAGGCCCGGAAACTGGGAATCGGCAACGAGTGGGGCGTCGAAAAGACGTACCGCGTGCTGCGCAACATCATGGGGCTGTGGATCCTGCAGGGCTGCAAACGCGCTCTGGCCGAGCGCGGCAACGAGCTGGACTACCCCGCATTGGTGAAGGAGGCGGAGGCCGCGGAGCCGTTCGCGTTCCTGATCGACGTGGACGATCTGCGCTTCTTCGCGCCCGACGACATGCAAGCGGAAGTGGAGGGGTACTGCCGCGAGACGGGGCAGGGCCGGCCGGCATCCGTCGGTGCGCTCGTGCGCTGCGTGCTCGAAAGCCTGGCTCTGCGTTATGCGGATGTGCTGCACCGATTCGATGAAGTGATCGGTCAGCCGGTCGAGGTGCTGCACGTTATCGGGGGCGGCGTGCAGAACGAGTTGCTCTGCCGCATGACCGCCGACGCGTGCGGTGTGCCGGTCGTGGCCGGACCCGTGGAAGCGACCGCGGCCGGAAACGTCATCGTGCAACTCATGGCGACCGGCCAGGTCGCCGACCGGTTTCAAGGCCGCCGTATCATCGCGGACTCCTTCGATCCGGTCCGCTATGAACCGGAACAGCGAGCGGCATGGGAGCAGGCAGGCGCGCGGCTGCGCACGCTCTGCGCGCAACAGAAGGAGACGTCGCATGGCTGATGTCAGGAAAGAATTGGTGCGCTACGGCGAGAAAATTGCGAGGGCCGGGCTGGTCGCCGGCGCGGGCGGCAACATCAGCGCACGGGACGGCGAAGTCGTGTGGATGAAGCCCAGCGGCTTTGCCATGGACGAGATGAGCCCCGCCGATCTGTGCGGACTCTCGCTCGCGTCCGGCGAACAGGTCGAGGGCGGGACCCGCCCGACATCAGAGTTCAACATGCATCTGGGCGTCTATCGCGCGCGGCCGGACGTTAATGCGGTGTTTCATACGCATTCCGCCTGGGCGTCCGGCGTTATCAGCTCGGGCGTCGAACTCAAGGCCATGTTCGCGGAGTTCGTCAACGATCTCGGACGAACCGGTACCGTCCCTTACGTGACGCCGACAACCACACGGCTTGCCGACACGATCTCGACGTTCGCCAGAGAGCATGACACCATCTTCATGGTCAACCACGGAGTGCTCGCCGTCGGACGCAACATGAAAGAAGCCTATTTCCGCTGCTGCGTCGTCGAAGATGCGGCCAAGTCGCTGGTCGCCGCCGCCGCCGTCGGCAAGCCCAAGTTGCTGACCGGCGAGGAAGTCGCCGAGATCAACTCGCTCGATGCCGTCAAGTACCGCGCCAAGATGATGGGCGGCGGGGAGGAGGGGCGTTAGGTGTTCGGCGGCAGGTGATAACTTCGTCGGACCCTTCGTCGGACCCTTCGCCGGTAACCTCGTCGGCCCCTTCGTCGGTAACCTCGTCGGTGCCTTTGTCGGTGCCTTTCTCGAATCCGGCTGCGGCTGTGGACGGCAAACGAAGGGATCGACGAAGGGGCCGACGAAGGGGGGGATCTGGATGGACAAAGGGTATCAAACGGGAAACAGGACGTGACAGAGTCTTTCCGGACCATGGACCTGATTGCGAACAACGGACCCGACTACGAATTCGTCGATGCCGGCGACGGGCGCCGCCTGGAGCGGTTTGGCCCACACGTGCTGGACCGGCCGGCGCCCGCGGCGCTCTGGGGCCGGGAACGCCGCGACGAGTGGGCGCAAGTCGATGCCATGTTCGAAAGGCGCCGGGAGGGTGGGGGACGTTGGAAGAATCGCCGAAAACTGCCGGGATCCTGGCGGATCGCGGTCGATCGGCTGAGCCTTCTGATCAAGCCAACGGGTTTCGGGCATATCGGGTTCTTTCCTGAACATGCCTGCCATTGGGACTGGTGCCGAGAACGGATCAAGGCAAGCCCGGCACCATGCCGTATTCTGCACCTGTTCGCCTATACGGGGGCCATGACCCTCGTCGCTGCGTCCGCGGGCGCGCAGCTCGCGCATGTCGAGGCGGTCAAAGATGTCAACGCGTGGGCACGCGACAACGCGCGGGCCAGCGGCTTGCAGGCCGCCAGCATCCGCTGGCTCACGGACGACGCAGCGAAGTTCGTTGCACGCGAATTGCGGCGCGGGAACCGGTATGACGCGATCGTTCTGGATCCGCCCAGCTACGGACGCGGCCCCAAAGGGGAGAAGTGGGTGCTGGAACGGGATCTGTGCAGCTTGCTGCAACAGACATTGGGGCTCATGACGGAGACACCCCGATTTGTGCTTTTCACAGCCCACAACCCGGGCTTCTCCCCCCCGCTGATGGCCAACATGCTGCTGCCGTGGCAGACACGCTTCGGGGGTGCTATCGAAGCAGGGACCATGCTGCTCGGGAATCCGGCATGCGCGTGCGTGTTGCCCTCGGGCTTCTATGCGCGGTGGACGCCGAACACGGCGCTTGGTAATGCGGCAACGAAATCGTGACCCTCGACCGATCATGGCCGATTGACGCCGCTAGAGTCGAAGGGTGAGTCTACGACAAGGTTATTCGCAAGGGAGGGCAGATGCACACACCGAGCTACTTGAAGCAATACGAGGAGCTTTACGCCGAGGACCCGCGGCAAGCGGCGCGCGCCTGGTTTCGTGACGCGCGGTACGGGCTGTTCCTGCATTACGGGCTCTATTCCCTGCTCGGCAGGCACGAATGGGTGCAGCTGCGCGAGAAGATACCCGTCGCCGAATATGCGAAACTCGCGGACCAGTTCACTGCCGAGCGGTTCGATGCCGACGAAATCGCCCGATTTGCACTGGCTTGCGGCATGCGCTACGTGAACATTACGACGCGACACCACGACTCGTTCTGCCTGTTCAAGACCGGACAGACCGATTTCCATGTACTGAACACACCGTGCGGGAGGGACCTGGTCGGTGAACTGGCCGCCGCCTGCGCGAAGCACGGGCTCGGTTTGTGCCTGTACTACTCGCACGGGCGGGACTGGCGCCATCCACACGCGCCAAACAACGACGCGTACGGCAGCCACGCCCGTCCCGAGTACGACCCGCCGGAACCTTCGTATGCCTACGGCGAAGACCACGATCTGGACAAGTACCTTGCGTTCATGACCGCACAAATCACCGAGCTCCTCACCCAATACGGCCCGATCGCCGCAATCTGGCTGGACGGGATCGGCGTCCCGCTCAGCGGCGATGCCGCCGCGTTCAAGTGTCAAACGCTCTATGACCGAATCCACGGCATGCAGCCGCAAGTCCTTGTCTCTTACAAGCAGGGCCTGCTCGGCACGGAGGACTTCTTCGCACCCGAGCACGGCGTGCCGGACCCGAAGGCGGACGAACGCAAGCGGGGCCGCATGCCGGCCGGGCCGGACACGCTGATCGAAGTCTGCACCACCATGTGTCCAAAGAGCTGGGGCTACATGAAGGAACGGGCCGGCCAGCATCTGGGCGAAGAAGAAGTCTGGCAGAAACTGTGCGAGGCGCGCGAACGCGGCTACAACCTGCTCCTGAACACGGGCCCGTTGCCCGACGGCAACATCGATCCGGAAGACGAAACCGTGCTGCGCAGGGTGGGCCAGCGGCTGTGCCGTGAAGAGGGGGCGGGCAGCAGCCGTGCCTGAGCCCGGCGCTCCTCGCCGGGTTCAGGCACGGCCTGTCTACACATCGAAATCCGCGAACAGGAAGGTGTGATCCGACGGCTTCGGCGCGCGCCGCGGTTCCAGATCGATCTCGCAACCGGTAGCCTTCTTCGCCAGCGGCCGGGTTGCCAGGATGTGATCGACGCGCCAACCCATGTTCCGTTCCACCACGCGCGGGGAGCGGTAGTCAAAAAACGTGTACAGGCCCGGCTCCGGATGATGCGCCCGGAACACATCGACGAACCCCCAGTCCCGCGTACGCTTGAACGCGTTGCGCACGTCGATATGGAAACAGACATGCTCCGCCTGTTTCTCGCTGTTGTGCACGTCCATGGGCTCGGGCGCGATGTTCAAGTCGCCCACCCACACGAGCCGGGACCGCGTCGAGTAGTGCCTGTCGAAATAGGCGCGCAGACGCCGGAACCATTCGAGCTTGTAGGCATACATCGCGTGCCGGATCTCACGGCCCTGCGGCACGTAGGTGTTCACGACATGGACCGGCCCCACCTTTGCGGCAACCAGACGGGTCTCATCCGGTGCATCCCCGTCGTCCAGCCCGAACCGCACGGCACGCGGCTTGATCCGGGACAGGATCGCCACGCCGTTGTACGATTTCTCGCCCCGAAACACCACGTGATAGCCGGCGTCCGTGAGGGGACCGGCGGGGAATTCTCCGTCCTGCACCTTGGTCTCCTGCACGCACAGCACATCCGGGCCCGCCTTCTTCAGCCATCCCAGGATATGGTCCAGCCGCGCGCGTATCGAGTTCGCGTTGAATGTCGCAATCCGCATCATGCTCAGGCTCGGTAACTCAGAGTCCCCCGGAATACGTGCTCGGCAGGCCCCCGCAACGTCACGTTGCGCGGCGCGCCGCCGGCCACTTCGCAATCGACGGTCAGCACGTCACCGTGCGCACAACGCACCTGCACAGGCGCGCTGACGCGTTGTGTCAATACGCAGACAAGCGCGGAAGCCACGATGCCGGTGCCGCAGGCCAGCGTTTCCGACTCGACCCCGCGCTCGTAGGTCCGTACGGAAAGGGTGTCCGGCCCGGTGACCGCGACGAAGTTCGCGTTCGTTCCCGCCGGCGCAAAATCGGGATGGTGCCGAATCCGCGAGCCGAGCCCGAGCACGTCGGTGCGGCCGAGATCCGGACGCTCCACGACAACGTGCGGCACCCCCGTATTGATGTATCCGTACGGGATCTCCGTGCCGTCCAGCGTCAATCGCGCGTCCAGCCGCCAATCCTCAGGCGGCGTCATCTCCAACAGCACTTGTGCGCCGCGCACTTCCGCATGCAGCACGCCGGCGTCCGTCTCGAGCGCCATGCTCGCCGGTGCAATGCCCTCCTCGCATGCCAGTCGCGCGGCGCAGCGCGCGCCGTTGCCGCACATCGCCGCGCGCGTGCCGTCGGGGTTGAAAAAGACCATCCTGAAATCCGCCGTTCCGGACTTCCGGATCAAGATCACGCCGTCGGCCCCGACCCCGCTGCGTCGGGCGCAGAGCGCACGGAGCCATGCCGCATCGCGAACCGGGAACACCGCCTCGCGATCGTCGACCAGCACGAAGTCGTTGCCGGCGCCGTGCATCTTCCAGAACCCGAACTCCTTACTCATGCCGGTCAAAAGGGTAGGGCACACGGATTTTCTTTGTCAACCGAGTTCGCGCGGTGCTTTAATGAGAGCGTACGCCGCACGGCCACGCGGCTGCTAGAGGAGGCGCCACATGGGACAGTCGAAAACGAGAGAAGAGCTTGTTGCCGAGCTGGCGGCACGCGCGGGCATCAGCAAGGAGCAGTGCCGCGCAGTGCTCGACGGCTTGGCCCGCACGGCGCTGAACGAGGCAGAGAACGGGTTCACGATCCCGGGTCTGTGCCGGCTGAGCGTGCAGGAACACGCGCCGCACACGGACGAATCGAACGGGCCCGGGCCGCGGAGAGTCCTGCGCATCGAGCCGCTACCCGAGGCCAATGAAGCCGTAGACCGCGCTCCGCAGCGACAGGAGCCACCGCCCGCGCCGCCACCGCAGGCGCCGAGCCCGGAGCCGATCTTCATCACATTCCGCTGCTCGCAATGCGGCGCGGAGATCGAGGCCTCGACGGACATGGCGCAGACGATCGCCACGTGCCCCGGCTGCACGGCGCGGATCACCGTGCCGAGCACCTCGTCGGTCACCGCGTTCGCACAGATCGAGGATATCCCCGAATCATCCAGTCCGGATCAGCCGGACGGCGGCGAGGATTGGAAGAAAGGCTCCACGATCCGGATCGAGCTTCCGAAAAGCTACAAGATCCCGCGCGCGGTCCGACGGACGGTCTACATCAAGCGGAGGAAGTAGGGCAGTGCGCGCGGCCGACAACTCCTGGTGTATTCGCGGCTGCCGGATCGTGGATCCCGGTTCCGGCCGTGAGGAAGTCGCAGACCTCGCGATGCGAGACGGCAAGATCGCGGAGTTGCCGGCGCCGCCGGGAGTACCGGAAATCGCGGGCGAGGGCCTCACTGCCGTCCCGGCCCTGATCGATCTGCATGTGCATCTTCGCGAGCCCGGTGCGGAACGAACGGAAACGGTTGCATCCGGTTCGCGCGCCGCGGCACGGGGCGGGTTTGGCACCGTGCTGGCAATGCCGAACACGCAGCCTCCGATCGACACACCCCAACGCGTCGCCGAACTGCTTGCAAAGGGGGCAGCCTCGGGCCGGGTCAGGGTGATGGCCTCTGCCTGCATCACGATCGGGCGGGCCGGCCGCGAACTGGCGGATCTTGCCGCACTTGCCGGCGCCGGCGCCGCGGCGTTCACGGATGACGGCAGCACCGTGCCCGACGCCGGCCTGCTGCACCGCGCCATGCAGCGCGCCGCGGAACTGGGCCTGCCGATCCTGGACCACGCGCTCGATCCCACGCTGGCGGGCGCCGGCGTCATGCACGAAGGCGCGCGCGCCCGTGCGCTCGGTTATCCGGGCATCCCCGCCGAAGCCGAACGCCGCATCGTGGCGCGCGACGCGCGGCTCGCGCGTGAGACAGGCTGCGCCCTGCATATTCAACACGTGTCCACACGAGAGGCGGTCCAGGAACTCAGGGCCGCGCTGCGCACAGGCGCGCGTATCTCGGCGGAGCTCACGCCGCACCACCTCGCGCTGATCGACGAAGACGTGCATGCCGACAGCGTGGACCATAAAATGAATCCGCCCCTCGGCAGCCGGGCGGATCGAGCCGCACTCCGGGACGCGGTCGTGGACGGCACGATCTGCGCGTTTGCTACCGATCACGCACCGCATAGCCCGGAACGCAAGGCTCAAGGCTTTCTCTCCGCTCCGTTCGGGGTCGTGGGCCTGGAGACCGCCGTCGGCGTCACGCATACCGAATTGGTCGACTCCGGCAGAATGCCGCTCAGCACATGGGTCCACCGCTGGACGTGCGGACCCGCGGCGGTGCTCGGATTGCCCGAACCCACCCTCGTGCCGGGCGCGCCGGCAGACGTGACTCTGCTCGAACTCGACACGCCCTGGTCCGTTCGGCCCGCGGACTTCGTGTCAAAATCCTCCAACACCCCGTTCGCAGGCAAAACACTTACAGGCCGATGTGTTGCCACCTTTCTCGCCGGTTGCCCCTCCTACGCGGCGCCCGGCCTGCTGCCCGCCTGAGAGCCGCGTGGTGCATCCTTTACAACCCGCCGCCGCCACCGAAACTTCCCTCGGACTCTTCCCTCGTACGCTTCCCTCGTACGCTTCTCTTGCGCCGCAATCCACTCGCGCTCGATGGGGGAGTACGATGGAGGAGTACGATGAGGGAGTACGATAGGGGAGAAACAGCGAGAATCCTCGCAAGAAGCGAAGCACGAACTCTTCTTGTCAGAAAATTGGCTTTGACAGGCACCGGCGAATCTGCGAGCATCACCGCCAGAAGGGAGGCTCGAAACCCATGGCAGTTCTGATCGGCATGTCGGGCAAGATCCAGGGGCAGACGTTCCAAATCGACAAGGACGTCGCCACCGTCGGACGCAGCGCGGATAACGATATCGTTATGGATCTGCCGTCCGTCTCAAGCCGGCATTGCAGCATTGCAAGAGAAGGCAACCGCTACACACTGCGCGATCTCGACTCGACCAATGGCACCTTTCTCAACGCGGTCAAGATCAAGACCGCCCAACTCAAACCGAAAGACATCGTCCTGGTCGGTTCCGTCGAAGTCATGTTCGATGGCGTGAACGTCGAGGTCGACCAGGAAAACGTCATGACCGCCACGCAGGTGATCGTGGGGCAGGGCGCGCCGGCCGCACCCGAATCGTTCACCAGCATTTCTCCGTTCGGTACCCGTCGGCAGGACACAAAGAGCATCTGGCTATGGATCATCGGGGCGGTCGCGGCTCTCGCGCTGCTGGGCGTCGTTGCGCTTGTCGTGCGACTGTGCGGGTCCGGCTGAGCCTGGGCGCACCACGCCGGGTCAAGTCCCGACAGCGATCAGCCGGCCGGGGTCCGGCATGTCGGGCACTCACGCTCATCGAGCTTCTCGTTGCCGTCACGATCGGCGTCATGGTCGCGCTGCTCGTGCTCTCCGTGTACCATTCCGTGGCGAACAGCGCGCGGCGTACCCGCGAGCGCGAGCTCGTCGCGTTGCCGCTCGCGCAGACGCTGGAACGGCTCCGACAGGATGTGCGCTGCGCATGGGTCCCTGACCCCGGGCTGGAAGACGTGTTCGCGCTGAACCCGGCCGATGCGGACGCAACCGAACCCGCATCGCTCACCCTCTACACGAGCATACCCGCGCAGGGCGAAAAAGACCTGAAATGGGCCGAACCCCTGCGCGTGCGATACACGCTCACGAAAGCCGCGAATCCCGGCACGGGCTCCGCACTGCTGCGCCAGGCAACTGCAATTTGCGGCACGAGCGCCGTGCGGGCATTGCCCGCCCGCACTCTGCTTCAGGAAATCGAAACCCTCGACCTTGCCGTGTCTGACGGACAGAAATGGACGAATGCCTGGGACTATGCGACGCGCCAACGCCTGCCGCAAACCGCGCGGGTCCGGATCACGCTGCGCACCGAACAAGGCGCCCGCGAGTTCAGGGACGAAATCCCGATCGGCGCCGGGCAAGTGATCAGCAATCAGTCAGCCGCGCCGCGCTGACTGCCATTCCGGGCTAGCGCCCCCGCATCACGGCTTCGAGCACCTGCTCGAGTGCATCGACGCAGGAGTCCCAGGCGAAGCTGTCGAGCACAAGCTTGCGCGCGCGCTTCGCGATGGAGCCTCGCAACCGGCGATCCGAGAGAAGAATCCCTATGTGTTCGGCCAATCCGTGCGGGGTATCGGCAAGAAACATGTTGACGCCGGTCATCGCCGGCACACCGGCGGCGCCGAGCGAGGTGGAAACAACAGGCACGCCGCACGCCATCGCTTCCAGGATCTTGCCGCGAAAGCCGCCGCCCATGCGGACCGGACAGACGAACACGCGCGCCTTCTCGAGGTAGGGTCGGATATCGTCAACCCGGCCGGTCACGACAAGACTCGGGTCACGCCGGGCCAGCGTCCGGATCGACGCCCCCGACTGCGGGCCCACCACGTAGAATTTCAGGTCCGGATGCTGCGCCTTGAGCCGCGGCCACACGGTGCGCACGAACCAGAGCACCGCATCCTCGTTCGACCTGTCCGCATAGGAGCCGGTGAAAACGATCGCCTCCTCCGTCTTGCGTCCGCGCCGCAGCGTAAACACCTGGGTGTCGACCCCGTACGGGATCACGGAAATATGCAGCGCCCGATTGTATTTCAGCAGGCTGTCCCGATCGCGAGGGGTCAGCACCAGCACGTGGTCGCCATAGGCGTAGACACCAAACTCGCAAGCACGCAGCTTACGCCACACGACCCAGCGGAACACGCGTCGCAACGCACTGCGCTCCAACGCGATCCCTTTCTCGTAGGCCTCCGTCGCGCAGCGGTGGCAGGAGACAACCCGGCGCACGGCCGGCAGGTAGGGGTTGCGCACGAAATACTGGCCCATCTCCGTGTACTCGGCGATCACGAGGTCGTAACGCGAACGCCCGACCAGTTCGCCGACAAGCCGTTGCATGTGCGCAGACAGGTACGCGTCGAATTGGGACGGGATCGAGCGAAACAAGAAATCCGAGTAAACTTGCACCCGCGGCTTGCCCACGGGTTGCGGCACCAGCTCCAACTCCAGAAGCAACGCGCGCAGCTCCGCTGTATCCGCAGGCGCCGGCTGGCGTGCGACGAAAGTGGCCAACCCGACCTCGTGCCCACGCTCGACCAGCCGCTTGATCCGGTTGTAAACGATGATCGGGCCGCCGATCACGTTGGCATGCGGCAGTGCTCTGGAGAGGAAAAGGATTCTCATGAACAATCTACACTAGATCCGCAGCTTGTCCGTCTCTTCCGCGGTCGACGGCACGACGTCCAGACGCCGCGTGCCTCGGGACGACCGGATGCGGACCACGATGCTCTCGCCGGTCGGCGCATCGCTGTAGCGCGCACATACCGCGGCGCCAAGTCGGATCTCGTCCTCCGTCGCGGTAAACGGGAGCAGGCCCGTCGGGCCGGGCACACCCTCGGTCTTGATCAACAGCTCGTAGAGCTCGGCTGTGCCTTCGAGCATCGCATTGTCCTTCTCGTTCCGGCCCACCACCAGCTTCGTGGAAGGCGACAACCGAATATGCCGGCCGGTCCGCAAAAGCTCGATGTTGCGGCGCCCGTTCAGGCCGCCATGCTCCATCAGATCCCGCAATCGCGTACAGAAGTTCGGCTCGGTCAGCAGACACCCGCCGGCGGGCGAAGGGAAATTGGTCAGCCCGTAGTGCGCCGCCAGTTGAAGCTGCGGCTTGCGGTTGCGGCCCTCGAGTCGAAGCAACTTGTCGCGTGCCACCCAACCGTTGCGTTCCGGTTCCGTTTCCGGCAGCAACTGCGCGCTCAGCGGCCGGACCAACCGCCCGCCGTAGCCCGAATCCTTGCCCACGACGGCCAGGGATTCCTTGTTCTGCGACATCGGCCGCTGGTTCAGCACCTCGCCGGTCGCAAGGAAATGCAGGCCCTCGTCCTCCATCAACTGGCCCGCCTTCAGAATCATCCGCGTATGGCAGTCAATACAGGGATTCAACTGCGAACCGAACCCGTGCGGCGGGTCCTTGAGAATGCCGACAATGTCCGGCGTGAAATCAATGACATGCGACACAACCCCCAGTTGCGTCGCCGCAGTGCGCGCGCGGTCGGCGCTGAAGAACGGACTCTCGAATGTAACGGCCTGCACGTCAATCTGCTGGTCGCGCAAGACACAGACCGCCAACTGGCTGTCCAACCCGCCCGAGAGCAGACAAAGCGCCCGTATTCTCTCTTTGCTTTCGTCCATGGTCAACGCGCAAGCAGAGCAAACTTGTCAACAGCGCAGCGTATGAGCTAAGTTAAACTCTTCGTATACCCAACGCAAGTGTTGAAACACAGTTTGTTTCCCATCGCCAGCACGCGCCGGACACCATGCCGAAAACCACACGCTACAAACTCACGATCGCCTATGACGGTTCGCGTTATTCCGGTTGGCAGGTTCAGCCGTCCCGCGTCACGGTGCAAGGACAACTGGAACACGCGCTGCGGGAGATGACCGGCGAGAAGCCCAAGTTGCACGGCAGCGGAAGAACCGATCAGGGCGTGCACGCACGCGCACAGGTGGCGCACGTTGATATCCGGAAGCCGCTTGCCGTCGCGACGCTCGTGCGCGGGCTCAACGCGTTGGCGCCGCCGGATATCCGCGTGCTGCGCGCCGAACAGACTTCCGCCAGCTTCCACGCCAGGCGCTCGGCGATCGGCAAGCAGTATCGCTACTACGTCTGGAACGCGGCCGTGCTGCCGCCGTTCCTGCGTTTCTATCGAACGCACGTGGTCGAACGGCTGGATGTCGCCGCAATGAACGAGGCCGCCCGGCATCTGCGGGGCCGGCACGATTTCGCGGCGTTCACCGCGAATCCGAACCGCGTCGTCGAAAGCACCGTACGAACGCTCTCCGAGTTGACCGTGAAAAGGCGCGGGTCCGAGGTGCTAATCCTTGCCAGCAGCGAGGGTTTCCTGTACAAGATGGTCCGGAGTCTCGCCGGCCTGCTGATCCGGGTGGGTGA
>Ga0272441_10011778_pt1 | contig 12911 bp, 10 predicted proteins | sample SSMProp6N_FD_193582 | JGI IMG/M metagenome (GOLD analysis project Ga0272441, IMG submission 193582) | Marine sediment archaeal communities from Little Sippewissett salt marsh, Falmouth, MA, United States - SSM-Prop-6N | ecosystem: Environmental > Aquatic > Marine > Wetlands > Sediment ...
AAACTCCCAGGCCATCCCGGCGTAGCTTTCCGCCTTCTGCCAGTTGTTTGTCTGAACGTACAGCCGCGCCAGATCTATCCTGGTCTTCGCAAGCTCCAGCGTCGCCCCGCACCGCTGCACTAATGTTTCAACCTTTACGAGATTGTCAATCTTGTGGTGGGGTGACGTTTCCTGTTCAAGGATTTGAATTTGGCGCCTTCTGATAATGCTATAAAGAAAGGGATTCACATCTTCTTCTTTCAGCTGATACAGGAACGTGATGACCGAATTCAACTCAACGGGTGAAATCTCCTTGATATGGAGCATATAACCCGCTTCGAATACAGGGGAGATATTGAGAGTATGGTACCAGCTCGATTTTCGCAGTTTCCAGAGGACCTTGAAATACTCTGCTGCGACGTCAAAATTGTTTTCGAGACACTCGATATTTGACAGGCCAATGCCGGACAAGACCTCGGCCATGGGAATGTTTTCTTTCCGGGAAAGCTCCAGGGCGCGCTCAAAATATGTTCTGCTGTTTTTCAGTTGTCTGATTTCGAGGAAGATGATTCCCGTAGTCGCAAGGGCGTTCGACAAAAGGGGCCAGTTTTTGTTTCCGTGAGCCTGCCGTTCGATGGTTTCCGATATTCCAAGGCCACGTTGCGGCATTCCTACCTGAGTATAGCAGAGCGCAAGAGTGAGAGCCGTGAGCATTGAAAAATCGTCGTCGGCGATAGACTCGAGCTCTCCTAGCGATTCTTCATACGCCTGAATGGCATCACACAACTTTCCATTTATCCAGTGAGAAAGACCCTGCAACTGCAAGCCCCTTCGATACAGTTCGGCGTCACGTATCTCGTTAATCATTTTCCAGCCGTGATCGAAGTGTTGTACTGCCATATCATGTCGGAATGACATCCAGTAATTCTGTCCAATGAGGAGTTGCAGCGAGGCTTGCGAACGTTTGTCACCAAACTGGTGCGCCATATCGAGGGCCATACAGAGAAATCGATTGATCTTCTTGAGGTCTGGATGAAACAATGAAAGTGAAGCACGGCGTTCAATTGTTTTGATGAACGTACACCATGTCTCACTCGAAGGCGTTACATCGCCGTCTACAATGATTAGTTCGATATGTTCCAGCAAAGAATCGTAGAACCTGATCGCTGCCGAGATCTTGTGATTTTGCTCCTCGTGAAGGGCAGCCCTGAAGACAATGGTATGGTCTGATGTTTCCAGACCGGCGAGAAGACACTGGCGGGCGATTGTAAGGACGTTTTCCTCGGTTTCGGGAAGATACCGAAAGAGAGTTTCTGCAGATTTTCGATAGCAGCGTGCTATTTCGTCAGGGGGTATATTGTCTATGATTTCGTCGCGGGGGCATTTTTTTGACCAAGCGTAGCAGCCGTCTTCGTGAGGGACAATCCACTGTTTTTTATCGAGGACCATGATCACAGAAACCAATTTTGACGGGAGAAATTCGGAGATGCCTGAAAACCAGTCTACCGAGAAGAACTCTGGGAATGCAATGAAGTGGTGGAGAATATTCCTCTCGTCATCCGCCAACGGGAGCAACGCACCGTGTGTCTGATTCATGAACCCCTGCCCCTTGAAGTTTTTAAGATCACGACTCTACAGGAAAGTGTGTCATATGTCAATCTATGTCCATATAGTAACGTCTGTCCATATACTGACCAGAATGTCACGTGCTTTCGGGTAGACGGGGCACGCTATCACAAAGATATCATTGTGTAATTGCTGCAGATATATAATGGCATCATTTATGCTTGTAGGAAGAGAGTTTAATAACTCGGGGGGCATTGCAGGAATCAAACATCATGTACGGCATGTCACTGATATCAAAAAAGAGAAGAAAAGACACAGTTGGACGGTATCATCATTCTTAGACAATATGTCGGGTCATTGAAGCATTGGATTATTTGTGTGTAATCACCCGGTTGCTGATCAGTATTTAATGAAAACGGGGAGAAGAAAGTTCCTCGGAGGGTCGATATTTTGATGTGCTGAGGGGTGTGATTGCGTGTGTGTAAAAGATTATTTTAGAAAAAGGGAGGTATAAGGCAGTGGATTTTGTTTTGAGTGAAGAACATCGAATGCTGAGAGACAGCGTGGCAAATTTTGCCGAAAAAGAACTGGCCCCTATCGCTGAAGAAATGGATGAAACGGATCAGTGGCCTGAGGGGTTGTGGAAAAAGCTGGGAGATCTCGGCATTAACGGGATCACCGTTGATCCGGAGTATGGCGGAGCAGGTGCTGATATCCTCTCGGCGTCACTTGCGTGTGAGGAAATAGCACGTGTCTGTCCTGCAGTGGCACTGTCATGGGGGGCGCATGCCAATCTCTGCTGTAACAATTTGAATACGAATGCCAATGAAACGCAGAAGAAGAACTACTTGCCGAAGCTCTGTACGGGTGAGCATATCGGCGCTCTGGGGCTTACGGAACCAAACGCAGGATCCGATGCGGTAAGCATTGCAACATCGGCGCGGCGGGAAGGTGATCAGTATGTCGTGAACGGTTCGAAGACATTCATCACCAATGGCCCCGATGCACAGACGATAGTGCTCTATACAAAAACGGATAAAGAGGCGGGGCCTCGCGGCATCACGGCATTTATCCTTGATACGGCGTTTCCCGGATTTTCTGTCTCACGAAGGCTGGATAAAGTGGGAAACCGAGGATCTCAGACGGGGGAGTTGGTGATGGAGGATTGTGCCATCCCTGCAGAGAATATCCTCGGAACGGAGAACAAGGGCATTACCGTCATGATGGGTGGTCTTGATGTGGAAAGAGCCTTCTATTCAACATATGCACTCGGGATCGCTGAAGGTGCATTCGCCCTCGCGCTGAAGTATTCGCAGGAGAGAGTCCAGTTCAAGAGACCGATCGCGTCATTCCAATTCATTCAGGGAAAATTGGCGGATATGTATACGGAGATTGAGGCCTCACGCCTTCTCTGTTACAAGGCGGCGATCATGGCCCATGAAGCAAAACAGGGAGGAAAAGGAACAGAGGTTCATCAGATATCATCTGCGGCGATACTTTTTTCGGCGGAGATGTCTATTCGGGTATGTGAACAGGCGGTGCAGGTCCACGGCGGTTACGGTTACTGTAAGGAGTATCCGGTGCAGAGGTTCTGGCGTGATGCAAAACTGGGAACTATCGGAGCGGGAACCTCGGAGATTCGCCGTCTGGTTATCGCCCGAGAGCTTTTGAAAATCTAACAAGAACCGAAAGTAAAATTACCGTAGGGGGAGCAAAGAAAGGAGGTGAACTGTATGGAGAAGCGCTACCTTGAAGATTACTCGGTAGGGGAGACATTTGTATCGCCGGGACGAACGATAACGGAAACCGACATTATTATGTTTTCGGCATTTACCGGCGATTGGCATGAGCTTCATACAAATATCGAGTATGCGGCAAAGACGCCGTTTAAAGAAAGAATTGCTCACGGGTTTCTGGGCCTGGTGGTAGGCAGTGCACTGATATTCCGCCTGGGACCACACGTGATGCTTCCAAAGAGCTTTATAGCATTTTATGGCATGGATTATGTCAGGTTTACGGGGCCGGTGAAGATCGGTGACACTATACACTGCGAAGTGACCGTTAAAGAATTAGAGGAAAAGGACGAAAAGCGGGGAGTCATTGCACACGAAAACGTCATCAAAAATCAGCGCGGCGAGGACGTCATCATCTATGGGACGAAGATTATTGTCGGCAGAAAACCGGCTGAGTAAGATGAAATAATTTCTAGGAAGGGAGTGTTGGTATGCCAAGAAAAGTTGCGATAGTAGCTGTGGCACAGAATGCCGGCGCTGAATCCAAGGATAACTTTTATGATCAGTCATATGGGATCACGAAGGAAATCCTGGATAAGACCGGTCTCTCTAGAGAAGAACTGGGGACGATAGTCAGTGCCTCTTCAGATATTTTCCATGGAGGCATATCCTGTGCCAATTCGTATTACTGGGAAACGACGGGGGCATTTTTGAAAAATGCATCGCGTCAGGACGGAGAATCGTTGTTTGCCTTCTTTTATGGTGTCATGAGAATTATCACAGGACAATATGACACGGCACTGGTGATTTCTCTTTGTAAAGGGTCGGAAAATCCGGAGAACGATGCCTGTACGCTGATGTATACCGATCCCTTCTATCAGAGGGGAGTGGGGTTACAGGAAACAGTAGCGGCGGCACTTCAGATGCGGCTCTATATGGAGCATTACGGAATTACGGAAGAGCAATGTGCAAAGGTTGCGGTAAAAAATCTGCAGAATGCCCTGGGGAATCCCTATGCCCATAAAAAGGGGAGATATGCAGTTGAGGATATCCTGCGTTCCGAAAGAATTATCGATCCTCTGACTGCCCTGCAGGTTGCTCCGAAGTCTGAGGGGATCGTGGCGGTACTTCTGGCATCCGAAGAGAAGGCCAGGGAGTTGACGGATAAGCCGGTCTGGTTCAAGGGGTACGGAAGTTCATTGGACACGTTTTACCTTGGCGATCGCGATCTGCTAGACGGCGAGCTGAAAAATGCGGCCGGACGGGCATACAAAATGGCCGGTATCACCGATCCTCGAAAAGAACTGGATCTTGCTGAGATAACCGAGCCGTATGCGTTTCAGGAACTCATGTGGTACGAGGATCTGGGATTCTGCCCGAAGGGCGAGGGTGGCAAACTGATAGACAGCGGCGTGACGGAAAAAGGCGGCGATTTGCCCGTGAATGCCTCAGGTGGTGTTCTGGCAAACAATCCGTATGTTTCTCGTGGGCTTCAGAGAGTCATCGAAGCAACACTGCAGATACGGGGTGAAGCGGGTGAGCGTCAGGTGACGAAAGAAGTGAAGACTGCACTCGCTCATGGCACCCATGGCTTTGCGGGACAGTGTCACGCTGTTGCGATTATCGGTAGTTAGGAGGTACCTGATATGGGAAGACCAGTTGCAATCATTGGTGTAGGACAGACGAACCATGGGAGACGCATGGATGTAAGTTACCCGGATCTGGTTCGTGAGGCAGTGGTACGGGTATATGAAAATACGGGACTTACTCCCGACGATATAGACGGTGTCGTTTCCGGGACAATGCCCTCCATGATGGAGGGAGTAGCCCTCACCCATTTTTACTTTGCCGATGCGATGAAGGCCACCGGCAAACCGATCATGAAGACCGAAACCTGCGGGTCCACGGGGGTGTCGATCGCTCACACGGCCTACTACTGGATATCCTCAGGCATGGCAGACTTGGTTCTGGCGGTCGGTCATGAAAAGATGAACGAAGGCGACAGCCAGGCGACGATGACAACCGTTGTGGAACCCTGGTATCAGCGGTATTTTATAGCCGGTGCCCCGGGTGTTTTTTCCATGCAGTCACAGATGTGGAGTGTCAGATACGGCCTGGATGAAGAAAAAGTGCGGGATGCAGCGGCGTTCATCTCGGTAACCCATCATGACAGCGCCTTCGATAATCCCTATGCACATATAAAGATGAAGGTAACGATGGACGACGTAAAGAGCGCGAGGGTAATTACTTATCCGGTGAGGCTTCTCGATGTGTGCCCGAACTCAGACGGTGCCTGTGCCGTTATCTTTGCATCGGAAGAGATGGTGAAAAAGTTGGGGCTGAAGAAGGTAGCCTGGATAAAAGGTATCGGATACCGGGGGGAAGAGTACTTCTTTGGTGACAGCGATAAGGCGGTCTGGCAAAGTGCCGTCGGGGCGGCAAAACAGGCGTATGATCAGGCCGGCATAAAGGATCCGCGGAAAGAATTGGATGTTGCCGAGGTATACAATCCCTTTACGTTTCAGGAGATGCTTTTTTACGAGTGCTTCGGGTTCTGCGGTCTCGGTGAGGCCCCCGATCTCGTGCTCCAAGGCACATTTGCCCGGGATGGCGAATTGCCCTGTGATCCGTCGGGTGGAACACTGTGCACCAATCCGATCGGGGCAACCGGACTCATCAGGACGGCCGAATCGGCACTGCAGGTGATGGGTAAGGCCGGGGATCACCAGATCCCGGGTGCCAAGATGGCCCTGAGTCACGCGATGGGCGGTGTCGATCAGTTTAACGGCGTTATGATTGTCGGATCAGAACTTTAGAATAAGAGGGAGGAACTATATCATGGCAAAAGAATACAAGACGATAAAGACTGAAATCAGGCTTCCGTATGAATTGGCCTATGGATCGACGTGGACGAAATTCTTCGAAGGAACGGAGAATAAGATACTCTATGGAACAAGGTGTCCGAAGTGCGAGAGGGTTCTCGTTCCGGCGAGGAGTTTCTGCCCTCGGTGCTTTGTCGATACGGATGAATGGGTTGAAGTGGCGCAGGAGGGAGTGCTTACCGCGTGGAGTTACGTAAATTACAGCTATTTTGGTCAGCCTGTCACACCACCTTTTATAGGTGCGTTGATCAGACTGGACGGCACGGATGTGGACTTTCTCCACCTTATCGGAGGGTTTGATCTTTCTGATTTCGATCTCGTCAGACAGAAGGTAAAAAATGGTATACGAGTGAAGGCTGTATGGAATGATGAACGGAAAGGACACATTCTGGATCTCAAACATTTTGAACTGGTATAAATGAGGGCATAACACATCGGTGTGGTACAGGTGTGTTGCCATAGATAATACCTTCTTTCTCTTTGGTGTATTCGGAGGTGGCGTAACACCATCTCCGAATACAAGGTCGAGGGATGAAGGGGTGTACTTCAATGGAGTGATGATCCTGTTTTCTCCATAGTGTGTGGAGATCACGGGAGAAAACATCGATTGTTTGTTGCATGCAGGATTGCACGCAATAACGATACAAAAGAAAGAGAGAGGGGGTAGTATCAGTATGAGTTGGAAATCGTATTACAAAAGCAAAGTGATGTCGGCAGAGGAAGCGGCAAAGATTGTGCAGTCGGGTGATCGTTTCTGGACCCCGCTGTGTCTCGGGCAACCAACTAACCTAATCATGGATGCCGTTGCAGACAGGAAAAATGAACTGGAAAATGTGGAGTATCAGTATGCCTTGGTGCTGAGACCGTACAAGATATTTCAACCGGAGTATCGAGATACCTTTTATCTGGTCCCTGCGTTTTATTCTCCCATGCCGCATCAGCAGGCAATGGCGGACAGTGAGTGGGCGAACTTCTGGCCGGCACAGAGTTCGGATATTGGTATCAAGATGCCCCACAGAAAACGTGCGTATCCCCGTCGAATGGGAATGATAATGCAGGCCGCACCGCCGAACGAACATGGGTATGTAAATCTCGGTCTGGATACGTTCTATACGGCGACATTGATGGAGCAGTGCGACTATCTGATCGTTGAAATCAACGATCAGATGCCGAGAACCTATGGTGAGACAAATTTCCACGTTTCCCGGTTTGACGCCTTCGTGGAGAACCCGAATCCCATGCCGCCCGTTCCGACGCCCCAGGCATCGGATATCGAGATGCAAATGGCGCGAAATGTCGTTGAGCTTCTCAAGGATCGTGACTGCATCCAGGTCGGTATCGGCGCTGTGCCGGCGATGATCAGCAAACTGCTTCTGGAATCGGGGCTGAAAGATATGGGTATCCATACGGAGATGGCTCCGGCAGGAACCTATGCTCTTGTGGAGAAAGGTGTGGTTACCTGTAATTATAAGAAAGTCAATCCAGGAAAGGTCCTCCTGACATTTACCATGGGGGATAAAGAACTGTATGATTGGCTCGCGGAAAATCCCATGTGTGAGTGGCGCCAGACATATTATGCCAACAATATAGCGGTTATCGCACAGGAAGAGAACGTTGTGGCGATCAATGGTTCGGTTGCCGTTGACCTCTACGGGCAGATTTGTTCGGAATCATACGGTGACCTTATGCGGAGCGGATCGGGCGGTCAGCTCGATTTCGTTATCGGGTCATTCTGGTCACCGGGTGGACGAGCGATTAACCTGGTACCTTCAACGGCAGTGAAAGGAACGCAGTCGAGGATCGTTCCACATCTGATGAAGGGTTCACGGGTTACCGTACCCCGGCACTACACCGGTTTTGTTGTCACGGAATATGGTGTTGCCGATCTTTATGGTCGAACAGAGCCCGAACGTGCCGAGGCACTGATTAATGTGGCCCATCCCGATTTCAGGGACGAACTGACGAAGGGCGCCCGGGAGATGGGTTTGTTGAAGAAAAACATCTTCTAGAAGCTATCGGATGACGATCTTTTCGGGATCGATTAATTTATGACATGAAAATGTGGGGAGAGAGGGGGTGTTTCATGTACACGCCGTCTCTCCCCTCGGCTTCCGGCAGGAGGGGAGCGGTAAGATGATGGAATATACCGAAGAACAAAAGATGTTACGGGAGACAATGAGAAATTTCGCCGAGAAAGAAGTTGCACCACTTGCGTACGAAATTGATAGGGATGAGAGATTTCCGACGGAGAGTTTCTACAAATTACGGGATATGGGGCTTTTGGGTATTACCGCTCCCGTTGAGTACGGTGGTGCGGGAGTGGGATATACGGAACTGTGCATCGTGACAGAGGAACTCGCCTATGCGTGTCTTTCGACATCGGCGTCGTGGGGAGTGCACGCATGTCTCTGTATCGATAATATCAGGAGGAATGCCAACGAGGGACAGCTGAAAAAATATATGCCGCCACTCTGCGAGGGAGAAAAAATCGGCGGTCTCGCCATGACGGAGCCGTCAGCCGGCTCAGACGTCATGTCCATGAGACTCCGTGCTGATAAGAAGGGTGAATACTACGTACTGAACGGATCGAAGATTTTCATTTCGAATGGTCCCGTCGGTGATGTCTTTGTAGTCTATGCAAAGACCGATATGGAAAAAGGTCCCCGCGGTGTTTCTGCTTTTATCGTGGAGAAGGATTTTCCAGGATTTTCACGGGGTAAGAAGTTTGAAAAAATGGGGTGGCGCGGTTCCCCCACAGGCGAGCTTATCTTTGAAGACTGTCAGGTACCTGTGGAAAATATTCTCGGTACCGAAAACAGGGGAGCCCTCGTCCTGATGAGCGGATTGAATACGGAGCGAGTCTGTCTCGGTGCGATGTCACTGGGGTTGTCTCGCGGTGCCTATGAGTGCGCCCTCAAGTATGCGAAGGAACGGGTGCAGTTCGGAAAACCGATAGCATCATTCCAGTTGGTGCAGGCCAAGCTTGCCGAGATGGCCATGGAGATCGAGCTTTCACACCTGATAACATACAAGGGTGCCAAGATGGCTGACATGGGGTTACACACGGAGATGAATCTGGTAGCTTCCTATGCGAAACTCTACACGGCACAGGCCGCAATGAGAATTACCACCGAAGCGGTGCAGATCCTCGGTGGGTATGGGTATATGAAGGAATTTCCTGTTGAGAGAATGATGCGTGACGCAAAGCTACAGCAGATCGGTGGAGGAACGGACGAGGTCCAGATCATGATTATTGCGAGAGATATTCTAGGGCTGTAATGGATTCGCATTTTTTCGAAAACTGTAAAAGGAACGGGAGAAATCATGTTTAATGAACTAAAATGCGATTTTTGCGGCGATTGTCTTGCCCGGTGCATGTATATCGATTTCGATCAGGAACAGGGAGCGAAAGAATTCGAGTGTCTGGCAAGGGGTGAGAAGCCGGAATGGTTGAAGGAATGTATCACCTGTTTTGCCTGTAACGAATATTGTACGAAGGGAGCAAAACCCTTTGACCTGATTCTCGAACGACTCGAGCAACGGGGAGATTATGTCAATCCGAAATTGGTCGCGACATTTCAGAAGAACTTTGCAGCGAAGGGTGAATTTCATCCTCCTGAGATACGGAAACCTGTTATGTCTCTCTGTACAATAGAGCCGAATATGCCGTATGCGATTGAGGGACGATTGTTTGATGATCTGAATATTGTGAGAGGGCGCCACTTTTTCTGCAATGTCATTTTTCCGCACTTGGGCAACGAGTCTATTATGCGTGACGGTCTTCAGTCGCTGGTGGATAAATATGCCTCTCTCGGTGTCGATGAAATTATTTTCATGCATGACGACTGCTACGCACTGATGGCGGGAATAGCGCCGAGGTATGGGATTGAACTTTCCTTCAGACCGATTCATATATTCGAATACCTGCGCAATTATCTCAAGGCTCATCGTGACGACATTACACCGCTGAATATTAAGATAGCCTACCAGAGGCCATGTGCCTCCCGATACACGCCATGGAAGGAACCCATGCTGGACGAGATTGTGAAGTTGATCGGGGTGGAACGGGTCGAGCGGAAGTACGATCGAAAAGACTCTCTGTGCTGCGGGCAGGATATGAAAGGAATAGTGAAGAGAGGGCAGAAATTTCCCGGCTATCAGGATGTAAATATCGCGGATGCGAAAGAGCACGGTGCAGAAGCGATGGCATTTCTCTGTCCCATGTGTCTTGACGCCCTCGGAAAAAAATGCCAAAAAGCAGAGTTGAGGGTATTTATGGTGAGCGATCTGTGTCGATTGGCCCTTGGTGAGAAACTCGATACGACAGAAAGATAGAGATGCGGGCAGGGGATGATGAATAAACAATAGAAAAACTGGAGGAACAGCAGATGGCATACGAATGGGTAGAGCTGAGTGTACAAGACAATGTGGGGACAGTGACACTCTCGAGGATTGAGGGCATGAATGCTTTGAGCCTCGCATTTGCAACGGAAATTACTGAAGCGGTGCGGGAATTAGAAGCGATGGAAGCGGTGCGGGTGATTGTACTCAACAGTAGCGCAAAGGCTTTCATGGTTGGTCTTGATCTCAAGGATTTTGTTACGCTGGGTATTGACGGTTCGGCAAAGAGCAATCTCGAGTTTCCCGCACAGCTTCACTATTTATTTGACAGCGCAAACGGCTTTGAGGAATGTAAAAAACCGATTATCGCCGCCGTCCACGGGATGTGTATCGGCGGAGGGCTTGATATTATCGCAGCCTGCGATATCCGCCTGTGTACCGAAGATGCAAAATTTTCGTTGCGTGAAGCGGCACTGGGTATCGTGGCGGATATGGGAGTCCTGCAGCGGCTTCCGTATATTATCGGCCAGGGCTTTACGAGAGAGATGGCTTATACCGCACGATTTTTCACGGCCCGTGAAGTCGAACGCATGGGACTTGTCAGTACGGTATATCCCGATTATGATGCAATGATGGAAGGGGCAACCACGCTGGCGCGGCAGATCGCCGCAAACCCGCCTCTTGCAGTTCAGTCGACGAAGGACGTTCTCAATTATAGCCGATCGTCAACGGTGTCGAACGGCATGTCGTATGCCATGCACAAAAATATGGTACTCTTTACCTCTGAAGATCTGAGAGAAGCTCTTTCGTCGTTTATGGAAAAGAGAAAGCCTGATTTTAAAGGCCGTTAATGCATAGTTTCGCCACTGTATGAGGAGAAGGAAAATGAGAGACAGTGCATTGGATATTTTGTTTGAACCGCTGGAGATGCCGAATCTGACATTTAAGAACAGGTTTTTCATGGCACCCATGGGGACGACGTTCATCAAACAGCAATTTACAGATTACCTGGTTGCGAGGGCACGAGGGGAGGTCGCATGTATTACGACCGGCGTGATGCGAGTTCACCCCAGCGGGAGTGCCCACGGAGTCGATGAACCATCCCTTGAAAAAGACAGCGACATCGAGGAGCTCAGCCCAATGGTGACGGCGGTGCAAGCGGCGGGAGCAAGGATGATAGCGCAACTCAATCATACCGGTCGCTATTGCTTCGGGCGCTATACGGGGCGACAGTCGGTCGCGCCATCGCCGATAGCATCGCGATATACGGGTGAAACGCCACGAGAGCTTACGACTGAAGAGACAGATGCTCTGGTGGTTGCGTTTGCCGAAGCAGCAGTGCGCGCGCGAAAGGCGGGTTTTGATGGTATCGAATTGTGTGCATGCTCCGGCTATCTCATCAGTCAGTTTCTCTCAGCAGTGACAAACAAACGCGAAGACAAATACGGCGGCAGCGATGTTTGTGAAAGAGCTACGTTTCTCTTTTCAATTCTTCGGGAAACCCGAAGACTGGTCGGTGATGATTTTAACATCTGCGTCAAGTTCGATGCCGATGACGGCATGAAGGGTGGCAAGACACTGGATGATTCACTCATACTCGCGCCACGGATTGTCGAAGCCGGCGCAGACAGGCTCCATATCTGGGCAGGCTGGCATGAGGCAATACGACCCATGTTGCCCATGTCAGTGTCGCGTGGGGCATTTTCCTATATGTCAAAGGCAATCAAGGCAGTCGTTGATGTGCCTGTTTCTACGGTGGGAAGAATTAATGATCCTTATGTCGCGGCGGATATTCTCGCCAGGGGCGATGCGGATCTTATCGGTCTGGCGCGAACTGTCCTGGCGGATCCCGATTTTGTCAGAAAGACAAAGGAGGGGAGGGTTAACGAAATCAGAAAATGTACGGCCTGCTGCTACTGCTTCGACCAGATTATGAAGCTCATAATGAGAGGGGATAGGGAAACAGAACTCAGGTGTTCCATAAATCCCGAACTTGGCCACGAAGGCGAGGAAATGATGCAGCCGGCAAAACAGAAAAAGAAAGTAGTGGTCGTCGGCGGCGGTCCTGCGGGGACAGAAGTGGCGCGGGTAGCGGCACTTCGTGGCCACGAGGTAACGCTTTATGAAAAGGAGAATCGATTAGGAGGCATGCTTCACCTCGCTGTTGTTCCGCCACATAAAGAAGAGCTGAAAAATATCATTGAGTACTATAATGCCCAGATGGAAATACTGCCGGTAGAGGTAAGGCTGAATGAAACGTTTTCGGCGGATACGGTCGAGACGATGAAACCTGATGTCGTCGTGCTCGCCACGGGTGCTGTGGAACTTATACCCGATATACCGGGGATCACCGCAGAAAATGTGGTAACTGCCGTGGATGTGTTGCGGGGGGATGTCTCAGTCGGTGAGA
>Ga0272441_10011780_pt1 | contig 12910 bp, 10 predicted proteins | sample SSMProp6N_FD_193582 | JGI IMG/M metagenome (GOLD analysis project Ga0272441, IMG submission 193582) | Marine sediment archaeal communities from Little Sippewissett salt marsh, Falmouth, MA, United States - SSM-Prop-6N | ecosystem: Environmental > Aquatic > Marine > Wetlands > Sediment ...
CTTGCCGAAGCAAAAGGTCTTATTTGCTTAAAACTCTTGCTATCCCAACTCGCCCTATTCTTCCCCTTCCCTAAATTATCAAAGACCTTTTTCTCAGAAGCAGACCAACTATAGGCGGAACCCCGCAGACTGTCAAGTACCCCTTTTTGATTTTTGTTAAAATATCCTCAGGGCTTGGCGGATCACGGCCGCACGCTGCCTCCTGATATTGACCAAACTCATGACCCGGCCTACAATTCCCGGGTAGCATGGTCATCAAGAAACATCTGCCCAACCTGCTTTCCCAGTCCCGGATACTCCTGGGGGTGCTTTTTCTCATTCTCTTTCTGCGGGATACGCCGACGGCCACCCTGATCTGCCTCCTCCTGGTCATCATCAGCCTGATTACGGACTACCTGGACGGAATGCTGGCCCGCAGGAATAACACCGTCACCATGCTGGGGAAATGGATCGATCCCTTTTCGGATTTCCTGTTCTTCTTTTTCGTCTACCTCTCCTTCTACAGGACGGGCCTCATGCCGCTTGTGCTCTTCTGCCTGTTTCTGCTCCGGGAGCTGTCCATGTACACCATCATCCGTCCCCTCTACATGCGCCACAAGCTGGATCCCGCGGCCAAGCTGCCGGGCAAAATCAAGACGGTATTCCAGATCAGCGGCTCCATCCTGCTGATCGGGCTCTTTTTCCTCCAGCAGCTGAACCTGATAGCCTTCACGGCCCTGGCAACCTGCGCACACTACGTTCTGGGCCTGCTGATCACCCTATCCCTGGCCTCCCTCTACTGGTACATCCGGCCCCTGGTGATCCACCTGCGGCGGGGGAGCAGGTCTTGACCTTGGGTCCGCGGCCCGAAGCCCGCCTGATGCGCGCGGTTTTCTTCCAGGTTTTCGTCTTTCTTATCTTTCAGTGGTTGGTCATCGGTACGGTAACGTGGGTATTCAAGATAAGGCTCCTGCGCTTCCTGATCTTCATGCTGATCACCACGGTCTATCATTCCCTGCTTTACCTGATGTTGATCCTGGTCCGCAAGGAGTTCTACCTGGAAAGCAGCGGCAAGCCCCTGGAAAAAATCAACCTGCCCATCGTCTTGAGCTTCACCCGCATCAGCTCCGTACCCACGGTGATTTTCCTGCTGATCTCCATCGACAGCATCCCCATCCTGCCCGTAGTCATCCCCTTTCTCGTCCTGATCTTCCTCACCGATTTCTTCGACGGTATCCTGGCCCGGCGCCTGGGGCAGACAACCCGCATTGGGCGTATCATGGACGCCTCCGGGGATTACCTGAATATCATGGTGATCAGCTTAGTGTTCTTCAACTACGCCCTGATCCCGACCTGGTTTTTTATCATCGTTTCGGCGCGCCTGTTGCTGCACTGCGCCGGCATGATCGTGCTCTACATAATCATCGGCTACGCCGCCATCCGGGTATCCTTCCTGGGCAAGGCATCGGTGTTCGCAGCCATGGGGCTCTACGCCCTGGAGCTGTTCGAATACCTCAGCATGCCAATTTTGGGAAACCGGGGATTCATTACCGTTCTGGAGATCCTCACCGCGCTGATTCTGGTGCTGTCCCTGGGCGAGAAGCTGCTGATTCTGGGCCGCTCCTTCGCTTCCCTGCAGAAGCGGCACTCTTCCTGAACAGCCGGCCTAGTCCAGGGCCAGGATCTGCAAGCCTCCGTCGTTCTGAAGCATGAGGGAGTAGCTGGTAAATTCCCTCACCCTTTTCAGATCCATCTCCACCTGGACGCTCTTGACGGCGGGGATTTCGCTCTCATGGCGCTGGTAGAAATCCCAGAGAGCCCTGGAGATGCCGAAGCTGTGGTGGAATAAAAGCTCGATATCCTGCTGGCGGAAATCCTCATCAAAAGAGGTCAGGCCCTCGAAGCGGTACCAGCTGCGGCGGCCCAAAAACACCAGGTAGTCCTCGAAGATGATTACCCGCACAAGGGGCGCGAAGTAGACGCCCTGCAGGCGCAGAACCCGGGGCTCCGCCTCCGCAGAGGTGAGCTCCAAAGTCATGGCGCGTTCCGGAACATCTTCTTCGACAGACAGGACGCGGACCCGGGCGATCTCCGTTTCACCCGTAAAGGCGTTCAGCGACTGGACGAACAGGAAGAGGGTTGCAGCCAGGGCCAGGAGCAGCAGGAAGAAAATCACCCCGAAGCTCTTGCGGAAGCGGAAAGCCAGGAAAAAGAGCCCGGTTGCGACCAGGTAGAAGAGCAGCTGCGGGGGGCGGCCGAAGCCGGCGGGCCCGGGGATAAACAGGGCGCAGAGGGTGAAAAGTAATGCCAGGGAGAAATTGAGGGAAAAGAAGACCCATTTGCGGACGCGCATCCGCTCCAAAGCCTGAGCATCGGCCCGGGCGCGGAGGCCGCGGAGGCCGCGGGTTGCCCGGTCGAGGCCGGCCCCCGCAAAGAGCGCGGAGATCAGGAGCCAGGGATAGGCGCTGCCTGTAAGGATGCTCTCAACTCCCATAGATCTCGCTGTACTTCGCCTCCAGATAATCCATGAAATAGGCCGGATCAAGCTCTTCCCCGGTAGCCCGCAGGCAGAGCTCGCCGGCCGGATAGAGCCGGCCTGCCTTGTGGATCTTCTCTGCCAGCCAGGCACGGACAATCTCCAGATTCCCTTTAGCCACTTCTTTCTCCAAATCCGGAAGGTCGCGCTGCATGGCCGCGTAAAGCTGGGCGCTGTAGAGGTTTCCCAGGGTGTAGGTTGGGAAATAGCCGATGGCCCCCCAGCACCAGTGGATATCCTGGAGCACCCCCTCCGCGTCCCCCGGGGGCATCAGGCCCAAAAGCTCAGCAGACTGCTGGTTCCAGGCTTCCGGCAGGTCCCGGACAGCCAGGCTTCCTTCCAGAAGCGCCTTCTCCAGGTTGAAGCGCAAAACGATGTGCAGGTTGTATGTGACCTCGTCCGCCTCCACTCGGATCAGCGAGGGGCGCACGGCGTTGATGCCGCGGTAGAAGGTTTTGAGATCGACATCTTTCAAAGCCGCGGGGAAAAGCTCACGCAGCCGGGGATAGAAGTATTTCCAGAAGGGCAGGCTGCGTCCAATCACGTTTTCGTACAGCCGGGACTGGGACTCGTGCATGCCCATGGAAGCGCCGTCCGCCAGCAGGGTATCCCCCTGCCCGGCGCCGGCGCCCTGCTCGTAGATGCCGTGCCCGCCCTCGTGGATCGTGCCGAAGATCCCGCTGTTAAAGTACTCGGGGTTGTAGCGGGTGGTGAGGCGCACATCCGCATTTCCCAGCTTGGTGGTGAAGGGATGGGCGGAAACATCCAGGCGCCCGCGCCGGAAATCATAGCCCATGGCTTCAAGCACCTGCCGGCCGAACTTCTCCTGCAACGCCAGCGGGAAGGAGCGCGATAAAAAGGCGGTGTCCGGCTCCCGGCCGGCTGCGGCGATGCGGGCCACCAAACCTTTGAGCCGCGGCAGGAAAGCGGCGAAGATCCGCTCCAACTCTTGAGTTTTCATGTAGGGCTCGTATTCGTCCAGGAGCGGGTCATAGGCCTGCTCCTCCCAGCCCAGGGCCGAGGCCATCTCCCGGACCAGGGACACCACGGCCTCCAGGCTGGGTGCAAAGATGGAAAAATCGGAAGCAGACCGGGCTTCGACCCAGCGGTTCTGGGACAGGGCGCCCTGCCTGGCCAGCTCCACCACCAGCTTTTTGGGGACCCGGGTTTTGCGGTCGTAGCGGCGGGCGAACTCACGCACGAAGGCCCGGTCGGCGTCCGGCAGGCCCTCCGGGGCGGGGATCTTCGCCAGAAGCTCCCCCGCCTGCTCCGCGGTGATGCGGTCATGAAGCAGGCCTGCTATCAAAGACAGCTGGCGGGAGCGCTCCTCCACGGCCAGCGGGGGCAGGCCCGTCTCCTGGTCCCAGGAAAGCAGGGCTTCGATATGGCTCAGATGCTGAATTTCCGTGTCCATCTCTTTCAGACGGCTGAGAGCTTCGTTCATCTGTTTTCCTCCGGGGGTGGGGAGCCCTGCGCGTTCAATAGGTGTAGCTGCTTCCGCCGATAAACTCCCTGAGCAGGGAATCCGCCGGCACCACCTTGTCATCATCCCAAACCGGGATCTCCTCGAAGATGGCCTGCACCCGGCAGGCCCGCTCGTAGGCGTCGGCACGCTCCCTGTCGGCGGCGAACTCGGCGATGAACTCCGGGAAAAAGGATCCCAACCGCCGCTTCATCACCGGCAGCTCGTAGGGCAGGAAGCTGTTCACCGTGGCGTCCGCTTCCCTCAGGCGGGGGACGATATAACGAAGCTCGGAACGGCGCACGAAGTGCCAGTGACGTATAGTGTCCTTGGGGCTGTAGCTCCTGAACTGCATGTCCCGCACCATGCGCCTTAAGAGGCGGATATCGGCCCAGCGGATGAAGCGATGATTTTTGTCCTTGACCTGGGAGAGGGTCTCGATATAGAGCTTGAACTTCTTCTCAGCGGGGATGTTGCCCGTCATTTCCGGGAAAAGCCCGTGCAGGGAGTCGATCAGCAGGATCTCCTTCTCCCCCAAGGCCAGCTCGCCGGAGCTGCCCTCCCTTTTTCCTGTCTTGAAATTGTAGAAGGGGACCTGTATGGATTTCCCGGCCAGCAGGCTGTTGAGGTCCCGGTTGATCAGGGACAGATCCAGGGCCTGGGGGGTCTCGAAGTCGTAGTCGCCGCTGGCATCCTGGGGGTGATCGGCCAGGTCGAGGAAATAGTTGTCCACATTGATGGGCACCAGGGAGTAGCCCTCTTTGCTTAAATGTTCCCCGATCTTGATGGTGGTGGTGGTCTTGCCGGAAGAGGAGGGGCCGGCGATGATGATCATCCGCGCCTCGGGCAGCCGCTCCCTCAAATTTTCCGCCGCTTTCTCAAGCTCGTAGGCGTAGAAGCTCTCAGCGGCCTCGATCAGCTCCGGGAAGCGGCCTTCCGTTATGCTGGCGGCGATCTGGTCCAGGGTAACGCAGCGGTTGTCCACCGACCAGGCCAGGGCCTCCCAGAGCTTGAAGTAGGGGATATTGTCCGAGGAATAGGTGGCGCTCTTGCGGCCCGCCCGCTTGAGGGCGTGTTCGTAGCGGTAGACGATGTAGGCTTTCGCGGTCCTGGCGTGCCCCCTCTCGATGAGGGTCTTCTCCACCAGGTCCTGCACCTCCTCCACGGTGGGGGTGCTGTTCACCTCTTCCCGGGCCTCCAGCAGGCGGATCACGTCGCCGGTCACACTCTCAGCCGTGGCCCGGTCACGACCGCCCACCGCCACGGCGGCCTGGAGCACCGCGAAGGTTATCTTGTCACGGTTGAAGGGAACCAGCCGTCCGTCGCGCTTGACGATCTGTTTGATCATGGCATGTCCTATATTTTTTCTTTTTTCTTCTCCTTATCATGAAGCATCGCCACGAAGTTTTCAATACTGAGCTCGTTCTGCTGCTCCCCCTCCCGGGTCCGGAGGGAGAGGGTGCCCGAGGAACGCTCCTGCTCCCCCAGGATGAGCATGTAGGGGATTTTGGCGTTCTGGGCGTTGCGGATCTTGGCGTTCAGACGGTTGTCGCTGACGTCGGCGTCGGCCCGGATCTCCTCGGCGCGCAGCCGTCCGGCGACCTCACGGGCGAAATCGGTGAAGGCCGGGGCCACCGGGATCACCGCCACCTGCACGGGGGCCAGCCAGACCGGGAAGGCGCCGCCGTAATGCTCCGCCAGCACGCCGAAAAAACGCTCCAGGGAGCCCAGCAAAGCCCGGTGCACCATGTAGGGCCGCTTCTCGGTGCCGTCGGCGGCGGCGTAGGTCATGTCGAAGCGCTCCGGCAGGTTGAAGTCGAACTGGATGGTGGTCATCTGCCACTCCCGTCCCAGGGAGTCCTTGATCTTGAGGTCGATCTTGGGCCCGTAGAAGGCGCCGCCGCCCTCGTCCATCTCGTAATCCAGGTTCTCCCGGGCGATGGCCTTCTTGAGGGACTCGGTGGCCTGCTCCCAGCGCTCGGCCTCGCCCACCCGCTTCTCGGGCATGGTGGCCAGGTAGGCCTTGATGTCGGTGAAGCCGAAGGCCTTCCATATATCCAGGGAAAAGCGCAGGACCTCCAGTACCTCGTCTTCGATCTGCTCTGGGGTACAGAAGATGTGGGCGTCATCCTGGGTGAAGCCCCGCACCCTCAAGAGGCCGTGCAGCACCCCGGAGCGCTCGTAGCGGTAAACGGTGCCCAGCTCCGCCCAGCGCAGCGGCAGCTCCCGGTAGGAGCGCAAGTGATTCTTGTAGATCATGATATGGAAGGGGCAGTTCATGGGTTTCAGATAGTAATCGGCGTTGTCGATGTTCAGGGGAGCGTACATGCTCTCCGAGTAGAAATCCAGGTGCCCCGATTTCTGCCACAGCCAGGCCTTGCCGATGTGGGGAGTATTGACCAGATCGTAGCCGTGCTTGAAATGCTCCTTCTTCCAGAAATCCTCCGCCAGGTGACGGATGCGGGCGCCGTGGGGATGCCAGTAGACCAGGCCGGCCCCGGCCTCCTCATGGGTGGAATAAAGGTCCAGCTCCTTGCCCAGGCGGCGGTGGTCCCGCTTTTCGATCTCCAGGAGATGTTTCAGGTAGGCCTCGAGGTCCTCCCGGGTCTCCCAGGCGGTGCCGTAGATACGGGTCAGCATCTGCCGCTTCTCGTCACCCCGCCAGTAGGCGCCGGCGATGGACAGCAGCTTGAAGCCGTCCACCGGCAGCTCGGCGCTGTTGCCCACGTGGGGCCCCCGGCAGAGGTCACGGAAGGCGCTCTGGGTATAGGTGGAGATCTCCTCCCCCTCGGGCAGCTCGTTGATCAGCTCCACTTTGTAGGGCTCGTCGGCGAAAAGCTCGAGCGCCTCCTCGCGGCTGATTACCTCGCGCTTGAAATTATGGCGTCCGGAGATGATTTTCTTCATCTTCTTCTCGATCGCCTTAAGATCTTCGGTCTTGATCGGCTCGGGCAGGTCGAAATCGTAGTAGAACCCGTTCTCAATGGCCGGGCCGATGGCGATTCGGGTGCCCGGGTAGATGGACTTGACCGCCTCTGCCATCACGTGGGCGGTGGAATGCCGGATCTTGAGTAGTCTCTCCTGATGTTCTTCCATGGTAACTCCTTAAAGGCCGCACTCGTACGGCTCCTTCGGTCTCAATAAAAAAGCCTTCATACTTCACCGCTCTTCCTGTTTTCGGAAAGGCGAAATATAAAGGCTTTCTCCGCCGCCAGCCGGCTGCGGAGAGGTTCAGGTTGTTGTATAAAGCTTCTTCATGGCAATCAAATTCTCGGTTTCCTCAATAAATAGGCAAAAAGAGGAGAAAAGTCAAGTCCCCGTATTTTTTAAACTTCCGGGGGTTGACTAGATATGCATGCCGTGGATAGAATCCCACAATCAGCCATGAACCAGCTTGTTTCTGTTAACATCGGCCTTCTCCTCGTACTCGTACTCCTCGACAAACAGGGCGGCGGCTGATCCATCTTTCGGAGGACAAGAGCCTGTCGCCCCTTTCCGGGCGGCAGGCTCTTTTCTTTTTTACAAGGAGCTTTTATGAAAAAGGGAAATCTGACGGGAGCCAAGGCCCTGGTCAAGGAGCTGGAAGCCCAGGGCGTGGAAGTGATCTTCGGCTACCCCGGGGGAGCCACGCTTCCCATCTACGACGAGCTGGCGAAATCGGGCATCCGCCATGTCCTGGCCCGGCATGAGCAGGGCGCCGCCCACATGGCGGACGGCTATGCCCGGGCCACCGGCAAGGTCGGGGTCTGCATGGCCACCAGCGGCCCCGGCGCCACCAACCTGGTAACCGGGGTGGCCACGGCCTTCATGGATTCCTCTCCCCTGGTGGCCATCACCGGGCAGGTGCCCCGCCCCATGATCGGGAACGACGCTTTCCAGGAGGTGGACACCACCGGGATCACCATCCCGATCACCAAGCATAACTATTTACTCCAGAACGCCCGGGAGATTCCCCCCTGCGTGGAGGAGGCCTTCTACCTGGCCTCCAGCGGAAGAAAGGGCCCGGTGGTGATCGACCTTCCCCGGGACGTCCAGCAGGAGGAATTCTCCCTGCAGCAGGTCAGGCGCGTCCCCCTGGAGGGCTACAATCCCACCTTAAAAGGCCATCCCGGCCAGGCGAAACGGGCCGCCGCGCTGCTGAAATCCGCCGAGCGCCCCCTGATCATTGCCGGCGGCGGGGTGTTTCACGCCGATGCCGGGGAGAAGCTTTTGGCCCTGGCGGAGAAGGCGGATATCCCGGCGGTGCACACCCTGATGGGCAAGTCGTGCTTTCCCAATTCACACCCCCTGTTCCTGGGCCTCATGGGCTACCACGGGCGGGTGGACGCCAATACCGCGGTCAGCGAGGCAGATGTGATATTGGCCGTGGGCACGCGCTTCGGCGACCGCTCCACCGGGCCCCTGGCGGGCTTCGCCCCCCGGGCCCGGATCATCCACATCGATATCGATCCCGCCGAGATCAGCAAGAACGTCAGCGCCGACCTGCCCATTGTGGGGGACGCCAAGAACATCATCGGTCAGCTTTCGGAGCTGCTGCCCTCAACCCGGCACAGCGACTGGAAAAGCCGGTTGCGCGAGGTAGGCGAACAGCACCCTCTGAAGGGCAGTCTCTCCGGGATGACCATACCCGGCATCCTGAAGACCCTGCACACCGTCGTCCCCGACCCAATCCTGGTCACCGACGTGGGCAGGCATCAGATCTTCGCCGCCCACTACTTCCCGGTGGAGCGGAACCGCTCCTTCATCACCTCCGGCGGACTGGGCACCATGGGCTTCGGCGTGCCCGCCGCCATCGGCGCCAAGGTGGGACAGCCCGACCGCCCGGTGGTGGACATCGCCGGGGACGGCTCCTTCATGATGACCTGCCAGGAAATCGCCACCGCAGCGGCCCAAAACATTCCCGTCCTGGTGCTGGTCATGAACGACGGCTGCCTGGGAATGATCAAGCAGCTCCAGGACACCAGCTACGGAAAGCGCTACACATCGTGTGAGTTCGAAGGATCCGTGGACTTCGCCCTCCTGGCCCAGAGCATGGGGGCGGCGGGCATCCGCGTGGAGCGAGAGGAAGAGCTCATTCCCGCCATCGAGAAGGGACTGGCGGAAAACCGCCCCTGCGTCATCGACTGCATTCTCGAGGAAGCGGCCAATGTCTATCCCATGGTGATCGGCGCCAACCTGACCAGCGTCATAGAGTAGGAGACAGAGATGAAGCATACCATTTCCGTGCTGTGCGACGATATTCCCGGGGTCATGACCCGGGTTTCCGGCCTTTTCTCCCGCCGGGGCTTCAACATCGAAAGCCTGAGCGTCGGGCATACCGAGCTGGACGGCAAGAGCCGCTTCACCATCGTGGTCAAGGGGGACGACCGGGTTTTGGAGCAGGTGCGCAAGCAGCTGCAGAAGCTGGTGCACGTGATCAAGGCCTGGGACATCAAAAAGGAGGACGCCGTGGAGCGGGAGCACGCTCTGATCAAGCTCAAGGCCGGCGAACGGCAGGCGGAGCTCCTGCAGCTGATCACCGCCCTCCAGGCCCGGATCGTGGATTCCGGGGGACCCTTCTGGATCCTGGAGGTGACCGGGGAAACCGCCGCTGTGGACAATGCCTTCAACCTTCTGAAGGGTTACGAGATCGTCGAATCGATCCGCACCGGCAAGATCGCCCTGGAGCGGGGAGAAAGCTCCCGCAACGGCGGGGGGGGATAGCCCCTCCGGCCGCACGCGCGCCCGGCCTGAAGGGAAAATCAGGCCGGTTCGAAACGGTAGCCGCGGCCGCGCACCGTCACGATATGGCGGGGCTCGGACTGCTCGCCGAGCTTCCGCCGCAGCCAGGCGATATGGACATCCACGGTACGGGTGGTGGTCACCGAGTCGTAGCCCCAGACCTGGTCCATCAGCTCGCCGCGGTCGATGACCCGCCGGGGATTCTCCGCGAAAAACTTCAACAGCCGGTATTCCTGGGTGTTGAGGGCTATAAGCCTGGCACCCCGGGTAAGCTCCTGCCGGCGGGTATCCAGGGAGAAATGCCCGAAACGCAGCACCTCCTCCGCCGCAGCTTTCGCCGCGGCGGTCCCACCCCGGCGCAGCAGGGCCAGCACACGGGCCAGCAGCTCCTGCATTTCGAAGGGCTTGCGCAGATAGTCATCCGCCCCGGCGTGCAGCCCCGTCACGGTGTCCAAAGTGGTGCTCCGGGCCGTGAGCATGAGGATGGGCGTGGAAACCCCCGCATCCCTGAGGTTCCTGCAGACCTGGAAGCCGTCCCGCTCCGGCAGCATGACATCCAGAATGATCAGGTCATATCTGCCCGCTGCAGCCTCCTTCTCCCCGCTTTTGCCACTCATGCGGGAAGCGACGCGATAGCCTTCGCTGCGCAGGCGGTCCTCCAGGCTGAGGACCAGGCCCTCTTCATCCTCGATGATCAGAATCTTCTGCATGGCTTTTCCCAGCCGGTTGTTCGGGCAGCTCCACCGTAAAACGGCAGCCCCTCTGCATCCGCCCGATGGTGTTGTCATAGGGGCTTTCCAGGGAGATGCTGCCCCCCAAGAGACGCACGACCCTCCGCACCAGGTGCAGGCCCAGACCGCTTCCGGGCCGCTGGGCGCGCACGCTCGCCTCCCCGCGTACGAAGGGCTCGAAAATTCGCTTCGCCTCTCTGTGAGAAACCCCCGGGCCGTCGTCTTCAACCGTAATGATCAGCCCGCGCCCGTAGACTCTGCGGCGCAGGGACAGGCGGATCTCCGCGTTCTCAGCGCGATCAGCGGGCAACCCGTGGCGGACGGCGTTGAGCAGCAGATTCTCCAGGATCAGCCGCAGAGCCGCGGGATCGGAGCGGATCGGCGCCGCGGCATTTGCTTCCAAGAGACGAATCGTGCAATGGGCTTCCCTGGCGGGCTCCCGGAGGGCGCTGAGCACCTCGTCGAGCAGTTTCCTTAGATCCACGAGCACCACGGCATTGGCCGCGGGGGTGCGCTTTTCCAGCCCTGAGTAGAGCAGGATGTTTTCCACCAAGCCGGCCAGGCGCCGGGTCTCCCGGTGGATGATCTGCCCGTAACGGGATACCCGGGATGGATCGGTTACCACGCCGCTTTTCAGGTTTTCCGTGGTCGACTGCAGAACCGCGATGGGGGTGCGCAGCTCGTGGCTCATGGAGGCCACAAACTCCTGCTCCGTGGCCCGCAGGCGGGTGGTGTTGCGGTACAACCGGAAGAGGATGATCGAGCTGGAAACCAGCAGCAGCAGCACCGCTCCGCTGACCGCCAGGTTCACGGTTCGCCGCGTGGAAATCAGATGGGTGATCGGGCCGCCGGGGGTGTAGATGTCCAGGCGAAACAGGGGCGCGGTTTCCGCCCGCGGGGGGCGGTCGGGGTCCAGGCCGAGCACCCTGGAGCGTTGCGCCCAGAATCGTACGGAAGGGTCTTCTCCCAGGTGCTGTTGGGCGTAAGCCTCCAGCAAATCCGCACTCGGATCATCCCGGCTCACTCCCTCGCGCTGTTCCTCCTGGGGCCGCCGGTTCCAAAACAGCAGGGGGGTAGTAGGCATGATGGCCAGCTCGGGCTCTGCCCGCGGATCGAAATCACCATGGGAATTCAGGGTTTCCCCGGTTTCGGCTTCGCTGATGCGGTAGGGGTGTCCCTCCAGGTAGCGGTCCATATAGAAGGGGACGATCTCCCGGACCAACACTTCAGGATCGACAATCAGGGCCAGGAAGTCCGGTGGGGACGGTTGGGGCTCCCGGCCGGTGATGCCGGCCAATTCCACCGGGGAAAGCAGAACTCCCCGGGCCATCAGCATTTCCACCTTCTGGAAAGGAAAAGTTTCCGGGGAATCCCCGCGGCCGTTCAGCGCGGCGAAAACCTGGGGTTTTCCTGCAGGGGCGAAACTTTTTTCCTCCGCTTTGTACCGGGAAAAGTCCGGCTCCGCTTCACCGCTTTCAAAGGCGATCAGAACCACATCCGAGAGGAGCTCGGGGAAACGGCCGTTGGATTTCCAGAATTCGAAGGACGCGCTGAAACGCGACCAGTCCCGGCCCGAGACTTCCTCCGGTGTGAGGTAGAGAAGAGCCATCAGCACCCGCACCTCATCACCGGCCGCACCGAGCACCTGGCCCGCCGCGCCGCGCAGGCTCTGTTTGAGCCGGGCCCCTTCGGCTGTGGAGACGCTGGAGATCCAGCGGTACTGGAGAAAGCCCAGCAGCACCGCCGCCGCGGCGATCAAAAACAGCAGTGCCGGGAGAAGAGTGCCGCCGCGCCGGAATCCGTCTCGTGCCCGCCTCTGTTTCATGACCGTATTGTACACAAAAAAAGGCCTTCGCACACAGCAAAACCTCCCCCGACGCCCCGATTTTACATCGCTTTTACATTGCCTTTACCCCCCCTTAACCACGGACTTTACAGGCCGGCGTATATTTCCCTGTAACAAGCAGAGGAGGAATGCATGGCAAGTTTGCATGAATCAATCGTCCACGAGGACAAGATCAAAGCCTTTCGCTCTCCCAACCAGAAGCGCCAGCGCCGCATCGCCGGCATCGTTGTGGCCGCGGTCCTGGTGCTGGCCGCCGGGGGATATTTTCTGCTCTCTCCCCGGGAGGAGGTCTACAACTTGAGCGGCTACGATACAGCTGTTGTACAAAGCGGGGACCTGGCGCAAATCACCCAGGCCAGCGGTACGGTCACCATCCCGGTCACCCTGAGCGTTCTCAGCCCGGAAACCGGGTATGCGGCGGTCGTGATGGTGGAAGAAGGTGAGGTTGTGGCCCAGGGTCAGATTTTGGCCCGGCTGGATGTGCCGGATTTGGAGGATGAGCTGGATGATCTGGAAGCGGACCTGCTCCTCAAGGAGCAGAACCTGGCGACATCCATCGAAGAGGACCGTTTCGCGCTTATGAAGCTCCGGCAGAGCCTGAAATACACGGAGGAGTACCTTCGGGAAGCGCAGGA
>Ga0272441_10011781_pt1 | contig 12909 bp, 10 predicted proteins | sample SSMProp6N_FD_193582 | JGI IMG/M metagenome (GOLD analysis project Ga0272441, IMG submission 193582) | Marine sediment archaeal communities from Little Sippewissett salt marsh, Falmouth, MA, United States - SSM-Prop-6N | ecosystem: Environmental > Aquatic > Marine > Wetlands > Sediment ...
GCGACGGACAGCCAGGGCAACGTCTGGACCGTCTGGCACGCCGGCGAAGTGGGGGCCAGAGATATCTACCTGCGGCAACGTGACGCCGTAAGTTGCCAATGGGGCGAGCCGGTCCAGTTGACTTCACTGGCCGGTGATGAGTGCAATCCGGCCATCGCCATCGCAGCGGACGATACGCTGTACGTGGTCTGGCAGGACAGCCGTCGGGGCAACTGGGACATCCTTGTCTCCAGCAGTGCCGATGGGCTAAGCTGGTCGCCGGCACTGGGGGTCACGGACTCTCCGGAGGACCAAGCCAACCAGACACATCCGGCCATTGTGCTTAATTCGGCTGGCCTGTACGTGGCTTGGGAGGATGATGGAGCGGGCAATTCGGAGATCTACCTCGCTTTCTCCACCAACGCCTTCACCAACAAGACGATCACTTGGATCACGACCAATGCCGCCGATCAGACGGAGCCGGTCCTGGTGGTCGGATCGGACGATGAGGTCTACCTCATCTGGACGGACCGGCGAAACGACTCGGCGGATATCTACGGAGCTTCAAGCCTTTCAGCTTGGGCCAATACACCGGTTGTGACGGGCAGTCTTGAACAGCACAGCCCGGCCGTCGCAATTGAGCCTGGTACATGCCGGTTACACCTGCTGTGGGTTGAGGGTACGGCCAATAGTGCAGATATTCTCCATGGAACGTGTGAGGGCCTGCCTGCCAGTGCGATTGCCGGAAGTAGCCTCATCGATGATGAGGCAGATGCCGGGCGGGCGGCGCCGGCGGTCGTGGCTGCCCTGGACTACTGGGGTAATACGCATGTATATGCCTGCTGGCAGGATGACCGTTCGCTGACCTCTTCGGGCGACAGTGATCTGTACTTCGTAGCGTGCGAGCTCGGCGCCGGACAGACGAATGTGCTGGTGGGCGACGACGGGACCAACTCCAGTCAGAGCGAGCCGGCCCTGGGGTATGACGAATATGGTCAACCTCTGGTTCTCTGGACGGACGACCGGGGCGATGTGACGCAGATCTGCTGCGCCTCAAGCACGTACTCTCGACCGGTGGCCTTGGCCTCCGGCCTGATCCCAAGCTCGGTCGGCGGAAGAGTCGGTACCGACCCAGCGGCGATCGCGGATGAAGAGGATGTCTCCATCGAAATCCCTGCCAATGCCATTAGCTGCGATCTGGTCTTTGGCATCTCACCCGTGCAGAACCTGCCGAACTTCTCACCGGCATGCCTGGGCGGCTATGAGATCGGCCCGAGCGGTGTGCAGTTTTCGCTGCCGGCGACGGTGACGATTCCCTATCGCCCTTCCGATTCCGGGTCGGTCGTACCGTGCTGGTACGACGCTCGAATTGCCATGCTCAACCAGCAGGGAATCACGGATGTCAGCCACCGGACGCTGGCAAATGGCCTGTCGGTGGTTTCGTTCAAGGCCACCCACCTGACGACCTTTTACCTGCAGGAAGCTCCCATCACTGGCGACAGCTCGCGAGACCGACCTCGTGGCCCCGTTCATGATCGTCCTAAGGACAAGAAGCCAAAGAAGAAGTGAGTGAAATGCTTCCCAAATCGACAGGCCCTTCCGTGCTGAGCCTGCAGTCGGGACGCCAGGACATAGCCGGTGGCTTCGTTGCGCCAGGCGCTCTCAGTCCGTGTACGCTCTGGCTGAGAAGTTCACCACGTTCACATGGGTGTGGATTGCGGCGTAGAGGGGTGCAATCGGTCCTGCGTCGTCGAGCGCATCGGATTCGGGTGGTTTCATCAACCACGGTGGCCTATTCTGGTTGGCCTATTTCCTTGTGGCTATGTCGAAGCACGCACGGGGATGCCTGCTAACGCCGAGAGAGTCTCAAGAACAATATCGCCTCTCTTTCTGGAGGCGTAAACAAGTGACTTGCACCTGAGCAGGTCATATCTCCATCGCCCATGACGCGACCCTGTCGGGCGCCGTACCATTCGAAATGATACGGCTCACCGGTTTCCAGGCCCGATACTTGAAAGGGCTGATCGCCGGGCTGGTAGACGACATATTGTTAGCCAGGTATTGCCAGACAGAATCCCGTGGTCGATAAATCACCACGAGGGATTGCGTGAGCGAGGTCCATGCGCCGAGCATACGTGAGCGCCTGGCCAACGTTACGTCGGACCCGCTGCCAGTCCGTCCCTTCAGAGTCGGGGCTCTCAAAGGGTTTGTCGTACAGATTGAAGTGATAGCCCCTGGTGAAGGCGCTCCACACGAAACCGACATCACTGCTTCCGGGGGATACATGGTCCATATCGACAAAGCCTGGCTTGCCGGTGTTGTTGGCCGGCGGGTCTTTCCGGCGATATGAGCCTGAGTTCCAACTACCAGCCACGGCAAAGCAATCAGCTGGGCTCGACAGCAGAACATCGCGGGGCATCTGCTTCCATTGACCCGTGCGAGTCCTTCCACCCGGAGACATCAGGACAAGATGCTGCTTCGGCTTGCCTCGTTCGTACTCTTTGATGAGCCGAATCATCCGGTACTGCCAGTCAGGTGCATGGAGTTCGTTGGCGATCTCGTAGAACACATTGTCAAGGTGGTTGAGTGTGTCGATGACCTTCGTGACGTATGCTCTTTGCAGGGATAGTATTCGTTTGTCGTTGGTATAGAAGAACTCGATTCCTTTGCCGTCTCCGTCGTCGTCCGTGTGGATGCCGTTGACGTTGTTGGCTCTGTTGAAGACATTGCCGTCCCAGAGCGTTTGTCGCGGCGTTCCGGAGGCCTCGCCTTCCAGAAAGCCGTAGACTTCGAAGAGCATGATCGATACATAGATGCCACGGTTCTGCAGGTCCTCGCACCGGCTCCGTATTCGTTGAAAGAATTGCTCGTCGAACTGGTATAGATCGAACTTGTTACTACCATCGCGAGCCTTGCCTTCGCCCTGGACCCGTCGGTAGGGCATGGGAGAGGCAATCGCATGGTTGATCGGTGCCATTGACCCGCTACCGGTGCTCCAGATGATCCAATTGCGCAGATAGTTGAAATGGTGCTCGCTCAAGAAGTCCAGGTATGCATCCCAGTTCAATGTTCTCTGCTTGCCACGGATGAATGCCTTGTTGAAGGAGTTGTCCTGCAAGTCTACGAAGCTCTGGTGCCCGGCAAGATAGATCGCCTGCCCGGAGTCATCTGTGAAGTATCGAGGGTTTTTCGGATGCACGCGCAATGACCCTGCGGCCAACACGGATTCGGACAGCACAAGGGCTATCAAGATGGCCCCCATATCGATCATAGTACGGGGTCGGTTTGCCATGGGCGTCGTTCTCATCGGTCGTTAATGTGTGCCTGGCGGTATGCCTGAGTTCAAGCTTGGCCGTTCACCCCTTCCCGCATCAACCTGCCCGGCTTGAACACTACTCTGCGCTTGGCCGGCACCTCGACCTTCTCCAGGGTCCTTGGGTTTTGGGCCATCCTGGCCGGAGTGGCCTTCGGTTCAAAGACTCCAAAGTCGCGGAATTCGATGCGGTGGCCTTTGGCGAGTTCAGCGATGATTTCATCAAAGAACTGCTGGACCACAGCTTTCACCAACACGTGTTTCGTGCCGGTGGCCTCGGCGATGCGGTCGATCAGGTCTTTCTTCGTTGTTGCCATGATGCAGGGCCCCAGGACAGGAATCATCACAGATTTAAGCCGAATCAAGCCATGGCCCAGTGTACTGGGAGGACGCGAGCGGAGCAAATGGATAGTCCTGGCTGCTTTTTGTGTCGAGCGGTCACGTGTGGTAAGCTGTCTCCAAGGAGTTCTGCGATGCAGCACGGTATGATCAGCAGTCCTCCAACGTGTCCGGACGGCGTCCGACAACCAAAAGACACCTCGCTGCGTGGGGATGGAGATGAAGGCAGTTGTCTTCAATTGATTCGGCGGCCTACTTCGGATGGCAGAAGTGACCGATCCCGAAGTGCATGATGACAATGTCGGCTTCCATTCTGAGAAAGGCCGACAGATGGTTGCCGCTGTGGTCGGCACTGAGTGGGGGGTGTGGATGCCGAGGGAGGTAGTAGAGGCCCAAGCGGTGGTGGCGAATAGGGATCGTGCTAAAATCGTTCACGGCGGTGCACTTTCTGGAGTGTCCGGACATGGCTGACAATCGACACATTATCCATGTGGACATGGATGCGTTCTACGCATCGGTCGAGCAGTTGGACCACCCTGAGTTGGCGGGAAAACCCTTGGTCGTAGGCGGCGATCCCAAGGCTCGCGGCGTGGTCGCCGCTGCCTCCTACGAGGTTCGCAAATATGGTGTGCACAGTGCCATGCCCATGAGCCAGGCCATCCGATTATGCCCGCATGCCATTGTGCTCCCAGTGCGGATGCAGCGATATGTACAAGTCTCACAAGAGATACGCCGCATCTTCGAACGATACACGCCCCTGGTCGAACCCTTGTCTTTGGATGAGGCCTTTCTGGATGTGACCGGCAGTCTTCGATTATTCGGTAGTGCTGAGGCCATTGGCCTCAACATCAAAAGTCACATCAAACAGGACCTGCGATTGACGGGCTCCGTGGGTATTGCACCGAACAAGTTCCTGGCCAAGTTGGCCTCTGATCTTTACAAACCTGATGGCTTCGTGGTGATCACGGAACAGAACAAGCAGGAGATACTGGATCCTTTGCCTGTGAGCCGGATCTGGGGTGTAGTGATCAGCTATTGCTACGACGGTCAGGAGTGATAGGTCCAAAGGAAGTAATCGAGTGGGCAAATCCTGACGATTCCAGGGCAGCTCACAGTGTCGCCGAGAAGTACGGTGGTCTTGCCGGGGCGATCGAACTGGCGGCCACTACGATTGAAACGCTCCAGCTCTCCGTGGATGAGTTCCTGAATGAACTTCAGAAATGTGGGCCAGTGGAGGTAGCTGAAGACATGTGGCAAGGTGGCCTCAAAAAGGTGAAGGATTCGATCATCAGCGAATGCGAGAAGATCTCTGCAGATGAAGCGGCCGCCGACCTGCTCAATGTATGCGCACACTGTGCCCCAGAACCTATTCCGGATGTCGTCTTGCTTCGCAGTAGAATCAACCAGTCGCCTGAGGACTCTAGCATCGCGAAACTGGGTGGACTGATTCAGAAGGCTGGAAGCAATCTATTGATCGAAAGAGATAGTGAGAAGAAAACCGTGAGTATTCCCCCATTGGTGCAGGCATGTTTGAAGGGGCGTCTGACGGAAGAAGAGCAGCAGCGTTTCACTTTGCGCGTCTTTGAGGCGATCGAGAAGACGATCGTCGATGTGCCTCCGAGAAACCGTGCGTCGACAAAGTTTCTTCTGCAACACGCCTTGGTCGTGGCACGGCTGTTCCAAGATAAAGAGAAACCCATTACTGTAGCTCCAAATAAGGTAGGTAACATTGGGAAATACCTTCATCAACATAAGCGGCTGGAAGAAGCGGAGGCTTTATTTCTTTGGACAGTTCGGAGTATACGGCATGATCACAGTATAAGAACCAAACGGCTTGTGGAGTATTACAGGGAGCTGGCCATTCTCCAATATAGGCAACACCGATTTCGAGCTGCTATGCAGGGCTACTACCGCGTGGAGACAATTGTCAAACACCATAATGAAGAGGACAATCCAAAGTTCATCCATGACTGGGAAAACATGGCAGTACTGCTCAAACGCCTGAGTAGACACGATAAGGCGTTGAAGTACAAGCTCAGAGCTCATGAGGTCAGAGTAGCACACGGGTACAAGTATGATCCAACGGAGATGGTTGAATGCCTCCAGTCACTGGGTGAGTGTCTGTCGGATGGTGGAGATCGTCAATGGGCGTTGATACTGCTCAATCGAGCTGAGCAAATCATACAGGATGAGACCGTTCCCGAACTCAACCAGGCAAATATCCAGCAGATGATCGGGAAGATCTACGAACAGTTGGAGCTATATGAAAAGGCCTACGAATATCTGTCGTCGGCCATGGACCTCTACGAAGAGATTAGGTCACATTCGCTGGTGACGGTCGACTGTCAATTGTTGTCGCCGACCGAACCGCAATCTCTGTTGTGTGTGGATGGGAAGATGGTGGAAATAACGCAGAGTATTAATCAAATGGGGGTATCCCCTTGACTGCGGCGACCACAAGATGTAGTACTGTTCGGTATGGCAGATTATCCGAGAACGCTGATCGAACTAGAGCGTCAGTTTTCGACCGAGGAAGCGTGCCGTGAGTACCTTTTCCAGCTGCGCTGGCCATCAGGATTTCATTGTCCACGGTGCGGTCATGGCAAGGCATGGAACCGAGCGGATGGGTTGTTCGAGTGCTCAGGGTGCGGGCACAAGGCTTCTATCAAGGCCGGTACGATCTTTGAGGGGAGTCGCACATCGCTTGTTCTTTGGTTCCGGGCCATTTGGTGGGTGACCAGCCAGAAGAACGGAGCAAGTGCTTTGGGCCTCCAACGCATTCTGGGGCTTGGCAGTTATGAGACAGCTTGGACGTGGCTGCACAAACTGAGACGGGCTATGGTGCGGCCGGGACGGGATCGGCTTTCAGGCACGATCCAGGTCGACGAGACGTATATCGGCGGAGAGAAGTCGGGCAAACGCGGTCGTGGGGCAGAGGGAAAGACCTTGGTTGTCATTGCTGCGCAAGAGGATGGAGACATCACAGGACGTATTCGTTTGAAGCAGGTGGCGGATGCATCTGGCAAGAGCTTGGAAGCGGCTGTTCAGGAAACCGTGACGCCTGGGGCAGTAGTCAAAACGGATGGATGGAGAGGTTACAACGGCTTGGAGACGCTGGGATATCAGCACGAAGTGATTCGCAAGACAGCAGATGTGGGTGACAATCTCCTGCCCCTGTGCCACCGAGAGGCGGCTCTCATCAAGCGATGGCTGGGCGGAACACACCAAGGAGCTGTCAGTCACGAGCACTTGGCTTACTACCTGGATGAATATACGTTTCGGTTCAACCGTCGTACGTCGAGCTACCGCGGCAAGCTCTTCTGCCGTTTGCTTCAAAACGCCGTTGCGATTGGGCCAACGCGATACCATGACATAACCAAGGGAGTACGGGGCCGCACTCGCCAGCACCACAACATATAGGGGCTACCGCAGCGAAGGAGATACCCCCTTTAATCAAATCGTGTTGAAGATATAGAAAGGCACCCGGGGTGAGCGTGAGTTATACTGCAATCCCCTGTATTGTGAGCAAATGCGCCTGTCAAACGCCAACGGGACCTCCTGCACCTGTCAGGCGCCGACGGGACCACCGCAAATCGATGAAACTCGTCGCCAGTGTTCCCACGAAGGAGCTGGCGTGTGGGACCGGGGCGGGAGCGTGTCATACGGATTCGGGAGAATTCTCGCGCGTCTGGTAAGATAGGGTGTCAGCACCGCTCAAACGCCTCGTCAGTTGCCCTCAAATTGCCCTCAAAACGGAGCACGAGACAGTAAGAAATCGTGTGAGTACAGCACATCAGCGAGAGAATCCAAATCCTTGTCATCTGAAGAGTTGAGCTGTAAACACAGGCTACGTATGATCTTGCAGAAAGAGGGCAGATCGAATCCCGCCCTCTCCGTTTTTTCTTCTACCGCTCCCTGCGGCCACTTCCCCTTCAGGGCTTGTCCAGGATGTAGAGCACGTCGTTGCCGGTGAAGGTATAGCCGTTTTTGAACGTGCCGGTGATCTGGACGGGGAAGCTGCCGTAGCCTTTTATGGCCTCGAGGATTTCCGCCGGATCGAAGAACGCCATCACCTTGCCTTGGCTGCTCGTGCCGAAGATCTGCTGGGTCCTCGGCCTGATGTTGCCCGGGGTGAGCACGAGCGGCGCATCGGCGATGAGGTCCTTGCCAAGGCCCTCCGGCAGGTACACCACCATCATGACGCTCGTCATGGCCTTTGGATCGTTCCGATAGAGCCGGGTCGGCCTTGTGTAGACCGAGGCATATGTCGGCCCGCTCGGATCGGGCGTACGCACCACCACATCGACCTTCGCCTTGGTGGCCGGCATCTCCTTGCCTCGAATGGTGGCGGCATTGCTGATCACCGTGTTCGGCTCGACCTTCTCGTTTACCCGGACGACGAGTTCCAGTCGGCCTTCCGCCCCGGGCTCCAGCGGGGGAAGCGACCATGCGTACGTGTGGGTGGTCGGGTCGTAGGACCCGAACTGGCCGTCGCCGTCGGCGGAGATGAAACTCACCTCCTGCGGCAGGGTGTCCACAATGGCGACATCGGTCAGAACGTTCCCGGTGGAGGGATTGGCGTACTCCAGGGCATATGTCAGATCGTCACCCGGACGGACAGCCACACGTCCCTCCTCGTCCAACTGACCGCCCACGATGGTCTTGGCCAGCCGCAACGAAGTCGGGCTGACTACTACCTCCACGCTGGCGGCGCCAGGCTGGATCTGCTGACCTTCCGCTCGAACCGTGTTCGTAATCGTAGATCCCGACGGGACCTTGTCGTCCACGCGGACGACCAGATCGACGGTGTCACTCTCCCCGGCCAGCAGCCAGGGATACGACCATATATACGTGTGGCTGATCGGCTCATATCGGCCGAAGACGCCGTCACCGGTCGCACTGACGAACTGCACCTCGTCGGGCAACTCGTCGATCAAGAGAACGTCGGGCACGGTTTCGTCACTGCGACTATTGTCGAGGGCGATACGGTAGGTAACCTGCTCGCCGGGGCTGACGTACACGGGCGGCACGCCCTCCACACCCTTGACGACGGCGATCTTGGTGACCGTAAGCGACTCACGTACTCCGCCCTCGACAGGAATGACCTCCACGCCCGTGGTCGTCGGCGGCACCTCCTGCGTACTGAGGGTGACGGAGTTCCTGATGATCTGGCCCGGAATCGTGTCGGTTCTGATCCGTCCGACCAGCTCCAGGCAGGTATGCGTACCTTCCGACAGAGGTACATTCCGCCAGAAATACGTGTGCACATCGGGATCGTATTGCCCGAAGGTACCGTCGCCGGTGGCGCGCACGAAGGAAATTTCCGGAGGCAGTCGGTCCAGGGCGTTGACGTTCTTGAGTTGAAGATCGTTGTGATTGAAGCAGATCTTGTAGGTGATTTCCTCGCCAATGGTGGCGTACTGGATGACCTTTGTGGTCGCCTCGCCCTTGCCGGGGCCTTCGACGGTCTTGGTCACGTGCAGCGGATTGTAGGAAAGATATCCGTTCGGAATCACCAGGCCCGTGGGGTTTCCGATGTCCTTGATGGATTGGATCAGGACCAGATTGCTGGTGAAGACGAGCAGATCATCCCCTCCGCCCCACTGGTTCTGTCCGGTCGTTGTGTAGACGAAACCGGTCGATACATCGACCCCGAGCCCCATGACGCCCGCATCGGAACCGATAACCGCCCGCCGCTCCGTGCCCCTGACCAGGTCCAGTTGGGTGAGCGCAAAATTGTCCACATAGCCGCCGCCGTAGTAGAGGAATTGTCTCGTCGGGTCCACCGCAACGCTGATCGGCGCTTCGGTCACCTCAATCGTTCGGACCAATTGCCAGTCGGCGGTGCTGTAGACCCGAATCTCCTCGCCGGGACCGCCAACGTACAGTTTGTCCGCGACCTCATCCAAGGCAATTCCATACGCTTGAGCGCCCGCCAGGGTGAAAGGCGAACCAACAACCGGGATCAGCTCGATCGCGGCGGGATCCCACTCGTAGACGTAAAGAGTCGGCGTCCCGCGATCCACGCAATAGAGAAGTTCCTTGCCGTGATCGTACACGATGCCGGCCAGGTCCCTCGCGTCCGGCGCGCGTATCACGCCTTCGCCCATCATGGTGGTGCCGTTGACCAGCCCGATCAGGCTCGAGCCCTCGTACGTGACGAAGAGGAATTCGGAATCGGCGTCCGCCGCCAATCCGACCACACCGGCGGCATCGGGAGTTACGATGAGCTCCGTCTGGTAGGTCAGCTTCCCGTCGGGCCCGATATCATAAGCATGGATCGGGATCTCGCGGTCGTAGTTGATGATCTCCGCGATGACGTACAACGAATTGGCGGCTGCCACGTTGGCCATTGTCGTCAGCAGCAGGATCGTCAGCAGCGACATGGACAGCTTGCTTGCGACCATTCGATTCACGTTAGCGGGCCCGAACGACGAACTGTGACCCATGGTTCCGCACGTACTGATTTCAGCGTGATTTCTCATTGTGAGCCCATCCATACATTGGATTCTGCCTTCGAGAGGCGAAATACATTGTCTCCGGCCTATACCTTCGTTGGCGCATACGTCGGCCGTCGGCTGCATCACACGCCGCGGCCTGTCAGACCTCTTGCCCCGTTATGATCCATCCGTGAGATCGACGCGTATCCTGGGTATGCTTGTGGAGGGACCGGCTGAGCCGGTAAGCAGGAGCTCTTTTCATCACGCCCCTCCAAAGCTACCGGTTTCAGTCTACTGGATTGGGGGCGTTTTGTCAACTCATGTGAGGTTGCACAATTCATAAATTCCAGCAAAGAAAGTACTTAGCGTCGATCTTGTCATCGCCCGTTTCCGGGACCGCGGCGATTTCATCGTGGGCCCGAGCCACTTTGCCAGGTTGGCTGGCGGTCGTATCGCACGCGTCGTACGGCATCGCCTCCACGAGGCGTCTGCATCGGTCCGGTCGAATCGGCGTCTCCAACAGCCCTTGCCACGCCGGCCACGGGCTGTCCTGAGTCACGAACGTGTCGCCGTCCAGGAACCATATTTTGCCGGGGGCAGGAGCCCGCTCGGGCGAAATGGGCCAAACCCCGGCGGGTCGCAATAGCGTGTCGAAGTGCGTGCCGGCGCCTGCATAGGTCCGTTCGGGACATTGCAGCACGTACCAGCCGTCCGCGACAAGCGAGTGGGTCTGGACATCGACGCGGATGCTGTCGCCCTGCAACGTCGCATCGGCCAAGGTCAGCGTCGCGTCCCCTCGCAGAAGGATCTCCGGCTTGTCCGCCGGCAGCTCCGCCTCCTCGCACTGCACGCGAAGGACCGTTTCACCGTCCTGGCGGACCCGCCAGTCCAGATGGTGAATCCGCACCGCAGCGGCATTCGTCAGGTCTGTGAAGATGTCCCAGTCGGGCAGACCCTCCTGCATCCATGCAAACATCCCGGGCAGCCCACCGCCGCAGGGTGCGAACAAGCTGTGGAAATCCGCGAGTTGCGCCGAGGTGTCTCGGATCGCGTCAGGTCCCGCCGAAGACCCGAGGAATGTGATGGCGAGATGGTCTATGTGTACGCTCTTGCGGGAGGCGTCCAGGCTGGGTCCCGTCCCGGCGTCTTCCGTCCAGAGGTTGTCGAAGGATACACGGTAGGCCGGCCCTGGGACGGCGCCCGCGCCCTTGCGCCAAGCCGTGAATGGGCCGGTCCCCTGCACGCTCGACGACGGCACGTTCACATCGAAAGGAAAAACACGAGATTTCGTGGAGGCGGCGGATTGCGTCCCATAAACCGCGAGGATCAGGCCGCCGGTTACCCAGAACAAAGCAAGCAAAAGCACGTTGCGCTTGCTGAAAAGGTCCGAGAACGCCACGTTGAGATCGATTCTCCAATCCATGGATACGACTTTCATACCCCTACAGGGGCCGGTGGAAGCCACCCTCTCCTCGTGTCCGAGCCGGCCCAAACCTGCGGACGCACAGGAATATCGACGCGATCAGACCGTCTGTTTAGTGGGCAGGGATCAAAGGGGCAGACTTCGGAACTGGTGCGCTGTCAGGCCGGTGTGGCGTTGCGGACGGGCGAATCGTACGCCGAGCTACCCGGGGCGCAGCCGGGAGGCATGGTCAGACGGGCTCGCATGACTGGCACCGCATTTCGCAAGTCTCGCGACTATCGCGGGAAGGAGACTGCGTCCCCTGCCTTCGCAGGGGTAGGTTTGCCGCGCTCTTCGCAATGACACGTGCGAGTCCAACATGTCATTGCGAGCGGAGCGAAGCAATCTCCCACCCATAGGGTTGAGATTGCTTCGTCGCTGCGCTCCTCGCAATGACATTTCGGGTTCTGAGGCAGTGTCTTATGGTTGTGCTTCGGCCGGGCTTTCGTCCTGGATGTACTCTCTTTGCTTGTACCGACGGGCGACCGGGATGAACAGGAGCGTTGTCACCATCATGGCAATCGCAAAGAACACGTAGTAGCTGGCTCCCGGCAGCTTGCTGGTGCCGTCGGGGTTCTCGATCACGTGATTGACCAGAGCGGAGAAGATGTTGCCCAGCGCGATGGACAGGAGATTGATCGACTGAATCAGAGACTTCATCTTCTTCGGCGCCTGCGTGTACGCGAACTCCAGCGCGGGAATCGAAACCAGGATCTCGCCGGCGGTCAGGAAGATATAAGCGAAGAATTGCCATCCGATGGAGGGCTGCTGACCCTTCTGGATCTGGGTCTCGATCCAGATGGGCACCAGGAAGCTCGCGGCCGTTACAACCATGCCGATCCCGATTTTGCGGAGGGGCGTCATGGCCCAGAGGCGATTCAGCGCGGGGTACACGACGTAGGCGAAGGTCGGGATCAGGATGACGACGAGAAGGGAGTTGGCAAACTGCATCTGAGCGGGAAGCCAGTTGATCCACAGCCACCGGAGCTTCATCTCCCCGCCTGGAGCACCCACGCTGACTGGGACTGGTAGAACAGAGCGAAGAACATGGAGACGAAAAGGAAAACGATGCACAGCTTGCCTAATGTGATGGCCTGTCCTCTGTCGAGCGATTCATGCCAGTCCAGCTTGCCGGAGGCGGGGATGTTGACCAGCCGGTATCGACCCAGCCAGTACGCGGCGGTCGCGACGACCATGGAAACGGCCGGCACGCCAAAGCCAACCGTCGGGCCGTACTTGTCCAGCAGCCATGGGCACAGGTACATGGAGATCGCGGCGCCGACGTTGATGGAGAAATAGAACCAGCTATACATCTTCTCGAGCAGGTGCTTGTTGGAGGGCCCGAACTGGTCCCCGACGTTGGCGGAGACACAGGG
>Ga0272441_10011782_pt1 | contig 12909 bp, 7 predicted proteins | sample SSMProp6N_FD_193582 | JGI IMG/M metagenome (GOLD analysis project Ga0272441, IMG submission 193582) | Marine sediment archaeal communities from Little Sippewissett salt marsh, Falmouth, MA, United States - SSM-Prop-6N | ecosystem: Environmental > Aquatic > Marine > Wetlands > Sediment ...
TGTTGGGGACATTCAGCCATCCCAATCTTTGAAGGTTAGACATTCCTTGCCTTTGGATTGTTCACCAGAAAATGCTTTACAATATTACATAACCAAAGTTTTACAAGGTCATCGACCGCGGCACGTTTTTGAGCCTTTTTTGTTAAAACATAGCCTTAAAAAAGATTATACGATAGCTGGCCAAAAACCTGAAAACACGGCACCAGAATTATTTTATGAAATTATTTTAGAGGAAATTAACATCTGGAGTCAATTCTATGAGAGCATTAACGTCCCCCATCAGCGCAATCTTCAGGATATTATGTTAAAACCGTTTGTTGGATATGATATTTTGTTTAACTGCCTCGAGGGATTAAGCACAATTAATTTTAATTCCATTATTGATCAGTCGTTGACCAGCATTTGGGTTTATCCTGATTATCGGGATGATTTATCACCCCATGTTGTTGTCAATTTTAAACCCGGCATCTCTGCTCATATGTGCCGTCAGGCATTAGAAGAGGTTGTCCGGTCACTGCAAGGGTTCGGATATCATTTAGTTATTGGCCGTGAAGAATCAATGGTTGGGCGCATTAATGGATTGAGTCGCACCTGCTTGCTAGATCCCTGGTTGTTTAAGCATTACGGTAAGTGCATTTTGGGCAATCCTGATGTGAAAAATAAAATTATTGAGCCGGATATGGAAATATTCAGAAAGAAGTTCTATGAGATCTTCTTCCGGTTTGTTTCTGAAGCCATGTATGCGCCTTATAATTATAAATATAGTTACTTTAAAACCTGTTTCATTTGCGATCGTTTATTGAATCAATATGAACTTGTCTTGGATGAGCGGGATCTTTCAGGCATTTATGGTTCTGAATTTATTGATGAAAATGATTTTTTCTGGGAAAGAGACACACCGTTATTGTTATCTTTTTTAGAGCGGCGGCATAATTTTAAATTATTTTAATATCTTTCATGAAATCAAGAAAACCACTGATTAGCATTGTTGTCGTAAATTATAATGGCGCTGCCTTTATCGAAGATTGCGTGAACTCCGTGCAGAATGCCAACTATCCGTTAGATCGTATGCAGATCATTGTTGTTGATAATGGGTCGAGCGACCATTCTTTAGAAATTTTGAATCAATATAAACCAGGCATTCGAGTTATTGAGAATGCGGTCAATAACTGTTGTTTGGCAAATAATATAGGGATCAGAGAGTCAACTGGGGAATTCATTGTTTTTTTAGATAACGACGTTAGAGTTGATAAGGATTGGCTCCACGGGCTTCTTAAAGTCATGAAAACAAGAACGGATGCCGGGGCCGTAGGGAGTAAGATCTTGTTTGAGGATGGGCGGCTTCAAAGCACCGGGCATACAAGATTCTTGGACTATACCTGGGCTGACCGCGGCCTGTTTGAAAAAGACCAAGGCCAGTATGATGCGGTTGAAGAGGTTGAGAGCGTCTCAAATTGTTCCGTGATGTATAGGGCCAAGGCCCTCGAGGAAGTAGGGCTCTTTGATGAGGATTTTATGATGTATCTCGAAGAGGTTGATATGGCGATTCGTATGCGTCACAAGAACTGGAAGACTTATTACGCTCCCCAAAGCAAGGTTACTCACAAGCTGCATGGGTCCAAACAGAGCAAACAAAAGATTAATTATTACACGTTGAGAAACAGGATGTATGTATTGATTAAGCATTTCCCCGAGGCCATCGGTTCTGCCATATATCCGATTGAAGAGATTGTCCGTCGTGATGTTTCTGCGCTCGACAAATATTTAGTGCCAATCGTTGATAAAACGGTAAAAAGCTGTTCTCAACCGGTAGCCGTAGCGTTACTAGATACTCTTTATCATAGTCTTAAAAAGAATGAAGATTTTATTAAGTTTCATCTTAGGGCGTTTTATCATGACAAAAAAGATAAGAGCGAGATCGAAATTTATAAGCCGTTTAATAATATATTTGAAGAGCTGAAGAAATTACAGCTGGGAGATGGATCGTCGCATAAATTGCGCAAGCCATACTCCGGCAAAAAGGGAAAACGGTCATTCGATATCGCTGTCTTAACCGATAATCTGAGTTTTTATGGCGGAAAAGAGGTTTATGCGCTTGAGTGTATTCGAGAATGGAAAAAGGATAATCATGTTACGATTTATACGCCGTTGGTTAACCGGAAGCTTTTATCAGATTTTGGTCTTGATGATGTCCCTGTAAAAGTTTTGAGCTCAGCCAATCCGTTGGATTCGCTTTATATGATCAACATGCTTTTTGTGATGCCGAAGGTATGGGAGGACGAGTTGGGAATCCATGATATTTATGTGATCCACAGCGCGAACGGCACCATCTTATCTTCATTGTCGCTTAAGCCATGCGTATCCATATGTCATGAGCCGTTAAGAGGGATATATGATTTAAGGACATGGGGAAATTTTTCATTTAATCAACAAGCAAATTGTCCGGGCCTGAGACTCTACGGGCTGTCGGATTATATTCCCATGAATCAGAGTCGTTTATTGACGCATCTTGGCGCACTGCATGATTCATCGGCAAGCGTTTTAAAAGAGGATTTTCGGGCGTACGCCACCAACAGTGATTTCACAGCAGAGTATTTTGAGAGCATTTCCGGAATTAAAAAAACAAAGACAATCTATCCGGGCTTAGAGCCGGTAAGTGGGCAGTTTCCGATTCCTAAAACAAAAATCAAGAATGTTTTATTCGTCGGAAGTTTAGAGTGGCATAAACAGCCGGATATGGCGATTCGAACGATGCAGTATATTCCCAATGCGCGATTGATCATGATCGGTCAAGGCTCACTAAAGAAGGATCTGGAGCAACTGATTAAAAAATTGCGGCTTAGAAGCAAAGTTAAGATCTATTCAGATATTACTATTGATAAAAAGAGAAAGTTATTTCAATCGGCGTATTGTTTTTTATTTATTCCGACCCGTGAGCCGTTCGGGATCGTTGCCGGCGAGGCCATGTCGTACGCCAAACCGCTCATTGTGTCTTCTGATAGTGCCGGATATAAGGAAGTGCTTCCGGCTGGGGCGTATTTATCTGTTGCGCCTGAGCCATCGTTGATTGCTGAAAAGGTTAAGTTTTTGTTTGAAAATCCTGAAATAGCAGAAAAGATGGGCGCCATTGCGCAGGCGACGTCAAAGGAATTTTCATGGAAGCGGACCGCGCAAGAACTTTTAGATTTATTTCATAAGACGCATAACCAGTATTTAGATTATTCTGTTTTGCCTAAAAAGGCTGGCACGGGTCAAAGGAAGCCATTTGTCGGCGCGCATTACTTTGCATGGTATAACGCGAAAACAAGGGAGCATTGGGGGGATAACCCGCGATATGGCCATGTAGGCGATAAACCCCAAGGCGGTTTTTATACATCGACCAGTAAGCGCATTATTAAAAATCAGTTAGAAGAGATGGATGCGGCAGGAATAGATTTTATTACGGTAAATTGGACGATATCGTCGGACGGTGTTTCTAAAAGCGAGCTAAAGGCGACAAAGACTATGCTTGAGCTGATCAAGCAGCATCGTTATAAGGTCAAAATATGTATCCTTTTTTCAATTTATACGGATCATCCGCGAGCGTTAGATGATGCGCTTAACATTTATGAGGCCGTCTCATCGAACAAGGCCTATTTCAAGCTTGGTGACAAAAAACCGTTGTTTATATTTATTACTCCATATTTCTTTTACGCCCCCTTCTTGAAGCTAAATAAGTTTAAAGAAAATAAGAAAGATGTCTGGTTTTTCGCCGGTAGTTTGTTCCCTATTAAAAATAATATTCCAGAGCATATGGTTAATTTGTTTAACGGGAATTACATCGCGTGCCCTACGGCGTTTAACGGAGCTGAGACAGATTTTTATGAGCTTGAAAAGGAATATCGCATAGCCTGCGGACGAAAAAAGAATGTTCGTATTTTTACCGTATCGCCGGGCCATGATGACCGTCATCTTGAAGATCCGGACCGTGAAAAGCATCTATTTCGTTATGTGTGCCGACAATCAGGAAAGGTGTATAAACGGATGTGGGAAAAAGCGCTTAGCGTGAAGCCAGCTCCGGAGATGATCCTGATTGACAGTTTTAATGAATATCATGAAACGAGCCACATTGAATCTTCTGAAAAATACGGTGATATGTATATGAAAATGACAGGGGAATATATTAAAAAAGTTAAAAATGGCAGTTAACGTTTTAGGGAAGAGATTAGGAGATGAAAGAATCACGTTACGCAAAAATAATTAAATTAAAAAGAAAATTTTTAAACAGAAGAATCCTCCCTGAATTTTTATCTTCAAAGATCGACAATTTTTTTGGCTATACTCCTACCGGCATATTTTCTTATCCGAAAGGGCCCGGGTGCAAGAAAGAGGGGAAGAGTATTTTTTTGCATATCCCCAAAACTGCGGGAGTTTTAATAAAATATAAATTAAAATCTCTTCCGGATTATAAAAATTTGTTTATAGGTCATTTAAGTGAAAGCTCTTTTTTTGAAAGGGATGTTAATTACAATGGTTGTTTTTTTTATACCATCATTAGGAATCCTTGGGATAGATTGGTTTCCGGTTTCTTTCATTTGAGCCAGAAAGGGCCAAGGGCTAAGTATTCGGGTGAAGTAAGAGAAAAATTCTTAAAACCGTTTAATGGTAATTTTGACTTATTTGTCCAAGAATTATCGTGCAATAAAGAACTACAGGAAATCGTTCATTTCCGATCGCAGGTATATTGGCTGAAGGGAAAAAATAAAAAAGAAATTGATTTTATAGTTCGTTTTGAGAATTTAAAGGAGGATTTAAAGAAATTATCCGAGCTCATAAATATTCAGTTTCAAGCCGAACGCATAAGAGCATCAAGCCAGCACAGATATTATACAGAATATTATACGGAAAGGACGAAAAAGATCGTTAGAGAATTATATCGAGAGGATATTGAAACATTCGGATATGATTTTGAACAAGGCCCTGCAAATATTGTTGGTAACAGGCTGGTAGATTTATCTGATATTGATGGAATAAATTTGGACAGCGCATTTGATAAAAATGAAGGTTGAATTATTAGTTAGGAAATTTACAATGATAAATTTTTGGAAAAAATTTATGGGGCAGGGCTTGCCTATACACGCAAAAACCAGTGTGCTGTACTAATTGTTTTTATTTCTTTGTCGATTAAAAGGAGAAATTGCAGGTGCAGTTATTTTGGGATAACGGTATCTATTTTAGGGTGTTTTTCTAATCAGATAAGAAATCATTCAGGATCATAAGAAGAATGACATTTCATCGAAGAAACGACGAATTTTATTTTACGATCCATAGCTTCGAATGCGGAATTGGAGATCACTTGCTGAGTTGGGTACCTGTTTATTCTCTTTTAACAGAGTTGGGATTTGTGTATTTACACTCACCATTGACACTGTACCCCTTTCATTCAACCGAAAATAGTCAGGAGATTGGTGCTTTTTTAGGATTTGATTTTTTCCCTAAAATAAGACAAGGCTTGGTTCAGGAGGATATCCCCTTGGAAGAATTTTGTCATATATGCATGAATGCGGAAAGCATCGTGGATGTAAGAGAATATTTGTTCTCCAAGAACAACAAAGCGGGGACAGTTTATAGTTTTAATTTTAAAATTGGAGCGAAAATTCGGCCCGTACTCAAAAAGCTGCCCAGACTGTTTGGCTGTCGCATTAATAGAGATCTCGCTTCTTATTATTTATTAAATATGCAAAAGAATCATCCAGATATTTCATTGCGCAGCGACAAAATAAATATTGTTGTTTTAGTCAGAAGAGGGGACATCGCTAAGTTTAAGCTTGATAACAAGGTGTTTTGGGGCACGAAAATTCACAAAAAATATTTATTAATAGAAGAATACGAAAGAGAATTAAAAAGGGTGATTGAGCAGGAAGGCATGGAAAATTGCCATATATTAATTTTTTCAGATGGAAATCGTAAAGGAGTTCTGCATCTAGAGAGGGAACTTGAATATGGCCGCAGGGACGATATAACACGAGAAGATATTTATATGATGAAGCAGATTGATTATGATAAGGAATTTGATATTTTTAAAAAATATAGAAATGTAAATTTTTTTATTTCCGATGATTTTGATCGATTCAAAAAAGCATTTTATGCTATGACATGCGCAGAAATAGTAATAGGAAATCATGTTTGCGATTTTTTTAGGATATCGAATTATTTTAAGATTAATGAGAATCAGCGCAGGTATTGTTTAGGGCCGAGAATGAATGATTGGACGGCCTCCTTATAATATTATAAAAGTAACTGCGCAACGAAACAGAAGCTATTTTTTTAATTTCAAAAAAGATTTTGTTTTGATTGATTTTAAATGAGCACAAATATAAACGCAGGGGTTGCACCGATATAGTTGCTGATAGAATTTATATTATTTATTATGTTTAATATATATCTGATGTCATTTCAATGCGTACAATAAAAGAAATCGAAAATACATTTGATCTCGATAAGGCCTTTGCCAGAGAAAAAAGGATAAGATATTATTTGGGGAATTTGCATGGCAAGCGTCTAATAAAGATTTACATGGCAGAACCTGAGTATATTGGCAATAAAAAGGTGTATTATGTTAATGACTTTTTTCTCCGCGATAGCCATAGTGATTCGAAGCTCTCGCTTGAGTATTTTGAAGAAATGAAACACTATTATCGGGAATTCCAATCGAGGTTTCCTAGATATAAGACTAAGCAATTTCTTTTTTTCCCGGGCGACGTTTCCCCCGATTATGAAATTCCTCTTATTACTAAAACCAGACCTATTAACGGGTCAGGATGCGGTGTTGTTTTATTGCTGACCGTTAAAAGACATTGGAGTCGTATTGCCGAAGCTAAGAAAATGGATATTCCCTATGAATCGAAAACTGACACCATATTATGGAGAGGATCTTCTACGGGGAATAAAAAACGAATGCGGATTTCCCTTGTTGAAAAATATTGTGATTTTCCAGGGCCTGAGATTGATGTTGGGTTTTCAAAATTTTCAAATGCTTACACAGGAGAAAGATTGCCCAAATTTCTTAAAGACAACTTAGATTGTAAAGAAATGCTTCAACATAAATTCTTAATCTCTATTGAAGGGAATGATGTTGCCAGTAATTTAAAATGGATCATGGCGAGCAATTCCGTTTGCGTCATGCCCCATCCCAAAGTGGAAAGTTGGCTGATGGAGGGTTTGCTTCGGCCATGGATTCATTATGTGCCGGTTCGAAATGATTTTTCTGATCTTCTCGATGTGTATCAATGGTGCGTGTCTCATCCTGAAAGATGCAAAAATATTGTTAAGAATGCCAATGCCTATATCGCAAAATTTATGGATGAAGACAATGAGCAATATATCATTAACAAAGTTCTGGAAGGTTACGCTGCCAGGGTTGAGGTGATCACGGGTATAAAATACAAGATACACGCACTTTACTCCCGGTTCATAAATTTCAAGAAGAGATTTAGAAGGCGAAGAATTTTTCCCGGATTTATATCTTCACATATGGAAACATAAAAAAAAGGTCACGCCTGGCGATTATCAGAGGAAGCTGAAGCAAGAAACCATTAAAGAATTAAATCAAAGATTGAGTGGAGTATTAAAGGCTCTCGATTATGGATATTAAATTGTTGATAGAGATTTTGAAAGGCGAGGCTATTGTCTATTTAGGCGATCGGTTGGATAAGCTCCTGAACTGTAATCTGTTAATGTGGTATCGGACAAGTAAGTTTGCAATGAAGGAGTATTATAAATAATGGAAAAAAAATACGAAAGCCCATTTGATCTTGAGAAAACCTTGAGCAGAGAAGAAAGGATAAAGTATTATTTGGGGAATTTACATAAAAGATCTCTATTAAAGGTTCATGTGGCAGACCCTGCCTATATACGCAAAAGACAAGTGTATTGCGTTAACGACTCTTTTCTCCGTGATAGCCATAACGACTCTACGATCCCGCTCGAAAATTTTGAAGAAATGAAACAGTACTATCAGGAATTTAGATTTAAATCTTTAAAACGATGTAAGAATAAACAATTTCTTTTTATCCCAGGCGATATTGGTAATGATTATGATATTCCTGTTATTACGAAAACTAGGCCAATTGGAGGAAATGGGTATAATGTTATTTTATTGTTTTCATTCGATAAGCATTATGGCGATATTGCCAAAGTTAAGAGTTCTGATATGCCGTACGAATTAAAGAAAGACATTATATTATGGCGAGGAGGTACTACCGGGAGAAGAAAACGAATGCCCCTTGTTGAAAAATATTGTGATTTTCCAGGGCCGGAGATTGATGTCGGGTTTTCACGTTATGTGGATGGATATGAAGGGCAAAAGTTACCCAATTTTTTAAAAAAAGGACTTAACTACGCGGAAATGCTTCAACATAAGTTTTTAATTTCTGTTGAAGGAAATGATGTTGCCACCAATTTGAAATGGATCATGGCTAGTCATTCCGTATGTATCATGCCCCATCCTAAAATAGAAGGCTGGCTGATGGAGGGCCTGTTGCAGCCGTGGGTCCATTATGTACCGGTTCGAGATGATTTTTCTGATCTTCTCGATGTGCATCAATGGTGCGTGTCTAATCCTAGCCAGTGCAAAGAAATTGTTAAGAATGCCAATGCCTATATCGCAAGATTTGCGGATCAGGATAATAATCGGTTTATCATTAATAAAGTTTTAGAAGGTTATGCTTCCAGGGTTGAAGTGGTTCGGGTTTCAAAATACACGAGGTCATCACTTTATTCCCGGCTAATCAATTTAAAGATGAGATTAATAAGGCGAAGAATTTTTCCCGAATTTATTTCTTCACGGATAGATCATTTATTTGGTTATTTGCCCGAAAATAAACGCTTATCCGAAAATCGTTCATCCAATCCTGGGAATATTTCAACAACATTTCAGCATATAAAAATTCATAAACCATTTAAATATAAGTCGCATAAGGAAATCAGAGACACTAAGAAAATGATGCGGGATTTTTTTAAGAAAGTGATAGTAGCCCTTAAAGAAATGAAGACAGGCATTGAAATCGAGGCTGAGGTTAAGTTTCGAATGGGCGATGCTTATTCCAGAAAGATCCCAGCCATTTCCCAGGCCAAAAATTTTTATAGTGAATTATTGACAAAAGACAGACTTTTTTCAGGATTCTTAGCAAAGGATGGCTTTGGGAAGAAATGTATCGAGACATTTCAGAAAGACTTAAATGAAGTTGGCGCTGATAGCCATACTGTTTTTGCATTTTCATTTTTTGAAAATTGTGGGCATAATAAGTTTCCCCCCGTCTTTTCTTTTTCACGACCCGTAGGGAATAAAAATATTATTTTATGGCCACATCCGGATGAACATATAATTTCAGGTCGGAAATCTGAGAAGGATGTTGAGAGGGAGAGCTGCAGGCATTTTCCCCAAGAGCGAGAAAAAGTTATCAGAAGAAGAATCGTTCAGTTATATGCGAAAAATGGTGGACATGATGTCATTTTTGATCGCGGGAAGAAGTATGGAAAGAAATTCCCCGATTTTATTATCGCAGGTTTTGCACGTTGCGGCACGACAGCGTTAGCGCGGAATTTAAGTAGGCACGATCAAATATTTTGTTTGCCCAAAGAGTACGGATTATTTCGGGACGAGGCCTTTGTCAATGAAGCCTGGGACAAATTTAATGCTTATAAACTTAACGGCGAAAAAGTGCCGGCCTACATCCAAAATAAAGAAATTATGGGCAGGATAGCAGATATTATATCTAATGTTAAAATTATCATCTGTTTACGTCATCCGATACAGGCATTGCATTCGCTATATGCTTTAAGGGTTCGTGATTATTATTTAAAGAACAAATCAGCCAAATTCAAGATTAATCCAGAGAAGAATAGCTTTAGTCAGGTGGTATTAGAAAATATGGATATTGGATCTGTTGTGCTGCAAAACTTTTGTTATGTTAATTCGATCAGGGAAAATCTTTTGCCGTTTTTTAGATTGGAACAGTGTTTTTTTGTTATTCAGGAAAGAATGTTTAGAAATACGGCAGCCGAAATGAACAAAGTATTCAATTTCTTTAATGTAGAACCAGCCAGCATCCCGTTTCATAAAGCCCATTTTTATGACCACCAAAGAAAATATCCTAACATTGATTATGATTCATCGGATTATCCCAAGGCTATTGAAAAGTTGATGCATGTTTATGGGGCCTGCAATAAGGAATTATTTGAATTATTAGGTGAAGAAATTCCGGAATGGGAAGAATATGATGAGATGTATAAGGGTTTTTTGATAAACAAGAAGAAAGACGTTTATATTTCAATTTAGTTTCATCCATATTTATAAAAAAGTATGGTTTTTGAAAAATATCAACACGTTTAATTGGAGAAGGTTGTTAAATGAATACGATTGAATCGTTTGTCAAGCGCATAAAAGTTGTCGTTATGTTTTTCAAGCTAATGGAAGTAAAAATCACGCATGTTATCATTCCTGTTTTTTTAAATTTGCTGGAAGTCAGTGTTGAAGTAGGAGGTCTTTTCCTGCTAGTGCCATTAGCAAAAGGTGTCATATCCAATAATTATAGTTTTGTTAACAAATATCCAATTTTAAAAAATATTGTAACATTATATCCTGAATTTTTTCAAAATTCAGATTTCGCAAACGTCAATATGCTTATACTTTTAGTAAGCGTTATTTTCATGCTGCACTTAATTAAATTGTTTTTTCATGCTGCCGCTGTCTTATACAACTCATACTATGATCCGATATTAGAATTAAATATTAAAAAACTTATCTTCAATAAGGCCTTGGGATTTGGCCAACTATTTTTTGATCGAAACAGTCAAGCATATATCCGGAGGACGATTCATTTATCTTCTTCGACTCTATCGTTGCTTTCATTGCTGAGAAATATTATCGGATCTATTTTACAAATTGCAGGGAGATTTGTTGTTTTAGTATCCATATCCTGGCAACTTTCATTATGTACTTTTATTGTTTTTCCTATTCTTTATTTTTCTTCAACGGCATTCATTCATAAAATGCAGCAAATATCAAATAAGCTTATCGATTTAAGATATGAACTTAATCAGTATGTTTTTAATATTCTCGCATGTTTTCCGCTTATTAAGATCAACTGTCAAGAGGAACAGATGAAAAATAAGTATTTTGCGATGAATAATAATATTCGGAAATTACGTTTTAAAACCTCTGTTATTAGTAGTTTTCTAAATTCCATTGAAGAAATCATGATTCTAACAGCACTTATTTCCATTATTGTGTTTGCTGCTTTTTTTTTAAAAGGTAAGCAAGGCGCGGAGATATCACGTTTTATCGTATTTTTTTATATCGCTCGTCAAACTTTACCAATCGTTAATATTTTCAATATAGCTAGAAAAAAAATTGCAGTAATAAAGCCCTCATTAATAAGAATTTTGGAACTTTTGGATGATAACAACAAGCACTTTGTGTCAGAAGGATCTTTAAAGCTTCAAGGATTAAAGAAAGACATAGAGTTTAAAGGACTCGATTTTTTTTATATACCCAATAACTTAGTGCTTAAAAATGTTAATTTTACGATTGAAAAGGGGAAAATGACAGCTTTGGTCGGTCCTACCGGTGCTGGAAAAACAACATTAGTCAAACTTTTAGTGCGTTTTTATGAATGTCCGCCCGGATCGATTATGTTAGACGGTGTTGATATTAGAAATTTTACATTAAAATCATTAATGAGTCATATAGCTTTTGTCAGCCAGCGCATTTGGCTTTTCAATGATACGCTGAGAAACAACATCATATTTGGTTTAGATCGGGAAGTTTCTGATCAAGAGCTTATGGATGCTGTTAAGAAAGTGCGATTGTATGACTTTATCATGGCTCTTCCTGAAAAGTTTGAGACCATAATTGGTGATGCAGGAGTCAGACTTTCAGGGGGACAGCGGCAGTGTATTACCATTGCCAGAGCGTTGCTAAAGAATGCTGAGATTATCATCTTGGATGAAGCAACCAGTTCGCTTGATACCCATACCGAGCAGATTATCCATGAGGCTATTGATGAAGCGACTATAGGCCGAACGGCTATTGTTATCGCGCATCGTATTTCAACAATCAAGAATGCTGATAAAGTCGTGGTGATCGAGAACGGATGTGTCTTAGAAGAGGGGCCAGTGGCTGAACTGTTAGAAAAACGCGGTAAGTTTTACGAATATTGGGAAGCACAAAATTTTAATGATCAAAAAATAATGATATAGGAACTTGCTGTTTTCGATCAGACCGGAAGGAGCTTCAGTATAATTTAAGACTTTGCTTTGCTGGCCCAGTGTCAGCGTTTCATGAATAAGGCACCTTTCTGATGGCTGAGCCCTATTCTAACCAGATTATCTTAGTTGTGCCAATTCGTTAACCGTTGGTATTATAAAAGTCTTTCATCGAGAGGCTATCCATGAGCCCCGGATGCCACTTCTTGGTTACGCTGGCTTCGTGGGGCTGATTCGTTCTCTTTGATGGATCCTAAATTTTTTAAGAATTCATTGAGGATTTGGGTATTTTTTTCTTTGTCCGCGCCTAGAAAGAAATCAAATGCCCGGGATCTGCCAACAACTTTCAAAGAGTTGATTAAACGCGAAGTTCCTGTCGGTATTTTTCTGATTATTTCTAAAGGCCCTTTTTGGAAAATATATTCTATCCCTTGATAAAGCCCCAGCCCGATGACGGAGTTCTTGATAAACTCTTTCAATGCGCGATGAGAGGACGACGGTTTGATTTCAGGCTGTCTGCCTAATACCCGTCTGCCAATGATGATCGCATGCGGTTGGCAATAATGCTGGCAGATCTGATCCTCAAAATACTCACTATCAATTAATATTTTTGGACCGAATTCACTTCTTTTAAAAATCCTTTGCTGATGGGGGGGGATGGCA
>Ga0272441_10011783_pt1 | contig 12908 bp, 11 predicted proteins | sample SSMProp6N_FD_193582 | JGI IMG/M metagenome (GOLD analysis project Ga0272441, IMG submission 193582) | Marine sediment archaeal communities from Little Sippewissett salt marsh, Falmouth, MA, United States - SSM-Prop-6N | ecosystem: Environmental > Aquatic > Marine > Wetlands > Sediment ...
CCTGTGAACACGAGGCCCCTGACCCAAGGCCGCACGGTTCGCTGTCGAGGTGGTCGCGATGTCCGCGCTGTTCGCCATGCTGGCGACGAAACCCGCACCTGGCAAGGTCAAGCCCGGCTTGGCCGCCTGTCTCGGCGCGCCTTGTGCGGCCAAGTTGTACCGTAGTTTCGTCATGGACCTGTGCGAGCGGTTTGCGGGGCTGAGTGTTCCGGAGCGGGTCCTCGCCTACGCCCCCCGCGGCGCCCGCAAGGCCGTCAGCCTGCTGGCGTCGCGGCACTGGCGGCTGATGCTGCAGGAAGGGGCGAGCACGGGCGGCACGCTGGCGGCCGTCTTCGAGCACGCTTGGCAGCGGGGATGCCAGCGGGCCGTCGTCCTCCTTTCGGACTGCCCCACCGTGCCGGGCGGATTCGTCATCGACGCCTTCGACCGGCTGCTCATCGACGATGTTGTTCTCGGCCCGACGACCGACGGCGGGGTGTACCTGGTGGGGATGAGTCTGGAGCGGCCGGAACTGTTCGTGGGTCTCGACTGGGACGGGTCCGACGTCTTCGACGCCCTCGTCGAACGGGTCGACACCTTCGGTCTCGTCCTGGGCCTCGTGCCGTACTGGTACGAGGTTGAGGACCGGGCGGGCCTGGACCGGCTAGCCAGCCATCTGCGGGCCCTGGCCTTGGTGGGCGACGACGAACTGCCCCGCCGGACGCAGACGCTGCTCCAGCGGTTGCGCCTGGCCAAGGGCGAGTAGGACGACAGCGGGGAGAGGAAGCCTCTTCTGGGCTGAGCGGAGCATCCGGAGGCCTGCCATGACGTCCGACTTCGACGAAGAGGTCCGCCGCTCCACCATTCTCGTTGCCGACGACACCGAGCAGAACGTCGAACTCCTCCAGGCGTACCTCGACGACCTCGGATGCCGCACCGTCCCCGCCTACGATGGGCAGGAAACCCTGGAGAAGGTCGCTTCCGAGAAGCCGGACCTCATTCTCCTGGATATCATGATGCCCAAGGTCTCGGGCTATGAGATCTGCAAGCAGTTGAAGGAGAACCCCGAGACGGCGTCCATTCCCATCTGCATGGTGACCGCCCTGAAGGAGGAGAGCGACATCGAGCGTGCCGTCGAGGCCGGCACCGACGATTTCCTTTCCAAGCCCATTAACCGGTGGGAACTGCTGACCCGCGTCCGCAGCCTGCTTCGCGTCCGCCACCTCCAGAACGAACTGGAACGGGTGCTGGCGTACCAGCAGGAGGTGGACGAGGCCGAAGCCGACCGCGGCGAGGACGCCGAAGCCCCGGTCTGACGCGGTGCTGCGCCGGCCGCGGCCCGACCGCGCACAAACCCGTTTCGCAGGCCAACACGACCTCCGCAGGTGAATTGCCGCCCATGCCAAACGCCACGCCCCCCGACGCCGTCCACGCCTTCGTCGAGTCCCACCGCGACGATCTCGTGCGGTACTTGTGCGACCTGATCCGCGCCCAAACGGTCAACCCGCCCGGCGACGAGCATCTGGCGGCCCCGGTGTTGACGGGCTTCTGCGACGCGCGCGGCATCCCGTACGAGACGTTCGAGAAGGAGGCGGGCCGGACGAACGTGGTCGCCCGCCTCGGCGCCGGCCGGCCGCGGGTGTTGGTGGCGTGCCACTTCGATGTCGTCCCCGCCGGCGACGGATGGACGAGCGACCCGTTCGAGCCCCTTGAGCGCGACGGCCGCATCATCGGCCGCGGCGCCAAGGACAACAAGGGTCCGATGGCTGCCATGATGGTCGCCGCCGATTACCTGAAGGCCCACGAGTCGGACCTGTCGGGCGAGTTTGTCCTGGTCGGCTGCGCCGACGAGGAGACCGGTTCGCCCCTCGGCATGGTGTATCTTCTGGAGGAATGCGGGCTGGAGGCCGACCTGGCCATCATCCCGGACGCCGGGTACGAGATGCGGCAGATCGACGTCGGCGAGAAGGGCGCGTTGTTCATCAAGGTCCGGGCCGTCGGCCGGCAGGCGCACGGGTCGGTGCCGCAGCATGGGGCGAGCGCCCTGTGGCCGATGCTCGACTTCCTGGGGCGAATCCGCGAGTGGCGGCCGCCGATGGCCGAGGACGGTCCCGCGGCCGACCTCTTCTCGCCGCCCACGCTCAACGTCGGATCCATCCACGCCGGCACGGTGGCCAACATCGTGCCGGGCCGGTGCGAGGCCCAGGTCGACGTCCGGTACCTTCCGGGCACGGACGGGGCGGACCTCGTGGCCCACCTGCGGTCGGAACTGGCCGAGGTCGCCGCCGCCGCCCCCGGCGTGACGATGGACCTGGAGGTCCAAGCCGACCAGCCGCCTACCCTCGTCGAGAACGAGGGCGGCCTCGTCGAGGCCGTCGAACGGCACACCGAGGCCGTGACGGGCCGGCGGCCGGAGCGGATCGGCCAGGCCGGGGCCACCGTTGCGAAGTTCCTCATCCTGCACGGCATCCCCGCAGTGGGATTCACATGCGGGCCGGACGGCGTCGACCATATGGCCGACGAGTGGATCGAGATCGAGGACCTCCTGCGTTTCGCCGAAGTTATGACGCGGGTGGTCCTCGACCTGGCGGGTCCCGGCGCGTAGAATCCTTCCAGAGGTCCGCGCGAGCGGCACCGCGCTCGCCATCAACGAAAGGCCATCGATGAGGCGTCGACCGTATTTCCTTGCCCTGCTGGGCATCGCCTGCGTGTTCGCGGCCGCCGGCTGCGAGAAGACGCAGTCCTGGGACTGGTTCGGTCTGGCCGGCAAGCAGGACGAGGCAGGCGAGGGCATCGCGGAATCGCCTGCGCCGTCCGGGCAGGAGGGGGCGTCTGCGCCCGCAGTCGTCGGCGCGTCCGTTGGAGCGCCCGCCGCGCCCGCCGAGAAGGGCTTCGTCACCCGGCTTGACAACGGCCTGCGGGTGATCGTGCGGGAACGGCACCTGGGCGGCATGGCCGCGTTCCGCATCTACGTCGGGGTAGGCAGCCTGAACGAGGGCCGGTACATGGGAGCCGGCGTATCGCACTTCCTGGAGCATCTCGTCTCGGGCGGAACGACGGCCACGCGGACGGAGGCCGACATCCGCGAAGCCCTCCAGGCCGTCGGCGCCCAGACCAACGCCCATACGTCCAAACAATTCCAGTGCTTTCACGGGCAGGTGGCGGGCGAGCACATCGACACGCTCATCGAGGTGCTCGGCGACTACGTCATCCATGCCGCAATCCCGCAGGAGGAGTTCGACCGCGAGCGCGAGGTCATCCAGCGCGAAATCGAACGGTCCCTGGCCGATCCCCGCCGACGCCTGTGGTACCTGGCGGACGGAACGCTGTTCTCGCATCACCCCGCGCGGCACCCCGTGCTGGGGCACCTGGATGCCTTCCGCGGGCTCACGCGCGACGATCTCGTCGCGTTCTACAGCGAGACGTTTGTGCCGGACAACGCCGTCGTCGTGGCGGTGGGCGACTTCGACGGCCGGGCTGTTCTCGAGACGATCCGCAAGACGTTGGGCGTATGGGAGCGCCGGCCCTTCCAGCCGACCGTTCTGCCCGACCGCCTCGAACTGACCGGTCCCCGCCGCGGCGAGGTCGGCATGGACGTTGAGAGCGTCCGCAGCATCATCGAGTTCCCCAGCGTCCGCCTCACGCACCCGGACCTGTATCCGCTGGACATCCTGGCGTTCATCCTGGGTGAGGGTCGGGCGTCGCGGCTCGTCTCTGACCTGCGCGAGCAGCGGGGGCTGGTCCAGTCGATTTCGGTCGCCAGTTACACCCCCGCGGGGTACGACGGAGGGCGGTTCGCCGTCATCCTGGAGTGCGAGCCGGCGAAGGCCGACGCCGCCCAGCGGGCTGTTCTCGAGCACCTGGAGCGGGCACGCGACACGCTGCCCTCCGACGACGAACTGGCCCGGGCGAAGCGGCAGAAGATCGCGGAGCACGTCTTCGGCCTCCAGCGGTGCGAGGATATCGCCGAGGATGTCGGCCTGAACGCCCTACTCATCGGCGACCCGGATTTCTCCGACCGCTACGTCCGCAATATCCAGGACGTGACGGCAGAGGACGTCCGCCGCGTCGCGCGCACGTGGCTGGACCCCGACCGCCTCTGCGTCAGCCGTATCGTCCCGAAGAAGCAGGCCGCTGCCGGCAAGGAAGGCGAGGCCCAACCCGGCGGGCAAGCTAAGGCCGTTCCGCCCGCCGCCGGCCGGCCGCAGATCATCGCCCACAAACTTTCGAGCGGGGTGCGGCTGCTGCTGTGCCCGATCCCGGACCATCCGACGATCAGCATCCAGATGGTCATGCGGGGCGGGCTGGCGGTGGAGTCGGCCGAGACGGCCGGCACAAGCCAGTTCCTGGCCCGCATGCTCATGAAAGGGACGAAGGACCACTCGGCTGAGGAGATCGCCCGCATCCTCGACGCGATGGGGGCCGAGATGTCGGCCTCCAGCGGTCGGAACACCATCTTCCTGTCGGCCCGGTGCCTGGCGGGCGACTTCCGCAAGACGTTCGACCTGGCGGCCGAGTGCCTCTTGCGGCCGACGCTGCCGAAGGTCCAGATCGAACGCCTCCGGGCGATGACGCTGGCCCAACTGGCGCACCTGGCCGACACGCCCCACGGCGAGGCCAGCCTCTTCTTCAACCGCACGTTCTTCAAGGATTCGCCGTACCGTTTCCCGACGCTGGGCGAGCAGGACGTCATCCGCGACCTGTCGCGCGAGGACCTCGCCGCCTGGCACCAGAAGTACGTCTCGGCGGGGAACCTGGTCGTGGCGGTGTTCGGCGGCATCGATATGCCGGCCGCCGCCCGTTACGTGGCCGAGGCCGTCAAGGGCCTGCCCGTGCGGCCGGACCTCTCCTTCCCCCAGGACCTGCCGCCGCGCAAGACCGACGGCCGCGAGGTCTACATCAAGGGGACGCAGAAGGACTCGGCCATCGTGTTCGTGGCCTATCCGGGCACCGACATCTACAACGTCCGCGACCGCTTCGACCTCGATCTTCTCGACACCGTCGTCTCGGGTTACCAGATGCCGAGCGGCTGGCTCCATGAGGAACTGCGCGGCAAGGGGCTCGTGTACGAGGTCCATGCATGGTCGCTGGCCGGCCTGCGGCCCGGCTACTTCACTGCGATGGCCGTCTGCCAGCCCGAGAAGGTGCCCGAGGTCGTCGGCATCATCGAGAAGGCGATGGCCCGGGCCCGCAAGGAGTCGTACACGGCTGAGCAGTTGGAGCCGGCCCGCGCCACGGTCATCACCGCGAAGGAACTCGGCCGCGAGACCATCGACGGGTGGGCGTTCGAGGCGGCGGTCGACGAGGCTCTCGGCCTGGGCTACGGCTTTGCGCGGGAGGAACTCCAGCGCATCCGCCAGGTCGAGCCGGCGGACGTGGCGCGCGTGGCCCGCCAGTACCTGACCCAACCGGTCATCGTCGTCGTCACGGGCGACCCGAAGGCGGCGGAGGCCGTCCGCAGCACCCAGCCAGTGGCTGGCGAGTAACCTCAATCGGCCCGGCGTCGGGCCACGGATAGGAGGGGAATCATGCGACACGCTGCCCTTTCGTTTACGCCTGTTCTGTTGGCGTTGGGTGTCTTGCTCGGCTGTGAGCCGCAGGCCCCGCGCGAGACCGGGGCGGATTCCGCGGCGAGGCTTGCCGCGCCGGACGAGACGTCGGCGGGGTTTCAGGCGACCATCTACGAGGTTCGTCTGCGGGCGGAGGGTCTCGCTGGCCTGAGCGCCGACGCCCTCGCCGCCAAGGCCGCGACGTCGGACCATCTGGAGAAGGCCCTCGCGGATTTCGGCGACACCCGCCTGGTCTATGCGGTTGACCAGACCGTCAGTATGGCTGAAGACCGCATCCACCTCGGCAAACGCGAGCCGTTCGTCACGAACACCCGGATGACCCAGGGCCGCGCCAGGGTGAACACCGTCCAGTATGAAGACGTGGGTGTCATGTTCGAATTAGCCGGCCGGCAGACCAAAGCCGGTCTCGATGTCAAAGTCGACATCGAGATGTCGGCCATGACCGACGCCGGGGCGGAGGTGGCGGAAGGCGTCAGTGCCGTGGCGGTTCGCACCGTGGTGTTCGGGCGAAGCGGCCCGGTGCGCTTCGGCCAGCCGGAAGTGCTTGTGGCTGCCGATGCCTCCACGCGGGACGCCAAGGCCGGTTCGGTGGCCTACGTCTGCCGGCTCGTCTTCAGCGACGTCGAGCCGTAACGGCGGCGCGCGCCGCGGCCCTCCGCCGTCGCCGTGCCCCGGCTCGCTTGGCGTCAAACGTTTGCCTTCCCTGCACGCAGCCGGTACCCTGTCCGCGTTGACCCCGTAAGAGAGGTGCCGTGATGGCCATCGATTACCGCACCGAACCGCTTGCGCGGTACCTGGACGAAGCGGCGGCGGCCCGTCCGACGCCCGGCGGGGGCAGCGTCGCCGCCGTGGCCGGGGCCCTGGCCTCCACCATGGCCGCCATGGCCGCCGGGTTCACCGCCGGCAAGGAGCGGTTCAAGGACGTCGAGCCGGAGATCCACGAGCACCTCGGCCGCCTGGCCGAGATCCGCGAAGCGCTCCTCGCCCTGGCTCACGACGACATGGCCGCCTACGAGGGCATCATGGCGGCCTTCCGGTTGCCGAAGGAGACCGTTGAAGAGAAGTCGGCCCGGCGCGAGGCCCTCCGCAAGGCCACCCGCGCCTCGCTCGGCGTAGTCGGCGGCGTCCGCGACGCGGCCCTGGAGGTCCTGACCATCGCCCGGCGACTTGCCGACATCGCCAACCCGAATCTCATCAGCGACGTGGGGGTGGCGGCGGAACTGGCCCTCGGTGCCGTCCGGGCGGCACAGGTCAACACGTCCGTCAACCTCGCCGGCTACACGGACGAGGAGGATGCCGCCGCCGTCCGCTCCGAGATCGACGCCGCCGTGGCCGAGGCCGAACGCCTCGCCGGCGAGACACGCGATATCGTCCTCGCGAAACTCAGCGGGTGACACCCATGGCCATCGACCGCGACTACAAGATCAGCGCGTCCGATCGCACGTGTCACGTGTGCGGGCGCGCGTTCGGTGTGGGCGATGCGTACTACTCCGCCGTCGTCGAGGCGGAGGCTGAATCCGATGCGATGTTCGTCCGCCGCGACTTCTGCCCCGACTGCTGGACGCCGGACCCCGATGCGTACTTCAGTTACTGGAAGACGCGGGTCCCCGAGCCGCCGCCCGCCCGTCAGACGGGCCCGCGGCTGGTGGACCTGGGGCGGCTCGTGCAGTTGTTCGAGCACCTTGCCGGCGCCGAGGAGGAAGAGGCCCGCCGGTTCCGCTACGTCCTGGCGCTGGTGCTGATGCGCAAGAAGCGGCTGCGGCTGGAGTCGTCGCGGCGGGTGGCGGGCGGACGGGGCGAGGAACTCACCCTCCGCGAGTCCGGCTCCAGACGCCAGCACGTCGTCACGTCCCCCGTCCTCTCGGAGGACGAGATCCGCTCGGTCACCGACCGCCTCGGCACCATCCTCGACATGCCCGAACAGTGGGACCGCATCGACGCTGCCGTTGAAGAGGAGGAGTCCGCCGAGAGCGAAGCCGCCGACGGAGAGACGGACGAGGCCGAAACGGCCGAGCCAGGGACGGCCGTCGAGGACGGGGAGTCGGCCGATGACTGATTCCCCACTCCCCGTCGGGAAGGTGCCACGGCCGGTCTTGTCCAACCGTGCGACAGCCCCGCTGGCCGCCGCCATGTTGGCCATAGCCTTTGCCTCGCCCGCCGTCGTGGCCGGGGACGAAATTTTGCCACCGGCCGAGGTCCTGGCCCGTCACAACGCGTGGGCCGCTCGAATCCCGCACCTATGGGCCCGGGCGAACCTGATGCTCAACTTCCCCAAGGACGAGAAGGGTGCCGAGCGCGAGCAGCACGACCTGGCGGGCCACCTGTTCCTCGCCAAGCCCGACTGCCTCTTCGTCCACGGGGAGGTGCTCGGCAAGGACGTGTTCACCGTCGGGATGAACCCGGAGCGGTTCTGGCTGTGGATTCGCCCGGAGGTCAATACCGTCTGGACGGGCCGCCGTGGCGGGGAGGGCGAGCGGCGGTTTATCCTCTCGCCGGCCGACCTGATGACGGCGATCGGCCTCTTCCGCATCGACCTCGACCCGTCCACGCCGGCCGAGTTCGTTGCCCAGCGCCGCCACTACGTATTGACGGAACGGTACCCGTTGACGGCGGCGCCCGCGCCGCGCCGGCGCGTGTGGTTCGACCGCGAGACGCTCCGGCCCGTCCGCGTGGACCTCTTCGACGAGGCTGGCTCCTGCGTCCTCATGGCCGAACTCCTGCGCTACGAGCCCGTCGGGCCCGGCGGGGCGCCCCTCGCGACGGCGTACCGGGCACGGTTCTACGGCAACGGGCAGGAGATGGTCCTGGTGCTGCGCCTCACGGAGGTGAAGCCGGAGAAGGAACCGAACCCGCTGGTCTTCAAGTACCGCCTGCCCCCGGGGGCCAAGGTCCACGACCTCGACGCCGAGCCGTCCGACGCCGCGACGCCCTCTCCCTGACTCACGACCCGTGGCGTTTGGGGTTCATTCCGACGAACGCCAGGTCGTCCGTCATCGTGGCTCTCGTGTACCGGCCGCGGTACTTCATCAGGTTGAGCCGCCAGCCCGCAGAGGTGCCGATCGCTTTCCACGTCAGGGGCAGTTCGTCGGCCTTGGCCTTGCGGTAGGTGCCGTAGTCCGGGTCCGCGGTCCACTCGCTGCGGAAGCGGGGCGTGTTGGCTTTCAGGTCGAAGCCGCCGCCGTTCGGCCCCTCGGCCAGGACCATCGGCAGCCGGGCGAGCAGGTAGAGCAGGACCTCGGTCTCGCCCGCGTTGACCGACGAGATACGCAAGGGGTACACCATCCGCGGGGCCCGGAAGGTGAATCGGACGGGCTGGAGTTCGCCGGTTCGCAGTTTCTTGACCTCGTCGCCGGCGAGTTGCTTCGGGTCGATCCGCATCGCCGCGTAAACCCACCCCTTGCGGACGTAGTGGTCGAGTACGTCCTGCCGCTCGCGCGGGAAGGCGAAGCCGTGCTTCTCGAGCCATGCGCTCAACGCCCCAGCGTCGGTCGCCGCCAGGACGGCGACGTCGTACACGCCGGCGATCTTGCGATCCAGGACCGTGACCGCCTCGTCGTCGGGCGGCGCCATGCCGCGCAGGCCCCACCGGTCCCGCACCTGGGTGTAACGGCTGAGTTCGGCGAACGGGCTGTCTGCGGGCTTGATGGCCTCGACCTCGGGCCGGGCGGGCAGGGGGACTACCCAGCCGAAGTCCTCGGCCGGCCCCTCGTACTTGACCTGGAGGACCATGACCTCCCGCCCCGCGTGCCAGTACAGGACGGCCTTCTGCTGCGGCTCGTGCAGGTCCACGCCTTTGCGCCAGACGAAGGCTCCGTCGGCGAGGGCCGCGGCGGCGGGAAGCAGCATCAGAATGCCGGCGGTAACGAATAGGCGGAAGCGACGCATGGCGGGTTCCCTTTGCATCCGTGGGGCCGTTTCCGCCTCTCCCCTTAAGGGAGAGGAGGCTTCACACAGCCGTTTAGACGGATTGGGAACGGTGGGGTTCCACCTGCTACAGGCTCCACCCCTTGCGGTACGGCGCGGCGACGTAGTGGTCGGCGTCCTGCCGATTCGTGACCTTCAGGTTCTCGGCGTCCCACACGATGCGGCCGTCCACGCGCTTGGCCACGTTGCCCAGGACGCACACCTCGGTCAGCGGCCCGGCGAAGCCGAAGTGGGCGCCGGCGGGGCGGCCGGCCTTGCACGCCTCGGCCCATTCCATTTCGTGCGGCACGCGGATGCGGGGCAGGGTGGGGTCGGGGGGCTTGAAGTCCTTCATGCGGCTTTCGGGGATGAGGCGTGGCCCGTTGCCGTACGTGCCGCACATCAGTTTTCCCTTTGACCCGTGGAAGATGACGCCGCCCTCGGCATCGCCCATGACGCGGCCGTCTTCGAGTTCCAGCGGTCGTGGGGCACGTGTCCCCTCGTACCACGTGAGGAGGACGGGCGGCAGGCTGCCGCGGGCGGGGAAGCGGTACGTCACCATCGCTGCCAGGGCGTGTTTCTCCTTCGTCTGGCCGCAGGAAGTGGCCTCGACGCTCTCGGGCGCACCGAGGTCGAGCGCCCAGAAGACGGGGTCGAGTGTGTGGGCGCCGCGGTCGCCCATCATGCCGGAGCCGAAGTCCAGCCAGCACCGCCACACCGCCGGATGGTACGCCGGGTGGTAGGGGCGCATGGCGGCGGGGCCGATCCAGAGGTCCCAGTCGAGCGTGTCGGGGACGGCGGGAGTTTCCTTCGGCCGTTCGCCGCCCGCCCACGGGCTGCTCCAGCCCGCGTGGCCCCAGGGGTAATACGAGAGGCTGCACCAGGCGTCGACGGTGCGGACCTCGCCGATGATGCCCGCCCGGATCCATTCGACGATGAGGCGGCAGCCGTCCTTCGAGTGGCCCTGGATGCCCATCTGCGTGGTGACGCCCGTCTCCTTGGCCGCCTGCGCGAGCATGCGGGCCTCGCGCACGTCGTGCGTCAGCGGCTTCTGGCAGTAGACGTGCTTGCCGGCCTTCATGCAGGCCATTGAGATAGCCGAATGTGTATGGTCGGGCGTGGCGACGACGACGGCGTCGACGCCCTTCTCCTTCTCGAGCAGCTGCCGGTAGTCCTTGTAGGTGGTGGCCTTGGGATACCGCTTGAAGGTGCCGGCGGCGTAGCGGTGATCGACGTCGCAGAGGGCGACGATGTTCTGGGACTCCAGGTGCCGGAGGTCCCCCGCCCCCATGCCGCCGACGCCGACGCCGGCCACGTTCAGTTTCTCGCTGGGCGTGGGCTGGTTTGCCCCGGCCACGATGTGGCGGGCGACGACGCTGACGGCGGCCGCCGAGGCGGCGCCGGCAAGGAAGCGGCGGCGGGTCGTTTGCGGGTTCGACATGGTCGGTTCCTTTCGATGGCGCAGGCGGAGAACGAGTCGTGCATTGAGGCTACCCGCCGCAGGCCGTCGTGTCCAGTTGCCATTCCAAAGGGCAGGGCCGGCCGGTGCAACGGTCACCGTTACTCCTTGAAGGCCGACAGGGCGGGTAGGACGTTGCCGTCGGCGTCGAAGAGGGCCCGGTCCTGGTAGCCGCGGGCCCGCCCGCCGGCCGCGATGACCTCCGGCGCCCACCAGAGGACGCCCCGCCCGTGCCCGCCGGGGGTGCGGCGGACGATGGCCAGCACCTCCTCAAGAAACGCCTTCTGGCCCGCCGGCGACGCGGGGTAGCCGGGCAGGGGCTCGCGCAGCGGCGCCGTCCGCCCGCGCTCGCGACCGGGCTTGTAGAAGTACGCCGTCTCCACCAGCACGATGTCCTTGCCGTAGCGGCGGGCGGTGGCGCCGAGCGTTTCGCGCAGGTCCTGGAGCGTCCCGTGCCACCACGGGTAGTAACTCAGGCCGATGAGATCGAACGCCACGTCGAGCTCGGCGAGGCGGTCGAAGAACCAGCGAACCTTCTCCGGGTTGCCGCCCGCTTCGTGATGAACCATGATGCGTATGGGCGGACCGCCGGCCTCGGCTTCGCGTACGCCGCGAATGCCCGCCTTGACGAGGTCCGCCAGACGCCGCCAGCCCTCGTCGGAGTCGCCGGGCCGGCCGGTGGGCCACAGCATGCCATGGCCGATCTCGTTGCCCAACTGGACGATGTCCGGCCGGGCACCGGCCTGGCTGAGGGCGCGGACGGCGTCGCGGGTGTACTCGCGGACGGCCCGGCAGAGGGCGTCCGGGTCGAGGTCCTTCCATGCGGCGGGTGGGGTCTGGTGTCCCGGGTCGGCCCAGGTGTCGGAGTAATGGAAATCGAGCAGCAGCCGGAACCCGGCCTGCTTGATGCGCCGGCCGAGGGCCTTCGTGTATGCCAGGTCGTTGACGACGCCGCCCCGGCCGTTGGGTGTGTGGAACAGGCGGAGCCGCATCGTGTTACACCCGGCGTCGCGGAAAATGGCGAGGGGGTCTTTGCGTTGGCCGTCCTGCCGCCACACACCGCCGGCCTGCTCAATGGCCCGCAGCAGCGAGATGTCGCCGCCCTTGAAGAACACGGCGTCCGCGTTCGCCCCGCCGTCAACCGCGGCGCCCGTGGCGTGCGGGTCGGCCGCCGGCAAGGACGGCTGGACGGCCGTCACCACCGCAACCACGAGCAGGGCAAGTCCGCAGATTCGAGTCATGCTGTTGTCTCCGCGTGTTCCTTTGAGGCCAGGAGGACGGGCCCAGGGGTGCACCTCCGCCAGTGCAAACCCGGACGGGCCCAGGGGTGCACCTCCGCCAGTGCAAACCCGGACCGGCCCGGCGGGTGTCGGAGTTCGCTTGATGCTGGGCGACGAAAGGCTAGAATCGACGGGTGAGCCCGGCTGGACGCGCTGCAGACCGCGCGGGTGCGGTGCGCCGGTTTGCCTTCAGCTTGGGAGGAGGCACCGATGGCCTCACACATCGTCCTTTCCGCCCTCTTGTTCGCCCCCGTTGCTCTCGCCGCCGGACCCGTCCGCGGCGCCCAGAACGATGAGGCCGCCGCAGACCTCAAGGAGGATGTCTCCTTCGACCGGTGGAAGAACATCGAGCCGGCGCTCGAAGAGATCCGCGCCAAGCACGACGTGCCCGCCCTGGCGGCCGCAGTCATCCGCGACGGACGCCTCCTGACGTACGCGGCTGTCGGCGTCCGGAAGCGCGGCGAGGACGTGCCCGTTACGGCGTGGGATAAGTTCCACCTCGGCTCGTGCACGAAGGCGATGACCACCACGCTCGTCGAGGTGCTCGTTGAGCAGAAGCAACTCCGGTGGGAAATGACGCTGGCCGAGGCGCTGCCCGACCTGGCCGACGGCATGCACCCGGGGTACCGGAAGGTGACGCTGCTCCAGTGCGCGGCCCATCGCAGTGGGATGCCGGGGGCCGACAAGACCTGGCCGGTAGGCATGGACTTCCTGGCC
>Ga0272441_10011784_pt1 | contig 12907 bp, 5 predicted proteins | sample SSMProp6N_FD_193582 | JGI IMG/M metagenome (GOLD analysis project Ga0272441, IMG submission 193582) | Marine sediment archaeal communities from Little Sippewissett salt marsh, Falmouth, MA, United States - SSM-Prop-6N | ecosystem: Environmental > Aquatic > Marine > Wetlands > Sediment ...
CCGGGAGCGTTATCGCAGATACCCTCACTATAGGAAACCATGCAGATGCAACCGGAAACCTCACCTATCAATTCACCAATCTTCCCTCCGGGGTCAGCATCACACCCAGTAGCGGAAACATTATCCCAGGGGGGACCACATCTCTGGCTTTGTCCATTGATACCAGTTACCTCGTGGGGAACTTCAGTCAATTCTTCATCACCTTAGAGACCAATGACCCCGATGAATCACTCCTCAACATACCTGTCTATGTCTCCATGGGAGGTATACCCCTTGACCTCACCCTCTCGGCAGGCTGGAATATACTCACTATCCCCTTTGATACAGACTGGACCGCTGAAACCCTCGGATCACCCGGTATCATACCCGCCTGTACTGTTGTGTCTAAGTTTGACGCCGCCACACAAACCTTCACCAGCCACATAATTGGCTCACCCCATGACGACTTCCCGCTAGAACCCGGTATGGGATACTTTATCTATCTCGCCAGTGGCACCAGTACAACCCTCGGAGGTAGAGCCGTCGGCGATGTCTCCATTCACATCTATACAAAATGGAATCTGATCGGTTGGTACCAAGACTATGATACCACTGCCCAGGATCTCTGCAATGCCATAACGGGGACCACTGTTGTGTCCATGTTTAATGCCACAACACAGACCTTTGTCTCCTTTGTGGGGGTTGCATGGGATGACTTCCCCATCACCCGGGGCATGGGATTCTTCATCTATGCCGACCAGGAAAGTGACTGGGACGGATACGACTAAACACACTCCAAAAAGGGGGTGGGGCTACTTCTTGTCCCCACTACCTCCTTTTCCCTTCTCATCTGTTCCCTCACCAACCCTTTCACCACCTCCGTCTCCTTTACCCTCGCTAGAAACAAGATAGCGTCACACTTATAAAGACGCAAGACATATATATCACTATAAAATAAAAATAAAAAAATGGATAACCCTTCCCTAAAAAACTCAGGGGGAGGTTCATAGGAGGCACTAAAAAAATGAGAACCATAACCAAAAAAAAATACCTTATAAGTGGAGTAACTCTCTTGGTAACTCTAGGTTTTCTTACCCTAGCACCAGTACCCCTTACCCATGGAAACGATCCCCTATCCACTGTGGAGATCACTCTTCTTGAAAACAGTCCGGATCACCTCATCATCAACTATGCACTAGGCGACTTCACCCTGTTACCCATCCCCATCAACAATGACACCTATTACTCCCCGTATCTTGGTGATGAATCAAATAGCCAAGAACCCGGGGCGCCAAGTCTTCCCACCATTTGCCGCAGCATCATCATCCCTGACCAGGCAGTCATGACGGGTACAGTAATCTCCTCAACATATCAAGATTATGAAAATATCCTGATAGCTCCTGCACGGGGTGATTTCACCCACAACATGAACCCTAATGACATCCCCTATATTTTTGGCCATATATATGAAATCAATGACTGGTATCCTGGCTCCCTGGTGGACCTACAGGATCCCTATATCCTCCGGGATTTCCGGGGACAAGTCATACAGGTCAATCCCTTCCACTACAATCCGGTAAACAAGACACTCCGGTACTATACCTCCCTGACCCTTGAAATAACCGCCCAGGGGACAGGAGGGCCTATTATTGATCCCGGCACACCCGATCCCATCTCCTCTGATTTCCAAATGATCTACCAACGCCACTTCCTCAACTATGAAGAAAACACTCCCCCTCCGGATGGCGACACCTTCTATACCCCGGTAAGTGAAATAGGAAACATGCTCATCATCACATACGACAGTTTCTATTCCACCATGCAACCCTTCCTCACCTGGAAAAACATGAAGGGTATACCCACCGAGATGATCAACGTCTCCAGTATCGGCACTGGAACCGCCACCGACATTGACACATATATCGATGACTACTATAACACCAACGGATTAACCTTTGTCCTGCTAGTAGGAGATATCCAACAAATACCCTCTCTCTCCTATGGAAGTCATGCATCAGATCCCGGCTATTCCTATATTACCACTGACAATTACCCTGATTTATTTATCGGTCGTTTTTCCGCCCAAACCACAGCCCAACTGGAAACACAAGTGGAACGATCCATTGAATATGAACGATACCCTCTAGAGAGCGGTACCTGGTACCACAACGGTACCGGGATTGCATCATCAGGGGGCCCCGGTGACGATGGCGAATATGACTGGGAACATATGCGCTATATCCGCACGGATCTGTTAGGTTATACCTATACCCTTGTAGACGAACTCTATGATGGAAGCCAAGGAGGTGAGGATGCTCCCGGTAGCCCCACCGCAAGCATGGTAGCCACAGCGGTAAATGACGGCCGAAGCATCATCAATTATTGTGGCCATGGTGGCCCCACATCCTGGAGCACCACTGGTTTTAGCAACACATATATCAATAATCTTGTCAATGATAATCAGCTTCCCTATGTCGTCTGTGTAGCCTGTAATAATGGAGAATTTGAGCACTATGATACATGTTTTGCTGAGGCATGGATGCGGGCGACCAATAATGGCGAGCCCACCGGTGCCATTGGCGTCTATGCATCAACACAGTCCCAGAGTTGGAATCCCCCCATGGATGCACAAGATGAAATAGTTGACATCCTCGTGGAAACCTATCCTGGGAACATCAGGCACACCCTGGGTGCTCTCTCCTTCCAGGGTGCCATGCATATGATTGATGAATACGGCAGTAGTGCCTATGATGAAATTAACACTTGGACCGTCTTTGGTGATCCCTCGCTTCAAATCCGGACAGATACACCCGCCTCGCTCACCGTCACCCATAACACTCAAATCCCCAACGGAGCCACCGCATTCAATGTCACCGTCACCGGTGTGGAGAATGCCCTCTGTGCCCTCTCACAGAATGGTATACTCCTGGGTGCAAGTTATACAGATGCCACTGGCTCTGCCATGATCACCTTTGATCCCATAACCGATGTTATCCCGGTTGATCTCGTGGTGACCGCATACAACAAAATACCCTACAATGCCACCATCTTGATGGGTGACGAGGATCCCCCTCAAATCACCGATATTACTCCCTTCCCACCTGTCCCCGTAATGGGTGACACGGTTAATCTCACCTGTACTGTTACAGACAATGGAGGTGTTGACACGGTACGGATCACCATCCGTGATCCAGAAAACAATCCCACTGAGGCAACCATGACATACCACCCCGGAACACATACCTATTACTATAGCACTATCTATCCATTGCCGGGTGACTACCAGATTACCATCTGGGCAAATGACACCAGTGGGAATGACATCACAGCCCCTGTCTATAGCCTCACCGTACATCTGGCACACTCCTACACCCTGTATCAAGGCTGGAACCTCATCACAGTCCCCCTCGAGGGAAACTACACTGCAGAGTCCCTAGGGCAGGCCATCCCCACATGCACCGTAGTGAGTATGTTTAATGGATCCAGCCAAATATTTGCATCCCATGTGGTAGGGACATCCCATGATGATTTCCCTCTCCTGGCTGGAAAAGGATACTTTGTCTACCTGGCGCAAAACACCTCTGTCCTGGTGACAGGCACCCTCCTAGACACCCTTTCCCTCCCGATCTATACAGAATGGAACATTATCGGATGGGTCCATGATGCCTCCACCGATGCTGACACCCTGGGGCAAGCCATACCGGGGACAACAGTGATTACTCTCTTTGATGCCCCAACTCAAACATTCACCAGCCACGTGATCACCTCTACATCGGTCCCCTGGGACAACTTTATCATTACACGGGGCATGGGATTTTTCATCTACACCGCTCAAAACAGCACCTGGGATGGACAAGTATGATACAGGCATATACCTTCCGTAGCCTCTCTTCTCAAACGGATGACACCACGGTGGCCTAAAATGGCCTCCACCAGTTATGCACACAAAGGGATAATATCTCTTTGCCTCCTGGTTCTTCTTCTTTCACCTATGACCCTTGGCATCAATAGTGACAACGAAGCCCTGAGGGATCAAGCCTCCTGGCCGCCCATACTCCCGTCTCCGTGCTTCTTACCTCGTGTCACCGTGGTCCATCTTGATGAATCTGATACCGCCACGGAATATGATTTTCTTGCCAGCATCCCCATGAATATCTTTCATCACAACACTTCGGTCTACCAATCTCTTCTCATCTCCGATAGCCAAAGCGACACAGCCACCGGATACATCCGGGAAGACTTTGTCACCTATCTTGAAAACTGGGATGGATGCCACCAGATCACCTTTATCGGGAACATCTCCCCGGCCGCCAAAGCCAGTCTCATGGCTCAATTCAATACCACTTGGAACAACAGTGTCAACATCACCGGTGACCCTCTCACAGTTGCCAATGAAATCGCCCTGCATGACTGGGCATCAACAGAAAAAATTATTATTGCTCCCTATCTTTCCAATCCCACACCTGATGACATCCACAGTATCTCCAATGCCGCCGTGATCGCCTCGCTGCACAATGCCCCCCTTCTCTATGCAAATCCCGGGGGGCTCTCACCGGAAACCCTCACGGTCATCCAGGACCTGGATGCCACCAGTGTCCTTTTAGTGGAGATCAATAATACCCTCTCGTCAACTGTAACCTCTCAACTACAGGGTTTAGGTCTCCTCCTAGAGGCTGACTTCACCAGTGCACCCAGTATCGTCAGCTACATCATGAACCTGACAGGTCATTCCCTTCTCTGCAGCATCATTGATAATTGGCAGAATCTTCCCGCATCACTCAGTGGGGCACGCTATGGAGGATATATTCTTACTCTTCCAGATAACATCGTCAATGATGCCAACCTGCTGCTGCAAGCCCTCTCCAACCTGAATCAATCCTCCTACAAGAGGGAAACACCTCTAGATATCCCCCCGGGTATCCTTGCTGGCGAGCAAGCACTCGCCCAAAATTTTTATACATGGCTGCAGGGCATGGGGGGCTCTGACCCCGATGATCTTGAATTGGTGATGACCTTTCACACCCAGCCCTACTATGACCCCAGCAATGGATTCGCTGTCACCTTTGACCGGGCGATAAGCGGCGATCCCGCTTATCCATCACTCCCCGGTGCCATCACAGGAAGAATGCCTCTGGAATATATAGGAAACATCGCAGTAGCAAACCGGGGAGGGCTCTATACCGCTGTCATCCATAGTAACCCCCGGCCGACACACATCACCCTCTGTATGGATGCCTATGAAGCCCGTCATGACAATTCTTTTTTCGATGATAACTATGGAGATGACCACGTGGTCAATGAAATCTTTGGATGGCCCAGTGAAGGCTGGACCTCATCAAATAACTATTTCCCCTGGCCCACCAGTGGCCCCAACCTTGATCCCCTCTGGCCCCCTGCCACAGGATCCCCTGGTCATAACCCCGGGGCCTTTTCCACCCTAAAAACCAGTGGATACGAGCCCCATTTCCATAGCGGCTCAGGCCCGGGAACCGGACATCATGACTCCCAGCCCACCGTGGACCTAATCGGTTTTGTCAATGATGTCGCCCAGGGATCAAGCTATCTCTATATCAGCTGCCATGGCGGGGGAACAAGCATCTCGGTTGCCAGTACTGACAACGGGATCTATGAAGATGTCTCCTTTGGGGACCCCTATTGGCCGGCCAGTGACGGACGTGTCAATTATTCTCCGGGAAGCTACAGCCAAACTAACCTAGACAATGACCTGGGTAACACCCATTGCCTCATCATTGGATACAATGCCTGCGGCATGGCCAATGGGAAAATGAATGAAATCCTTCTCAAACACGGTGGTATGTGCTCCATAGGAAGCTATACCAGTGTCAGCTTTGATGGATCAGGATGGTGGTGGAATCTCTTTGGATACCTTATCACCCAAGAAAACTATACTCTCGGTGAAGCCGCTGCCTATGCATCAGCCCGGGTGGCGGATGTCTATACACCAGGACATATCGTGTATGGAGATGGTTCCCTGAACTACGTATTATATGGTGATCCCCTGGCCCCCTTCAGCCAGCCCGGATGGCAATCCCCCCAGCCTGGTTCCCTGGATACTGATTACAATGGTCACGCCCCTGGCGGAGTCATACTCACAAACCGAATCTTTACCCTCTCCAGTGGATGGAATCTTGTCTCTCTTCCCCTGCAACACGACCACACTGCAGAATCCCTGGGGCAAGTCATCCCCACGTGCACCGTAGTGACACAATTTCATGCCAGCGGCCAGACATTCTTTACCCATGTGGTAGGAACACCCCATGATGATTTCCCTCTCCTGGATGGCGTGGGATATTTCATCTATCTTATACAAAACACAACATGGAATCTGAAGGGACTGGCCATTACCAATATCACCGTTCCCATTTATCTGGACTGGAACCTCATCGGCTGGCCCAGTGAAGATAACACCACCGCGTCCAGCCTGGGAGCCAGTATCCCCGGGACCACCGTTCTCACCATGTTTAATGCCACAACCCAAACATTTACCTCCTATGTCATGACGCCCTGGGATAACTTCAAGATAACGCCCGGTATGGGCATCTTCCTGTACACCACCCAGGAAAGCATCTGGCAGTGGCACAACAAGCCGTCTTTCTAAAAAAAAAGCACATTCCCATATCCTGCGAGGGGAGGCCTGCAGTATATATATATCGCTCTCCTCGTCTCTGTTCTTTCCTGTGCATACACTTCTCTTTCACACATTATTTACATACCCTCTAAAAAAATGCTGCATCTCTGTTTTCCACCCAGAACAAAAAAATAGCCCTGCAACCACACACCTGCAAACAAAAACATACCTCTCTTCAAACACCTCTACAAATATCTAAGACTTCATCCACTCCCACAGACATCTTTATCCCTCTCTAAAATCCACGGACTTACGCCACTCATCCAAAAAAATATTATACAAAAACAGTTCATACTATTGGTAATATAAAAATAGTAATATCCTAAAAGGTTAGTGCCCTGTGGAGATATTAACAGTATCTTTTCTCAGAGGGCCTCAATTCCTTTTTTACTACTTTCTTTAATAATGTATTATCCATTTTTTACATTATTAAAATATTTATTTCCATTATCTCTCAAAAAATTTATATTCTATAATGGAATGGTTTATAAATACAAAGGTATTGTAGTCTATTTAAGGTGATTATGATGAAAAAAACCTCTATATCCTTATTGGTAATTGGAATCCTTGTTTTTTCAACAGCAATGAGCATTGGTTTTGACAAAGATGCAGCATCCCCCATAAAAGGCAATACTGCAGGGGATCGGGACTATACGCATACCGTCCTTGGAGAGGAAGCATCAGCAACATGGTGCCCCCATTGCCCCGCCGTGGTTGGCTACATGAATTACATCTATGCCCTGGGGACCTACGACTTTTATTATGTTACCCTAGTATGCGATATGAACAGTTATGCATATAACCGGGCACTTGAATTAGGTTTAACAGGATACCCCACTGTATTTTTTGATGGTGGGTATCAAACACTTGTAGGGAATCAAGGAAGTGCAACACCCTATCAAAATGCGCTTGATACCTGTGGGGCGCGGACTGTACCCAATGTAGACCTGGGCATGACTGTCCAGTGGCTTGGTGATGCAGAGATGTCCGTAGTGGTGGATGTAACAAATAATGAAGGGTCATCATACAGTGGCAATCTTCGTGTGTATGTCACAGAAATTGTTTCCCGATGGCTTTGTTACAGCACCGTGTATTATGATTTTGCAATGATTGGGGATTATGCCATAAATATGAATGTTAACGTCCCCGCAGGAGAAACATCCCAATATACAGCCAATTGGGATGGAGATACCTATGGCTTCGGCGATATAACCATGGGCAATATCCAATTGGTTGCAACTCTTCTTTCAACCACAAGCCCAAACTACGTCCATGAAACCACTGCAGCTGTACCCACCATGGATTCACCACCCTCTATTTCCAATGTCCAGGCGACACCCGGTACCCAGGTTCCCGGGGGACTAGTTAACATCACTGCCACGGTCACTGACGATGTGGGAGTGGACACAGTCACTGCATACATTACTCCTCCGGGTGGCTCATCTACAGGCTACCCCATGACTCTGGCAAGCGAGGATACCTATTATTACGAAACCAGTGATACAACAACCCTAGGAGACTATGATTTCTATATTTCTGCCCAAGATACCAGTGGAAATGAGGAAACATCTTCTGTCCAGAGCTTCACCATCTGGGAATACAATCCGCCCTCAATCACTGATGTCCAGGCCATTCCTCTTACAGGTGACCAAGTCACTATCACGTGCACCGTCCAGGATGATACTGGCGTAGACATCGTAAAGATCAATATCACTGATCCTCAGGGTGGACTTACCGAGGCCCTCATGACCCCTGCTGGAGGCGACACCTACACCTACACGGGCACTTTCACATCCCTAGGTGGATATAATTACTCCATCACTGCCAATGACACCTGTGGAAACATCAATCTCACAAGTCCCCATGTCCTGATGCGACAGAGTATGCATAGTGGATGGAACCTAATCACCATCCCCTTTACCCGTGGATGGACTGCCGAATCCCTGGGGGCAAACATTAGTGGCTGTAGCGTGGTGAGCATGTTTGATGGATCCATCCAGACCTTTGCATCCCATTTAGTGGGATCACCCCATGATGACTTCCCTATCGAAAACGGGGTGGGATACTTCATCTATGTGAGCACCAACAGTATTTTTACTGCCACGGGTGCCTATATCCCCAGTCTTTCTCTTCCCATCTATACTGAATGGAACGTTGTTGGCTGGTATCACAGTCATTCAACCCTGGCGGAATCCCTGGGGGGCAATATTATGGATTGTATCATTGTCTCCATGTTTAATGGGTCCACCCAGACTTTTGCATCCCATCTAGTGGGATCGCCCCATGACAATTTCCCGGTCACTCAGGGTATGGGTCTCTTTATTTATGCTACCAGTGAAAGCACCTGGCAAGGAGAAGGATAACCCTCCTTTCCTCGGCCAACTTTTTTTTAGTATTTTTTTTTATATTTCTATATTAAATTATTCTTCTAGATCCTTCTAGTTATCATCGGTAGAAAAAAGAGAGGTTGTGGTTATAGCGCCAGAAAAAATAGAACATACGGGGGCAGGTGGCACGGATCCAGACCCCTGGGTGGATCCTTTGGATATCCTCCAAAGCGCCAAGGATCTTACCGCTGCCTAACAAATTGTGGCGGGGAAGTAAATAGTGCCAGCAGGCATCCAGATCAAAGAAATAGGGTGGGAATAAAATTTAAGACCCTCTGCCTGATTACCTAGTTGGACTGGTGGATGAATATCATGATAAGACGAAAAATATTAGACTTTTTAAGAACACGCAGGAAAAAAGGCTGTCGGGTTATATACTGGAAAGGACGGTGTCCTGTACTCGTGGTAGCCCTGGCGGTATCCTTCATGGGTTCTGTCTTTTTCCCCCTCGCACAGGCGGATTCCCCCCTCTATCCCATTATTGGTTATGCGACCAGTTGTGATGGCGCTCCGGCATACCAGGGTGCCCATGTCACCGTGATGAATCCCAAAACCGGGGTGGTATATTATGATACTACGGAGCAGGATGGCTACTTTGGTATCACCTTTTCCAACATGATGGGTACCAGGGAATGGGAGGATGGCGACACCCTTGTTGTCTGGATTAATGGAACCGGGTCCTATGCGGAGTGGGAGGGAAAACAGGTGACCATATTTGATGAAGATTTGATTCCCCATCAGATAAATGTCACCCTCTGTCCCCCTGACACTGCACCTCCACCTCCTCCAGAAAACCTTCACGCCACCCAGGGATATGTCATGGGTCGGTACTGGATCTATTTAGAATGGGATCCACCTACAGGCATGGGACAGGATTCACCAGTCACCTACCGTATCTATCGGGGAAATACCTCTGCAATCACACTATATCCGGGTTCCACCACGGGGCATCTGGGTTATAATGATACCAATCTTCACGGAGATACAACCTATTATTATGCTGTCACCACAGTCACCACTACAGGGGAAAGTGATCCCTCTCCCATGGTAAATATCACCACCCGTCTTCCTCCCCATGCCCAGTTTTCCATATATCCCTCTTCACCCCGGCTGAATGAAAGTATCACCTTTCTGGATTCATCCACTGACCCGGATGGCATGATCACTAACTGGACATGGCAAATCACACCCGGCGGCACACGCTATGGGGCAAATGTGTCCTATCTCTTCACCCGCCCGGGCACCTATACTGTTACCCTCACAGTAACAGACACCGCTGGTGACCATGATACAGCAGCCCTCACCCTTTCACTTTCCACCCTCTCGGAAGGCACACCGGGTTTTGAACTCCTTATCCTCCTTTTCTCATTAGCCAGTATGGCCCTCCTTCAGAAAAAAAGAAAGCTGGTGTAACTGCCCCTGGATACCCTTTCTCTTTCGTATCCTCTGAAAAATAACCAGTCTATACCCCCTCATCATTTTTTTTTATTTTTTTTTATCTATCCATAACACCTCAAAAAAGGACTGATGTCTACCTCTAGTATACACATTTGCATAACCAAGAATGGTGTGTAACAAGATATTTATAACACAAAAGAATAAACATCCTGGTGACATAATGAAGCATATCAAGTACTCCCCTGTTACAAACATGGGCCCCTTGGTTCTATCCTTTTCCCTGCCCTCCCGGAGAAGTGAAAGAGGAGTGATAAAAAGATGAATAAAAAAATTACTTTCATACTCATACTCCTCATTGGATTCACAGCTATCCTTATGAATGGGCACACTACCCATGGTGACCCCGGCATGCGTACTGATCATAACCCTTTTCTAAATACCATTAGAAACATTGCCGAATTTGAACCCATGGAGGGCGTCCTCATCAGATACCCCTTTGGCATCTCCTATGACATCATCGCCGAGATGTCCCAAGATGTCACTGTAATCACCATTGTGGACGATTCCAGTGAACAAGCCACTGTGGAATCCCAGTATGCCAGCCATGGAGTCAATCTGTCACAGTGCAGTTTCCTGCTTGCCCCCACCAACACATACTGGACACGTGATTACGGACCCTGGTTTGTCTTTAATAACACCAATGCCCCCCTAGGGGCACTGGAAGTGGTAGATTTTGAATACAATCGACCCCGGCCCTACGACAATGCCATCCCCCAGGCATTCGCCACAAGCCAGGCACTAGATCTCACCTACATGGATCTAGTCCATACAGGGGGCAACTACATGACCGATGGACACGGGATCTCTATTTCAACCGACCTGGTCTACACCGAAAACCCTGGCCTCACACACCCTCAAATACATCAAACCGTCCATGACACACTGGGTATTGACACCTATCACGCCTACCCTGACCCCCTGGGTGAATACATTGAACATGTGGACTGCTGGGCAAAATATCTCTCCCCTGACACCATCATGATCATCCAAGTATCACCCAGCCACTCCCACTATGCCACTATCGAGGCTGCCGCTGCCTATTTTGCAAACCAAACCAGCTGCTATGGAACACCCTACACTATTGCCAGAGTCTATACACACCTCGCCGAGCCCTATATCAATTCCCTCATCCTCAATGACAAGGTTCTGGTCCCCATCACCGGAAGCACCTATGATGCCGCAGCCCTCACAGCATACCAAGATGCCATGCCCGGATACACTATCCTGGGCTTCACCGGATCATGGCAAAACACAGATGCCCTGCACTGCCGCACCAAGGGCATACCCGACCGACACATGCTCTATATAGAACATACCCCTCTCGCGGATGACGAGCCCCTACAATGGGGATTCCCCGTGGAGACCACCATTATCCCCTATAGCGGAGAAAACCTTACCGGATCACCCCTTCTATACTGGCGAAACACAGGAAACTGGCACACTATACCCCTACTCCAAGGCACAAATAATTCCTACACGGCCCATATCCCCTGGCATCCCCAGGGCACCCAGATACAGTACTACCTCCACGCCATGGATGACTCCGGAAGAAACGAAACCCATCCCTACACAGGAGCATCCGGAGCCCACACCTTCACTGTCACCATGACTCCTCCCCAAGTAGACTCCCTCCAGGTCACGCCCCCTCAACCCCACGTGGGTGAACCCGTCAACATCAGCGCAACTGTCACAGACAACAAAGGAATAGCAAGCGTCTATCTCACCCTAATCCCCCCCATGGGCCCTATCCACAATTTTTCCATCACCCAAAACAACACCCTAGGTGATGTCTATTTTTGCAACCAGACCTATACGCAACCCGGAGGATACAACGTTTCCTTTTATGTGACCGACACCAGCAATACCAGCATCCGATCATCCTGGATTGCCTTCACCATAAACACGAGCACAACCACCAGCCACTCCCCTCTTTTTGGGGGCTGGAACCTGATCACCGTTCCCCGGGATACCAGCTGGACAGCAGAAACATTGGGTCAAGCAATTGAGGAGTGCACCGTTGTCTCCCTGTTTAATGGATCCAGCCAGATCTTTGTGTCCCATGTGGTGGGATCGCCCCATGATGATTTTCCTATCCGGGATGGCGTGGGGTATTTTGTATATGTGACAGGTGATGGTTTTCTTAATGTCACCGGGTTTCCCATCCTGGCAGTGAATGTGTCTATCTATACACCCTGGACACTTATTGGCTGGTACACAGAGACACCTACCACCGCAGAATCACTGGGACAACATGTTACAAATTGTAGTGTTGTGTCCATGTTTAATGGATCCAGCCAGACATTTCTGTCCCATGTGGTGGGTGTCCCCCATGACAATTTCCCGGTCACCCGGGGCATGGGTCTCTTCATTTATGCCAGCACGCCGGGCTGGTGGACCGGCACGGGATAACGCGCCGGGGACAGGGATGCATGGG
>Ga0272441_10011785_pt1 | contig 12907 bp, 10 predicted proteins | sample SSMProp6N_FD_193582 | JGI IMG/M metagenome (GOLD analysis project Ga0272441, IMG submission 193582) | Marine sediment archaeal communities from Little Sippewissett salt marsh, Falmouth, MA, United States - SSM-Prop-6N | ecosystem: Environmental > Aquatic > Marine > Wetlands > Sediment ...
AACGCAGCAAAAATCGCAGTTGTACGGGCATCCTCGTGTGGTCATCACCGGCACTACGTCGAAGAGTCTCTTCTTCGTGTTTCTGCGGTTGCCCATGCCGATGTAGCGCTCCAGGGAGGGATAGGGCTGGTGATACAACTTCTGCAGCTTCCCCGCCTCAGCATCGGCAACCACCTGTTCCCAGACTCCCTCCGCCTCACCAACGACAACGGCGTCGCAGTGCTGCAGGGCCTCTTCGGGCAACAGAGTTGGGTGCACGCCCCCAAGCACTACTGACCGACCGCGCTTTCTGTACTCTCGTGCCAGAACATAGGCCCGGTTGGCATTCGATGTCATGCAGCTGATCCCCACCAGATCGCAATCTTCATCCAGATCTATGGTTTCCACCTCCTCTTCGAGGAGACGCACTTCGTGATCCGGCGGAGTCAGACCGGCAATCAGATGCAGGGCGAGTTGCGGGATCATGAGAAATTTCGGCTTCTTGAACTGTGGGTCTTTGCACGGGGAAACGAGTAGGATCTTCATCAGCTGCACCGCCTGTTACTGGAGGGACGGATGTGATTTCCCTCCGAATTAGTGCAGGTTTTATTTGACAGACGGTGCTCAGCCTGACTGGAGGCGAAATCCTCTCCAGGAGGAATCCCCGGTATTTCTGGCAAAATTTACGTAAAATGCTCCGAAAGTACCTATACTCTCAAATAAGACCGTACGCATCAAGATTACCATAAATACCCGGGTGAGTTCAAGTCGCTGTACGGCACTGTCGCTGTACGGCACCGTCGCTGCACGACACCCACGGCATTGATCAGCTACAAAGGATTCTCCCGAAATAATGTTTGAATTATTTCTTTATAATGAGTATTTTCCCAAGCAGTACATTCAGGAACGGACCTACTGATGGAAAAAGAAAAAAACGAGGTCCGATCATTCCTAGTTTGCGAATTGTACCGGCAGGGCAAACCGACCAGACTCAGGCATTCTGCTCCTTTGACGGTCCTTCAGCAAATAAGGTGATAGTGATTATCTCTGTAGGAGGAGAACATGAACAAAAAATTATACGTGGGCGGCCTGCCCTACTCAGTAACAGATGAACAGTTGAGCGAACTATTCGAATCCCACGGTACCGTGGAATCTGCAAAGGTCATTACAGATCGATACACCGATCGTTCCCGGGGTTTTGGATTCGTCGAGATGAGCACCCAGGCTGAAGCCGAACAGGCGATCCAGGCACTAAACGGCAGCGACCTGGGCGGCCGCAGTTTGACCGTGAACGTCAGCAAACCGCGAGAAAATAGTTCTCGCAATTCCTGGTAGCACAGTACAGGATCAAGCTAAAGGCAAGGAGGGGTCAGGTCGGTTTGGCCCCTTTTTTATTTCTCTTAAAAATTGGCATCTCTCTGCGGCAGAGGGGCGAACTCCGTTTCTCCGGTGACCATGCGAAAACCTCCGCTGCTCCAACCGGACTTCGCCCTTTCGATACGTTCTTTTGACGACGACACGAAGTTCCACCACATATGGCGTTTTCCCAAAGGGTCCCCCCCGATCAGGGCGATACGACTGTCCTGGAGGGCTTTCAGAGAAACCTCACTTCCCGGTTTGAAGACAACCATGCTGTGCTCGGCAAGCTCGGCATCCGTAAAACTCAGGGCCCCGGAGACCAAGTAAATCCCCCGCTGCTGTACCTCGGGGGGAAGGGAAAAAACGCATCCCCTAAGCAAGTCCGCCTCTGCGCAAAGGGTTGGAGAAAAACTCTTCACCGGGGAGTGCAGGCCAAAGGCCGTGCCGATCAGAACCCTCACCCGGACCCCCTCTATCGTTTTGCCGGGCAGATCCCCCTCAGGGTAGTGATAAAACGCCGGTTCGGTTTCCTCGATGTCCTCCGGCAGGGCAAACCACAGCTGAAGCCCGTTCAGCCGATGCCCGGCCGCCCGCAGCTCAGGGCCGGTGCGCTCAGAATGGACAATCCCGCGGCCCGCCACCATCAGGTTTATCGCACCGGGGGTGATGGTTTGCACACTGCCGATCGAGTCCCGATGAACGATCTGCCCCTCGAACAGGTAGCTGACCGTAGCCAGATTGATGTGGGGATGGGGAATCACATCGACACCCCGGCCAGGGGCAAGGTCAGCCGGTCCCATGTGATCGAAAAACACCCAGGGCCCCACTGCATGCAGGCCCGTGGCCGGAAGACTGCGGCGGACTGTAGATCCGCCCAGCTCCACTACCCTCGGCTGGATGATCCGCTCGATCGACTGGGATGCGATAGTGCAATCCTCCATGATCACCCCCACCGGCCACTTTATCCGCTCTCGGTTTCTCAGGCAAGACACGCACCGTAGATTCAGCTGGATTCGATGTTGGCCGGATCAAGCAGCCTCGGGCGGACCGCGGGAGCACCTACAGCGCCGATCCCGCAGCAACTGTACAGCCGGGGAAAAACGAGTTAGAATCAAAGCAATGACCTTCCTGGTCATAGAAGACATCGATTCGATTAACCTGATCCTGATGATCGCGGGGGCCGTACTCTGTCTGGTCAGCTACTCCCTGCGTCTGGCTACCCACGTTTTCAGCTACACCAGGGGGAGAGAGGTGATCAGCTTTCGGCTGATCCTGGTGTTGACCTTTCTGGGCTACTTCGGCTGGGGCTACTGGAGTGGGGCCGATCCCGTGAAGATGAATATCCCCTACTCGGTGTCCATTCCCGTAGGCGGATTCCTGGCTGTGGCCGGACTGGGTCTGTTTCTGTACTCGGAGCTCAAGAAGCACGGGGTCGGGGACCGTGAGGAACTCGTGACCTCCGGTATCTATTCGAAGATACGCCACCCGATGTACTTCGGCCTGATCGCTCTTCATATCGGCTTTCCCTTGATCGCCAAGAGTTTCGTCGCCTGCCTTTCCACAGTGATCTGGGCGGGGTTCATCGCCGTCTGGACCCATTTCGAAGAGAAAAACCTGGAACGCCGTTTCGGCCAGAGATATCTCGACTACAAAAAACAAACCTGGTTCTGACAACAATCAGTACTTGTCCTTGAACCCACCCCGAATCTCCTTCTCCCATTCTCTTCGCTGCCGGCGGCGCAGCTTGTAGCGCTCATTGCCCGTCAGGGGCTCGGTTTGAGAGAGCTGTTCCAGCTCCCCCTTCTGTTTGAGATAGCTCTGCAGGCGCTTGGGATCCAATCTGCCTGCTGCGATCTGTTCCTGAACTGCGCATCCGGGCTCACCCCCGTGGCTGCAGTCGCTGAACCTGCACTTTTCAGCCAGACCCTCGATCTCAGCGAAGGTGTCGCCGACCCTCTGCTCCCGGGCCCAGAGTTGCAGCTCCCGCATCCCCGGATTGTCTATGACCATCCCCCGGTTCGGAATCAGAAACAGCTCCCGATGGGTGGTGGTGTGGCGTCCCTTCCCGTCCCTGCGCAGATCCCGGGTTGCTTGAGCGTTCCGGCCCAGCAGGGCATTGATGAGGGTGGATTTTCCCGCCCCCGATGAACCCACGAAGGCAACTGTTTTTCCCTGTTCCAGGTAAGGGTCCAGTTGATCCATTCCCTCGCCGCTCAGGGCGTTCGTGCAGATCGTCGGCAGATCAAAGGCCACGCTGGCAATGTCCGACATCCTTGTCTCCAGATTCTGACAGAGGTCGACCTTGTTCAGGACGATCACAGGCTGTGCCCCGCCCTCGTAGACCGCCGAAAGATAGCGTTCGATCCGCCGCAGGTTGAAATCCCTGTCGAGCCCCGAGACCAGGAACACCCGATCGACATTGGCGCAGATCAATTGCTCCTCCACCTTTGTGCCCGGGGCTTTGCGGGAAAGCCAGGTTCGTCGCGGGAGTATGAAATGGATGATTGCGGTACCGCTGTCCGCGCAGTCCTGCGGATCGAGCCGGATTCCCACCCAGTCACCCGCCGCGGGAAAATCCCCGGCAACGTGGGCGCGGTGGCGAAGGCGGCCACTGACCTGCGCCCTTTGCTCTCCGTATTCGCTGACCACCGTGTACAGCTGTCTCTGAGCATACATCACCCGGGCGGGCAGGCAGGAGTGATCCGGCCCGAGTTCTTCGAACTGTTTTTTGAATCCGGCGTCCCAGCCGAATTGTTGCAGATTCATGTTTGAAATCCTCCATAACTGCTTGTCGTAGTACGAAACCTGCGGCCTCGATGGCAGCTAACAGAGGATCTTTTTACCGGTTTTTTTGAGATTAGCGGAGAAACCGCCCTCTGCAAGATCCACAATCGAGACATCCGAAAACGGCTGTGAGCAATATGTCCCTCATAAACACGTTCCTCCTCGACAGTGGTTTGCTTCTGATCCACAGTTCCGGATCAACTATTGTGTAAGGTAGGCGGAACTCCACACAACTGTCAAGGGGGATTATCGCCCCTTCACCGACTCGAATACGACTGTTATGAGTTGATTGGAGGAAAGCGACAAATCGGTCATGGCGATGCGGAAAAAAACTCTGGGGGAGATCGGGCTGCCCGGATTGTTCATCCTCGGGGCGGGCATTCTGAGCCCACTGGTGTTGGCCGAAGCTCTGAAGCTCGCCCTCTTCGATACGGCCAGGGATCCGGGCGGATTCTGGCTGTATCTCGTACTCTCGGGATTGTTCCTGTTTCTGGCTGTGCTCTATCTAGCCAGATTGAAACTGAAGACGCTCATAGCTACGCTAGCTGCGCAGTCTATGAACGGAAGGCCTCGATATAGCTGTCCGCGTAGATCTGCTTGTTCATCACCAGCTCGGCTGTAAGCAGGGCATTCACCAGATCTTCATCTGTCACGTCGCAGATCACCGCATCCAGCCCGTTGGCCACCAGCATGACGGCGAAGGTGCGGTTGATCAGCCGCTTCTTGGTCGTGCCGTTGGAAATGTTTGACAGCCCGCACACGATATGGGGCGGCGGATCACTGAACAACCTGAACTGGCTCGCTGCCGCCAGGATCTCCTGGGCCTGCTCCTGCATGAACTTCAGGGGCATGACAATGGGATCAAAGAACAGTTGCTCCGGACTGATATCGAACTCCATGGCCTTGGCCAGGAGCTTGCCGGCGTTTTCCACCCGCTTGTCCGCGTTTTTAGGGCTGCCCTCCTCATCCATGACCAGTCCGATGATCGAGGCACCGGCTTCGGCCACGATAGGAAACATCACTTCCATCTTCTCATCCACCGCCGTTGTGGAGTTGATCAGGGGCGGTTTCTTGCACAGGGGCACCGCCTCCTTGAGCATCGAGGGCTTGTTGGTATCGATGGAAAGCGGCAGATCCGAGGCGGCCTGAACCTGTTCGATCATCCAGCACAGATCCTCCGGTTTGCTCGACACCGCTCCCAGGTTCACGTCGAGGTAGGTGGCTCCGGCTTTGGCCTGCTTGACCGCCCACTCCTTGAGCACGTCGGCGTCCTTGTTCTCGACCGCGGCTTTAATATCCTTGAAGCCCGTGTTGATCCGTTCTCCGATGAATATCATTGCTATTTCCTCCTGTTCCTATTGTATAAGGTAGATCCACTGCACCCCCGAGTCGGGAGCGCCGCTACAGCTCGAGCCCCGCAATCATCAGCCGGTGAACTGCTGGATCGTAGCTTGAACGTTCTTGATGGCCTCGGGGTGGGCCATGATCAGAATATCCGCCCCGGCCTGCAGATATACAGAAGCGCAGGTGGCTTCCCACATCGGTCCGCGTTTTGCCAGCTTGCCCCAACCGGGAAGCACGTCTTCGTCCACAACTGCTTCCTTGATTCGCCATACCTCGCCGCCGACATCGCAGAGCTGCGGGCAGGCCATGAGCTTGTCTCCCTTCAGACCGGCGGTTCGGGCCCGTTCCAGGATCGTGTATACGTAGTCAAACCCGTAGCCCAGGGCCGCGGTAGTCTGAAACATCACCACATCCTTGAGATCGAAGCCGGCATCCTGGAGCAGGATATTGACCTGCTTGCCGATGTTGATATCCACAGGCGCTTCTGCGATGATCTTGTGCTTGTCGGACTTGCAGATCGCAACCACGGTCCGGTAGTTGGTCTCCTTGGCCGAACCGATGAGGCAGTTCTCACCCTTTGCGGCTTGGGAACAGTCGGGGAGCACGAGGTTGTCCTTCTCATCATCCCCACAGCCCCAGAGGATGATAGGCACGTCCACGGCTTTCAGCACATCCTCGACCACCTTGGCGCATTCCTCCGGTGACTCGTCTTTTCCGGCCGGGTCCGCTCCCAGAAGCTTCAGGTTGATCAAGTCGACCTTGTACTCCTGGACACATTTCTGCGCCCATTCGGTGGGGGATTCGATCTCCTTGCCGATCGCCTGCTTCAGCACATCGGGCCAATCCGGTGGTGTGTCGGCCACGAATCCGGCGATCACCGGCTTATTAGGCAGTTCGCCTTCGAAGGTAAGAAAGGGGAGGGTCGTCTGCCCCCCAACCGTCACCGTTTTGCCTCGGGTTCCCCCTTGATCCTTGGTTGCACCTATGGTGACGGTGTTGATGGGGGCTGTCCACTTTTCACTTACATCAGGAATTTGCATCTTCTCCTCCAACTGTGTCGATGATGGTCTGGATGGTGTTCATAATAGGGGAACCGTTCAAATTTTTCAAAGGCTCGCCCTGAAAAATGATCTCTTCAAGATGATGGTCATAGGGAATATCGATCAAGAACGGAATCCGAAACGACTCGATGCGTTGCTTGAACGCCTCTTTCTTGGCTTCGGGAATCATGTTGGTCACGATGTACTTGCGGCGAATTCGGTTGTCCATGTCTTCGGTAATGGCCTGGATCTTCTCCGCCGATCGCAGGGACAGAGGATTGTCGCTCACCACCACGAGCAGGGCGTCGATGTTGCGAGTCGTACGCCGGCTGAGGTGCTCCAGGCCCGCTTCGTTGTCCATCACGACCCAGTCGTACGATGGGGTCAGGTCGTCGGAAAACTTACGGATCATGTTGTTCAGGGCGCAGTAGCAGCCCGAACCCTCTCCCCTTCCCATGGTGAGCAGGTCGAAACCTTCGGCCTCCTCGATGATCTGGTGCAGGCCGGCCTCCACATAGCTCGCCTTGGTCATTCCTGCGGGCAGCTTCTTCATCGCATATAGCACCTCCTCCCGCAGGTCCCCGATGGACTGCTCCGGCTCGATCCCCAGGAGGTCGCCCAGGTTGCTGTCCGGGTCCGCATCGATGGCCAGGACCGGTCCCTTGTTCTGCAGAACCAGCTGGGTGATTATCAGAGCTGCCAGGGTCGTTTTTCCGGTTCCCCCTTTTCCGGCCACGGCTAGGCTCTTAGGCATGGGTCCTGCTCCCTTGAAACAATTCGATATCCGTATGGGGAAGAAACATCGCTTTTTGGAATTCCTCCACGTAGTCGTTTGCGCCCATGAGATCGTAGTAGGTGGTGTCCTCTCGGATCTTCTCGATCTTGTACAACGCTTCCTTGTAGAAGGCCACGATCTTGGCCCCTTTGATCGAGGCGTTGCCCACGAACTCGTATTTATTCCGTTCGATATCGGGAATCAGGCCGATGGCCACCGCATGCTCGATATTGATGTAGGAGCCGAAGGCTCCGGCGATGCAGAAGCGCTGGATATCCTGGAAGGTGAGGTCCAGGCGCTGCAACAGGATCTTCATGGCCGCGAAGATCGCCGCCTTGGCCGTGATAACGTTCTCGATATCGGATTCGCTGATATACACGGGGTGGCCCGTACCAGTCTCCTTGCCGTCGGCGATGATGTATCGTTTCAAACCCTCAACGGTCTCCACCCGCGGCCTGTCCTCTGTTACGAAATTTCCGGAGCGGTTGATGTAGCCCAGCTCGAGGAGCACCGCCACCGCGTCTATGATCCCTGATCCGCAGATACCCTTGGGCCGCTTGTTGTCGATGGTCTGATACTTGATGACGTCATCTTCCACGTACATCTTTTCCACCGCACCCGCTTCGGCCCGCATGCCGCAGTCTACGCTGGCCCCCTCCAGGGCGGGCCCTGCGGAGGCGGAGGCGGATACCAGCCACTCCCTGTTTCCGATCACCACCTCGCCGTTGGTTCCGATGTCCAGGAGCAGACTGAGCTCCTCCCTCTCGTTCATACGGGTGGAGAGGATGCCCGCGGTGATATCGCTGCCGACCCACCCGCTGACCGCAGGCAGGCTGTACAGCAGACCCCTGGGATTGATGTTCAGCCCGACCTCTGCGGCCCGCAGCGGCGGGGCAGAGACGGTCGCTGCCACGTAGGGGTCCCTGCGGATATTCCGCGTGCACAGACCCAGCAGGAAATGCCCCATGGCCGTATTGCCCGCGCAGACAACGGCGCTGATGTCTTTCGATCTGACCTTATTGGCGTCGGCCAACTGATCGATCAGCCCGTTGATGTCATCGACCAGGAGCCGCTGCAGCTCCTCCACCCCCTTCTGCTCGGCGCTGATCATCCGACGGGTCACCTCCCGGCCGTAGATCCCCTGGGAGTTGAAGCAGGCCCGGGCGTCGAGGGTTTCCATGGTATCGGTGTTCACCAGGTGAGCAACGACCGTGGTGGTACCCATATCCACCACGACTATATAGTTGTGCTCGCTGGTGTCGCCGCCCTCTATGTTCATCACTTCGGCGATGTCCCGCCGCAGTCCCACCGTGGCGGTGATCTTGTAGTCGTTGTGGCGGAGGATCTCGGGAAGGCTCTTGATGATCTTCAAGCCCATCTGCATCGAGCGGTATTTGAGGGTTTTGCGGATTGCGTCATCCACCCGCTGGTGATCCGCCGTGTTGTTGGCCAGATCCGGTTTTTCGAGCTCCAGATAGACCTTGGCAACCAGAGGGGCGGGAACCAGATCCTTCCCGTACTCCCAGCCTTCACTGAAATCCCGGAAGCGAGCCGCGTCCTGCGCCGCTACCAGCTTCTCCTTGGCCCAGGTCTCCTCGGGAATCTCTACGATCAGATTGTCTTCCACCGGAGTCTGGCAGGCCAGTACGAAGCCGCGGCGGATTTCGTCCCGGGTCAGCTTGGCGCTGACCCTGCCGGTGACCTTGCCCTGGGTGACGATCATCTTGCAGCGTCCGCAGATCCCGTCGCCGCCGCAGAGGTTGTTGATCGTGATTCCCGCCTGCAGGGCTGCTTCGAGTAGACTGGTATCCGCCTGGACCCGTACCGATTTGTTGTGAGGGGTGAAGGTAACAGAGTACGTGGACATACTTAGTCTAATCCCTGTCCGCAGAGCTGAAATGCTGAGCCCGCATCTTCAGGAGGATCCGCGCCGTTTTTTCTCACCCGGTTAGAAGTTAGGCCACTTCTGCAGGAATGCCGGTATCTCCCTGGCGGACTCCGGTCCGATGATCACCTCTTCCCATTCCGAAGTGTCTTCGATCTCCGCCCTGAAGATCGGCAGCAAACCCGGAATGATCAGCTTGCGGTGTTTGACCTTTTCCGACACCTTCTGCCCCGCGATGGTTTTCACCACCAATTCCGCCGAGATCTTGTCCCCCGCGTAGGCGTTGAGCACGCCGAGCCCTTCTGTTTCCACGACGCTGATATAGGCCGGTACCTTGCTCCGCTCCACCTCTCCGGCCACGCTGAAGTAGGTCAGGGAGAAGTTGGTTGTGAACATCACCGGGGAGTTCTCGTCCGGTCCTCCTATCTCGTACAGCTTGGCCTCTACCGTGTTGGGTACCTGCGGATCGGTATACACATCCTGAACCGTGACCATGATCGGTAGAAGCTCCCAGGGCTCCACTCCGTTGACGATGACGATTCCCGCGTACTTGGCGGCAAACACGCCGCCCAGGATCCCCTCCATATCGGGAGAGTCCGCCTGCACCTCGATCATCGAAGGATAGCCGAGGGGCCGAAATTGCTTTTTCAAGGCTGCCCTGCGGGCTACTGTCATATCCCTGATCGTCTGCCCGCCATCGCTCAAGAAACCCAACACCAGATCCTCTATGCCCTTCTCCTTGGCTTTGCCGGTGAGATCGGACAGCTCTTCGAGATTCTTCCCGTGAACCACCAGTGGCACCTTGGCCGCCGCTGCTATCTCCGCCAACGCTTCCACGTTGGAGGCATCCGCCTTGTAGATCAGGGGCCTCTGATCCGCGACTGCCTCTACTGCTGCTTTCAGGGCATCGACCTTGCTGCCCACCAGGATCAGGGGGTTCTCGCTCTTCTCAGCGGCCAACTTGGCCCGTGCGGCGGGATCGGCGGTCTCGACCTCCACGGCGCAGAGGGCAACCTTCAGGACCGCGCCGACCCGGGGGAACACGCTCTTGTTCGCCCGCTCGATCAACGCAGCCGCATCCCCGTCGGAGAGGGATGCGGGAATGCGGATCGCGATCCCGCAGGGGCGGTGAAACTTCTCTTCGTGGCGGAACATCACCGTCTCCTGCCCGATCTGGAAACTCTTACCTTCCGGTCCGATCTTGACCAAACGGATGGGAGGCGCAGAAGCGTCGGAGAGGGCTTCCTTGCCCTCATCCGAGATATGGGGGCAGTCCGTCAGAGCCCGCTGTTTGGCCGCCACCTGCATGGCGAAAGCCATACAGGTCGGCAGACCGCAGTCCTTGCAGTTCGTCTTGGGCAGGCTCTTGTAGATCTGCATGCCGGTTAATGCCATAAACTACTCCTTTACGTATTTTGCTTTCTTTTTCGAATCGGCCCGTATTCGCTGCTACAAGTACCGGTCTAGAACAGGGACTCCATCTCAATGGCCGGATGCGATACCTTGGTGAGGTACTCCACCAGCTGGTCCGGCATCTCCGCCTCTTCCTCCGTGGCGATCTTGTCCCACAAATCGGCCAGACCCTCCTTTTCCAGCTGGGGCTTCATCCGCTCCGCGACCTCCTCTTTCAGCTGCTTGGTCATCCAAACGATGCGTTTGTGCCCGCCTTCGCCGGAGATGAACTTGGGACTGGAGATGTACAGCTTCCCGATCCCGGTAAACCCCGGTATCTGCTGTCCGCCCCCGACCTGGCCGGCCAGGGTCGAGAAGGTCATGCCGATGGGCGTCATTCCCGTGAAATCCCGGTCCACGATCATGATCCCATTGGCTTCCGGCACCACTGCGGCGATGCACTCGAAACAGCCGCAGGAGGTCATGGGCTCCTCCATTATGGCGTAGGCGTTGAACTTCTTCAAGTTGCCGTTCGACTTCACGTCGATGTAGGCGTTGATGTTCTCCCACTGACCTTTGACCGGATCGACTACCGCCCCCTTCTTCACAGGTTCATTGGGCCCGTGCTCGTCGATCTGGTAGGAGGCCTTGCAGTCCAGCCAGGTGTAGGCGCCGCACAGACCCAGTCGCTGGGGGGTGACGATGCAGACATGGTTAGGGGCGTAGGACTGGCAGAGGGTGCAGGAGTAGAAATCCTCCACATCCTCGTCGGTCATGGCACCCACTTTATCGTCCCGACCGCTATACGCATCCTTGGCCACTTCGATCAATTCGGCCACCTTGGCCTTGTCCGTGTAGATCTTGACCTGGACCCGGTCCACGATCTTGGTGAAGTCCTCGTGCATCTTGGCGATCAGGATCTCCCCCAGATCCTTGACCTTGAAACCCTTCTGCGCCGCTTCCTTGGAGATCCGCACCCAGACGATCGAGCGCTGTCCCATGTGGAAGATCCCGTGGGCGCAGGAGATGAACTCGTGGATCCGGCGTTCCAGCACGCTCTCGAAGTCCTCCTGGAACTCCCGTCCTGCCACCTCGACCACAATCCCCAGAGGATAGGCCTCCCCCTCCTTCATGTCGTCGATCTCCGGACCGATCACCTCGATCTTACCGTCCTCCACCTGGTCCAGCGCCTTCATGCTCAGCAGCTCGAAGGCGTCGGTGTACTTGCCGCCGAATTGCACGTGCATGTCCTCTTTACGCACCCGCTCTCCCTCGAAACCAGCGCCGTAGGGAACGGGAATGGGGATCTCTTCGATCTTTATGGTCAGCCCGCGCAGCTCGATGGCCCGGCTGATGATCTCATCCAGCTTGATCCCCGAAATGACGTGCTCGTACGTACAGATTCCCGTCGGATGGATCTCCGGGATAGGCACATCCGAGATAACGGGAAAGCCGAAGTTGATGGCCCCGGCCGCGGTGGCGTACTTTTCGTCTGTGATCAACTGACCGTCATCCAGGCCCTTGGACTTCGAGTCCGCTCCCAGGGCCATGACGAAGGCGTAGACCCGTTCCTTGTTGTACAACAATATCTCCCGGGCGGCCTTCATGTCCCCGGCTTCCACCCCGCCGAAGGTCATGGCCGAACGGGCGGCGAAGTTCAGGGCGTGAATCGCCGCGGTGATCTCCTTGCCGTAGGGAACCGTGAAGGTGTCCCAGTTCATCTCCACCCCTTCCTCGTGCAGTTGCTCGGCGATGGCCTTGCCATTGGTGTGGCCGGCCATGAACACGAGGATGTTGCGGGCCTGGAATCCCTGGATCAGATCTACGGCATCGCTGTTCTTCTTGGTACAACCGGCGATGGCCACGAAACCGGGCATGCGCCCGTCCACCAGCTTGATCCCCTGCTGGCGCAGGATGTTGTCCCCGGTGAATCCCAGCCAAATACCCTCGGCGGGATTCCCGTTCACGTACTTGAGACTTTCGATGATCTCTTCCGCGATCAGTGTGGACACCCCGGAATCGAGGGTTTCCCCGAGGTAGGGAAGCCACAGATCGTTTTCGGGGACGCGCCCCAGGAGCTTCTTCGCTTCCTGAAGGCTCTCCTCCAGATCCCCGATCTTCTGCACCTTCTGCCCCAGGAACAGGAGCATGATCGGCAGATAGTAGGCCGTGTTGGGATAGGCAACCTGTGCATCCTTGCCTTTGGATTCGATCATTTTTTGTAGGTCTTCCTCCGCCCGGGCCACCATCTCATGGGCCCCGCGGATTGCTGCTGTGGCGATGATCTTGGACATCTTCTCTAAGACTCCTTTCTGGATCTAATTGTCGGCTTCGCCGACTTCGTTAACT